>Ga0116141_10000277_pt1 | contig 38262 bp, 29 predicted proteins | sample AD_UKC097_MetaG_FD_89744 | JGI IMG/M metagenome (GOLD analysis project Ga0116141, IMG submission 89744) | Active sludge microbial communities of municipal wastewater-treating anaerobic digesters from USA - AD_UKC097_MetaG | ecosystem: Engineered > Bioreactor > Anaerobic > Digestate | place: USA...
ACGGCGATGGTCGGCACCGGCGGCTTCGCGGCGAGGTTCACCGGCAGCGGCGGATTGTCGACCGGGTGGTCGTTGAGCAGTTCGTAGACCCGCCAGGCATTGTTGTCGCGCGGATTGCCGGAGAACGGACTGCCGAGCGTGATCACCAGTGCAACGTCCTGCGGCTGAAGCTTGGCGATCTCGCGCGCGTAGACCCCGCCCAGGCTCCACCCGACCAGCGCGACGGGTTGGCCATGGCTGCGGGCAATCGCGGCAATCCTGCGGCCCAGCTGGGCCAGCAGCGCGGCCCGCGCGCCAACATTGCGGCCAAGGCCCCAACCATAAGCCGCATAGCCGGCAGCACCGAGCGAACGGCGCAGGCGGACGGACGAGGTATCGGTGGTGAGATAGCCCGGCAGGACCATCACCGGCTGCCCCTGCCCGGCCGGGATCGGCACGGGCGGAAGCAGCGGAGAGGCGATCAGGCCGGGAATCTCCAGCCCTTCGCGCATCCAGCGCAGCAAGGAAGGCGGTCCGCTCTCCTGCTGCGCCGACATGGGGCTCAGTCCCCCGTCAGGATCCGGTCGACGAGCTGCTTCACCGTGGGGGTGAAGTTGTTCGAATAGAACGGGTCCTGCTTGAACCGATAGGCCGCGTGGCCCGCGAACATCAGGTTGTCGTCAAGTTCGCCGCCATGGGCGATGTCCTGCAGGGTCTTCTGGATACAGAAGCTGCGCGGATCGGCCAGGCGCCCGGTGGTGTAGTCGTCGTGATCCTTCCACGACGAGAACCCGCAGTGCGACAGGCAGCCCATGCAGTCTGCCTGATCCTTGCGGATCACCTCGCGCTCGGCATCGTCGACGAAGATCACGGTATCGTCGGGGGTGCGGATCGCCGAAGTGAAACCGGCGCCGAACCAGGCCCGCGCGCGGTCGCGGTCGGCTGGAGCTACCCAGAAGTTCTTGCCCTTCACGCCGACGTCAAGCTGGACGGTATGCTCCCCCGCCTCGACCCGCGAATAGGGAATCTGCCGCTCCGAACGCGCCTCGAGGCTGCGCAGGAAGGGATTGCGCACGGCCGAGCTGTAGAAGCCGGTGGGCGAGAAACGGTGGAGCAGGACGTCGCCCGGCTCCAGGTCGCGCAGCTTGTCCTTCCAGGCCTGCGGGATCGGGCTTTCCTGGGTCAGCAGCGGCCGCGTGCCATACTGGAAGGCGATCGTGCCAAGCTCGGGATTGTCGATCCAGTTCTCCCACTCGCGCAGGAACCAGACGCCGCCGGCCATGACGATCGGCACGCTATCCGCGATCCCCTCGGCGCGCATGGTGTCGCGCAGCGCCTTGACGCGGGGATAGGGATCCTCCGGCTTCAGCGGGTCTTCGGCGTTGGACAGGCCGTTGTGCCCGCCCGCCAGCCAGGGATCTTCATAGACCACCGCCGCCATCAGGTCGGAGACCTTGTGATAGGCCCGCTTCCACAGCGCGCGGAAGGCGCGGGCGGAACTGATGATCGGCAGGTAGTTGACGTTGAAGCGCTGGGCGATCTCGGAAAGCTTGTAGGGCATGCCCGCACCGCAGGTCACGCCGGTGACCATGCCGCGGGTCTGCTCAAGCACGCCTTCCAGCACCTGCTGCGCGCCGCCCATTTCCCACAGGACGTTGATGTTGATCGCGCCCTTGCCGCCAGCGATTTCGTGCGCGCGGCGCACCTGTTCGACCGCGCCATCGATGGCATAGCGGATCAGCTGTTCGTGGCGTTCCTTGCGGGTAAGCTGTTCATAGACCTGCGGCACGATCTTGCCTTCGGCGTCATAGCTGTCGGCATTGACCGCGCTGACCGTACCGATGCCGCCCGCCGCCGCCCAGGCGCCCGAGCTGGCGTGATTGGACACGGCCACACCCTTGCCGCCTTCAACCAGCGGCCACACTTCGCGACCGCCGTAAATGATGGGCTTGAGACCCTTGAAACTCATTGCGTCCCCGTCTTTCCAATAGCCGACTTGCACGGCTTGATCTGTCCGGGCGCCGGCCGGGGGCCGACCGCCTCGAACTGTGCATAATATCCGTTGAGTTCCGGTCTACGGACAAATTCCGCGAGACGAAAGCCCACGGCCGCGAATTCGCAGAACAGCAGCTGCGGCGGCATGCCGTGCTGGTCCGCCGGTCGGTCGATATCGACCACCACGACCTGCCCGCCCGCCTTCAGTGCCGGGCGCAGCCGCCACAGGAAGGCATAGGGTTCGCCCACTTCGTGGTACATGTGGACCAGGAACACCCGGTCGAAACTGTTCGCAGGCAGGCGCGGATCGTCCGGCGCCCCGGTCTTGATCGAGACATTGTCGAGCCGCTCGCGCTCGACCCGCTGGCCAAGCCGCTGGATCGTCCCCGCGTCGATGTCTTGCGCCAGCACCCGCCCGCGCGCGCCCACGCGTTCGGCCAGGCGCACGGTGTAATACCCCTCACCCGCACCGATATCGGCCACGCTGGTGCCGGCGCGGATCTGGGCCAGGTCCATCACCACCTGCGCTTCGCCCAGGTCATCGCGCTGGTCCTCGGTCGAGAACTCGTTGCTGGTCACCGCTGCCACCGGACGATCCGCGCGGGGAAATTCGCGCGAGGTTATCGGCCGGTCGCTGTCAGCTTCCTGCCCGGAGCAGGCCGCCAGGGTCACTAGCCCAAGCGCAAGGACAGCGGCGCGACCGATCAATCGACGTCCTCCACGCTCACCTTCTCGCCGGTCACGCGCTGGGCGAGCGCCGCCGCCATGAACGGATCGAGCGCGCCGTCCAGAACGTCCGACGGCGTCGGGCTGGTCACGCCCGTGCGCAGGTCCTTGACCATCTGGTAGGGCTGGAGAACGTAGGAGCGGATCTGGCGGCCCCAACCGATGTCGGTCTTGGCCGCGTGCTCCGCGCTGGCGGCTTCCTCGCGCTTGCGCATTTCCTCTTCGTAGAGGCGCGCCTTCAGCATGCCCATCGCGATTTCGCGGTTCTTGTGCTGCGACCGGTCGATCTGGCTGGCGACGACGATGCCCGAGGGCACGTGAGTGATGCGCACCGCCGAATCGGTGGTGTTGACGTGCTGCCCGCCCGCGCCCGACGCACGGTAGGTATCGATCCTGAGGTCGGACGGGTTGATGTCGATCTCGAAGCTGTCGTCGATCACAGGGTAGACCCAGACCGAGGAGAAGCTGGTGTGGCGCCGCGCCGAACTGTCATAGGGGCTGATCCGGACCAGGCGGTGCACACCGCTTTCGGTCTTGGCATAGCCATAGGCATTCTCGCCGCGCACCTGGATCGTGGCGGACTTGATGCCGGCGGTTTCGCCCGACTGGTATTCGATCATGTCGACCTTGAAGCCGCGCTTTTCCGCCCAGCGGGTGTACATCCGCAGCAGCATCTCGGCCCAGTCCTGGCTTTCGGTGCCGCCCGCCCCGGCGTGGACTTCGATGAAGGTGTCGTTGGCGTCAGCCTCGCCGCCGAGCAGGGCCTGGACCTTGTCCGCGTCAGCCCGTTCGGCCAGGGCGACCAGAGCGGCGACGCCTTCGTCGATCGTCGCCTCGTCGCCTTCCATTTCGCCCAGTTCGATGAACTCGATCGCGTCGGCCATCTGGCCCGAAATGTCGTTGACGGTACCGACCGCGGCTTCGAGCCGGCGGCGCTCCTTCATCACGGCTTCGGCTTCCCTGGGATTGTCCCACAGCTTCGGGTCCTCGACCCGGGCGTTAAGCTCGTCGAGGCGCCTGAGCGCGCGATCCCAGTCGAGAAACTTGCGGACGAGTGCCAGCGCGGCCTCGATCCTGTCGATATGAGCCTGCCCTTCGGCACGCATGGTCGGGTAACTCCAATCCTCTGGATTGAGCGCCCTAGCCGGATTGCCCGCAAAGTAAAGGGGCGCAGCGGACAGCTCGTGCCGCGCGCCCCTTGGTCGGCGGGGAAATCACGCGCTGCGGCGCAGCTTCCGGCGCAGCGGCAAAAGCGCGCTCGCGGCGGCGAACAGCAACAGCATGCCGGGTTCGGGCACCTGGGTCGCTCCGCCGAACTGCGGCAGGTTCCACGAACCCAGGAACGACAGGTTGAAGATTCCCGTCCCCGTCCCGCTGGCCGGATCGGTGGAGAGGACGCGCACGTTGCCGACGTTGACGGTCGTGCCGCCGGTCCCGCCGGAGAGCCCGGTCAGGATCGGATCGTAGCTGGCCGAGGGCAGGCAGCTTGGCCGACCCGACGTTCCGCAGAGCAGATAGGTGCCGCTAGAGGCATCGTAGAGGTAGCCAGGCAGCGAATAAGCCCCGCTGAAGAACGATCCCGCCCCCTCGATCGCGTAACTGTCGGTGTTGTAATCGTAGACGATCGTCATCCGGGTATTGGTCGGCTGGACGGAATTGAGCGCCGGATTGATCGGACCGGAAACCTCGGCTTCGGTCGAATTACCGATCCCTCCGGGCGCTGTCCCGCCGTTGTAGTAAGGCGAGCTGACCGTGATCCGATAGATCCCGTCCGCCGCCTTCTGACCGGCATAGGCCGAATCATAGTACGCCCGCGTCGGCAGGGTGGCGTTGAAACTGATCGTTACCGCGTCGCCGGCCGCATAGGGATAGTCGGGCAGCGGGCCGGTGTAGGGCGTCATGCTGCCATCGGGCTGGCGCACCATCAGGGTATCCCCGGCGCTGCTGGTGACCGTGCCGGTAAAGGTTACGGGAATGGTCCGCGAGATCGGGGCGGTCTGCGCCGCTGCGCCGGTCGCGCCAAGCACAACTGCCCCTGCAATTGCGACTGCCCACTTGTTCTTCCGCATCTGTGCCCCCGTGCAAGATCATTCACCGGGAGCAGAAGAACCATCGCCCACAGAGGATCAAGCCGCACTTTGGCGGTGTCGCAATTCGGCACATATTCAAGGCTTTGACGGGTTAACGCTGGCCCTTGCCCAGCGCCTTCACCGCTTCCAGCGTCAGGCGCACGTGATCGCGGTAGTCCATGTTGGAATGGACCATCCTGATCCGACCGTCACGGGCAATGACATAGGACGTGCGCGTGGTCAGCCCGGTCGAGACGCCTTCCCGCTTGAGGTCAACGTCATAGGCCTTGATCACCGCCGGTGAGGCAATACCCACGGCAAACTTGTCACGGCAGGCCTCGCGGCTGAACTTGACCAGGGCGGGCAGATCGTCGGCCGACATGCCCACCACGGTCGCCCCGGCCCGGGCGAAATCAGGGGTCGCCTCCGCAAAGGCGTGGGCCTCCAGCGTGCAGCCCTGGGTAAAGGCCTTGGGATAGAAATAGAGCACGACCGGCCCCTTCTTCAGCGCCTGCCTGAGGTGGAAGGTGAAGGGCTTGCCGGCGAGCGTCCCCTGAGTCGTGAAATCGGGCGCAGCCGCTCCCTTGGGCAGTTCGGCGCTGGCCGGAGCGGAAAGCGTGGTCGCGGCAAGCGCGGTGGCGACAAGAAGAGCGGTCCTGATCATGGCCGGATAGTCGCGCGATCGGCCCGCGCTGTCCAGACCGCCTGCACCTATTGGCAGGTTACTGGACCAGCACCGTACTGTCGGCAGCAATCGTCGGGCTGGCGGAGGGGGCCGCGGCGGAGGGCGTATCGGCCAGGCGGGCACGGGCCGCCGCTCCCTGGCGAATGGCGGCAAGCAGGGCGTCGCGCTGCGCGGCAAGCTCCGCCCCGGCAATTCCGCGCTTCGCCTCGGTATCGGCCTTGAACGCTTCCCAGATGATCGAGCTCTTGGGATCGTCGCCGGGCATGCCGTCAAGCACGCGCCTGCCGCTCACCCGGTCGATCCGGACCATGTGAATCCCGGCCGGCGCCACGAACGGGCGGTGGCTCCACCGGCCCCTGGTCTGCTGCACAACCTGCTTGAAGATCGGCGCGGCCAGCGAGCCGCCCTGGGCATAGCCCCCAAGCGAGCGCGGCTGGTCGAAGCCGATGTAAACCCCGCCGACGATGTCCTGGTTGCCGCCGCAGAACCACACGTTGGTCGGGCCGGAGGTCGTGCCGGTCTTGCCGAACAGCGGCAGACCCAGCTCGCGCAGGGTAACCGCCGTGCCGCGCGTTACAACGCCTTGCAGCATGTTGACCACCTGGAAGGCGGTGCGGGGGTCCATCACCTGCTTGCCGCGCGTGGCGAAGCGGGGCATCGGCTTGCCGTCCCATTCGGCCATGCTGCACTTGTCGCAGCGGCGCGTGTCGGCCCGCCAGATCACCTTGCCGGAGCGGTCCTGGACGAAATCGATCAGCGACGGCGCGAACTGCAGGCCATTGTTGGCCAGGGCCGCATAGGCGTTGACCATCTGCATCACAGTCGTCTCGCCCGCGCCCAGCGCGAAGGACAGGTAGGGGGGATACTTGCCGATGCCGACCCGGTCGATCTGCCGCACCACGTTGTCCATGCCGGTATCGTTGGCGATCCGCACGGTCATCAGGTTGCGCGACTGCTCCAGGCCCCAGCGCATGGTGTGGGTGCCGCTGCCGCCGCCGCCGCCAAAGTTCTGGAAGCATTTCTGGCCCAGCTTGCCGCCCTGGTAGACGCAGAACTTGCCGTCCAGCACTTCGCTGGCCGGGGTCATGCCGAAATCGAGCCCGGCGCCATAGACGAACGGCTTGATGGTCGAACCCGGCTGGCGCTGGGCCTGGCTGGCGCGGTTGAAGCTGCCGAGCCCGGAATCGAATCCGCCCTGCATCGCCAGCACGCGGCCGCTGCGCGGATCCTCCAGCACCATGCCGCCGGACACTTCCGGAATGGTGCGCAGGGCAAAGCCGCTCCCCGAAGGAGCGGCGGCGACCACATCGCCTTCCTTCAGCGCATCGGGAACCCCGCCGAGCGGCCCCGTGGTGCCGTCCGCAAACCCGATCCGGGCTGACGACCCGCGCCGTTCGATCACGATGCCCACCCGCCAGTCCTGGTAGTTGACCGACTTGTTGAGCAGCGCGAGCTGCGATTGCCAGCCATCCTTGTCGAGCTTGACGTGCTCGATCGGGCCGGCCCAGCCCCGCCCGCCGTGATAGCGCAGCAGTCCGGCGCGCAGCGCGTCCTGGACGGCCTTCTGAAGTTGGGAATCGAGCGAGGTGCGCACCCACAGCCCGCCAGCATAGATCGAGTTCGGCCCATCTTCCGCCTTCTCGCCATACTTGTCGATCAGGCGGCGGCGCACTTCCTCGACGAAATAGCCGCTGGAGGGATCATAGCTTTCGACCCGGCGCGCGATCACGCCCAGCGGCTGGGCCTTGGCCGCCGCTGCTTCCGCTTCCGTCGCGTGGCCATTCCTGACCATCTGGTCGAGCACCCAGTTGCGCCGCTCCAGCGCGCGCTCGGCATATTTGGCGCGGCCATAGGTTTCCGGCGCGCGCGGCAGGATGGCAAGGAACGCCGCCTCGTGCAGCTGGAGTTCGCCCACGTCCTTGCCGAAATAGGCGCGCGACGCCGCCTGGACGCCGAAGCTCTGCCGGCCCAGCGGAATCTCGTTCAGGTAAAGCTCAAGGATCTGCGGCTTGGACAGCACGCTTTCCATCCGCCGCGCCAGGATCATTTCCTTGAGCTTGCGGGTGACCGAATATTCGTTGCCGATCAGGATGTTCTTGGCGACCTGCTGGGTGATGGTCGAGCCGCCCTTGGCCCGCCGCCCCGACCCGAACTTGGCGAAATAATCGATCACCGCGCCAGCCAGCCCCGGGTAATCGACCCCGCCGTGGGTCCAGAAGGTCTTGTCCTCAGCCGAGAGATAGGCATTCACCAGCGGCTTCGGAAAATCGACATAGCGCAGCTGCACCCGCCGCTCGCGCGCATAGGAATAGATGATCCCGCCATCGTTGCCGCGCACCATGGTCGGCAACGGCGGCTGGTAGGTGAGCAGGCTTTCCGCCGAGGGCAGGTTGCGGGTGACCGACACCCACAGCAGCAGGTTGAACGCGACCAGCGCGGCAAGCGCATAGTTGCCATAGCGGAACCATTTGTTCGCGTGCCAGTGGGAACGATACCAGTCTCCGGCGCGGGTTTCGCGCAGGCGCCCCAGCAGGCCGCCCGCCTCGCGCCGGATGCGCAGGTGCACCGCCTCGCCCCTTCCGGGGGTTTCGTCCTGTCCGGGAGTTTCGGGATCAGCCATCGGAATCGCGGTCTAGCATGGGCGGCGTGTTTTTCCAGCGGCTTCCTATGGCAGGACCAACGGCGCGGCCTGCGCGTCGCTCCGGGCGAAATAGATGCGGATCGCCTGGGCCGTCACTTCGGCGAAAGTCCGGCGCCCTTCCGGCGAGAGCAACCGCCCGGCATCATCCTGGTTGTTGATGTAGCCGGATTCGAACAACACCGAGGGCAGATCGGGCGACTTGAGCACGGCGAAGGCCGCAGACTGGGCGGCGCCTTCGCGAAACGGCAGCCTCCCCCTGCCTTCCCGCACGACCAGGTTGGCGAAGGCTTCGGACCTGGCCTGGGTCTCGCGCTGGGAGAGATCGACCAGGATCGCGCTGACCGTATCGCTCTGGTCGGCCACCTTGACGCCGTTGACCACGTCGGCGGCGTTTTCGCGCGCGGCGATCTTCTCGGCCGCCTCGTTGCTGCCCTTGGCGGAGAGGGTATAGACCGTCGCGCCGCTGGCACCACTTTCCGCCGACGTGCTGTCGGCATGGATCGAGATGAACAGGTGCGCGCCAAGCCTGCGCGCGATGGCAGACCGTTCGGCCAGCACCAGATAGCGATCGTCGCTGCGGGTCAGGGCGACCCGCACGCCGCCCGCGCGCAGCAATTCGTCGCGCAGCGCCTGGGCCAGCATCAGGGTCAGCGCCTTTTCCTTGATCTGACCCGCCCCTGCCCCGGGATCCTTGCCGCCGTGGCCGGCATCGATAACCACCAGCGGCCGCGACGCATCCATCGGCCCTTCTATCTTCGGGAGCCCCAGGCTGGCATCGCCCTGCGGCAGATCGACCGTGATCACATAGTCGTATCCCCGGCCCGGTCCACCGAACCACCGGTCGGCCGCAACCATCGCCGCCAGCACCGCAACCGGCGCCAGGACCACCGACAGAATGAGGAAAATGCGCCGCATCGGCGGCATGGTTAAAGTCTCGCACGCCCCCGCGCAACGCTTGACGCCCATCCCTGTCGCAAAGTCGCGCCTGCCAGCAACAAACTTGCCCGCACATAAAAGCAGTGCTAGGCATCGCTGTCCGGTTTCCATCGGCGCGTTCCACGGCGACCCGCGCAGCCTGCTGCTGCATGAGGCGCCCGGCGCGAAAAGATGGGCCGGCAAGGGGGAACCCGGGCACTTTGCCCGGATTCGAACAGGTTGATGCTGGAATGAGAAGCCTTTCGCCGTTCTGCCTGCCGCGCGCCCTTGGGGCCGGGGCGGTATGGATGGCTGGTTGTGCGCGCACGATTTCGCCGCGCCTTCACGTTCCTGCAGACACGCACCACGCCGCCGCGGCCACAGGCTGCGGCTTCACCGACATCGCCGGAATGCGGCGCCCCCATCGGGCCGCCTTGCATTGCGGCGTTTCCGCACACAGTCGCGCCAGCCTGCCGGGTCTACGCCCGCCGCGAGGCGCACGGAGAATTTTACATGAATACGCGCATGCTGATCGATGCGCGCCACCCGGAAGAAACAAGGGTGGCGGTGCTCAAGGGCAATCGGATTGACGAATTTGACTTTGAATCTGCTGATCACAAGCAGATCAAGGGCAATATCTATCTCGCCAAGGTTACCAGGGTAGAACCTTCGCTTCAGGCCGCTTTCGTCGATTTCGGCGGAAACCGGCACGGGTTCCTGGCCTTCAGCGAAATCCATCCCGACTATTACCAGATCCCCAAGGAAGACCGCGAGGCACTGCTCGCCGAAGAGGCCGCCCACGCCGAGGAAGAGGCCGCGCTGCGCGCCATCGCCGAGGGTGAGGAAGACTTCGTCGGCGACGACGAACTGGGCGAGACCCTGGCCGACGACATGGCCGGGACCAGCCACGCGAACTTTGCCGACGAAGACGGCTTCGGCGGGGTGACCGAGATCGACACGTCCGAGAAGGACGAGGTCGCGACCATCGAGGACGGCCACGTCGAGGACGCTTTCGATCACGAAGGCGAGGAAGCCGAAGAGGAAACCGGCAACGGCAACGATCGCCGCCGCCGGGGCCGCCGCCGTCAGGGCGGCAATGGGCGCGGCCACGCCAAGGAAGCCGACGAACTGCGCGCCAAGCGCATGGCGCTGCGCCGCCGCTACAAGATCCAGGACGTCATTCAGCGCCGCCAGGTGCTGCTGGTCCAGGTCGTCAAGGAAGAGCGCGGCAACAAGGGCGCGGCGCTGACCACCTATCTCAGCCTCGCGGGCCGTTACTGCGTGCTGATGCCCAATTCGAGCCACGGCGGCGGCATCAGCCGCAAGATCAGCTCGGCTTCCGACCGCAAGCGGCTGAAGTCGATCATTGCCGAACTCCAGCTGCCCAAGTCGATGGGCTGCATCGTCCGCACCGCCGGCCTGTCGCGCACCAAGCCCGAGATCAAGCGCGATTTCGACTATCTCGCCCGGCTGTGGGACGGTATCCGCGAAACCACGCTGGGCAGCTCCGCCCCGGCCCTGATCCATTCGGACAGCGACCTGATCAAGCGTGCGATCCGCGACATCTACAATCGCGACATCGAGGAAGTCGTGGTCGAAGGTGATCATGGCTACCGCGCCGCGCGCGATTTCATGAAGCTGCTGATGCCCAGCCACGCCAAGCGGGTGAAGCAGTATGCCGATCCGGTGCCGCTGTTCCAGCGCTACGGCGCCGAGGATCAGCTGACTGCGATGTACGATCCGGTCGTCCAGCTGAAGAGCGGCGGCTACATCGTCATCAACCCGACCGAAGCGCTGGTATCGATCGACATCAACTCGGGCCGCTCCACCAAGGAGCACGGGATCGAGGCGACGGCACTCAACACCAACCTCGAGGCCGCGCGCGAAATCGCGCGCCAGCTGCGCCTGCGCGACATGGCGGGTCTGGTCGTCATCGACTTCATCGACATGGAGTACAACTCCAACGTCCGTAAGGTCGAAAAGGCGATGAAGGACGCGCTCAAGAACGACCGCGCCCGCATCCAGGTCGGCCGCATCTCGGGCTTCGGCCTGATGGAAATGAGCCGCCAGCGCCTGCGCACCGGCGTGCTCGAGGCCACCACCCGTTCCTGCCCGCACTGCGACGGCACCGGCCTGGTCCGCACCGCCTCCAGCGCGGGCCTGTCGGCGCTGCGCCTGATCGAGGACGAGGCAGCCAAGGGCAAGGGCACGGTGATCTCGCTGTTCGCTTCGACCGAAGCGGCGGTCTACCTGCTCAACGCCAAGCGCGCCGATCTCGCCGAGATCGAGGAACGCTACGGCGTGCGCGTCGAAGTCCTGCCGGAAGGCGAGAACGAGGGCGCCAAGATGCGCGTCGGTTCATCGGGACCGCGCCCCGAATTCGTCCCCCGCTTCGAGCCGATCGCGTTCGAGGAAGAGGAAGACGAAGAGGTCTTCGAGGACGAGGAAGAGTTCGACAGCGAAGCCGAAGCCGAGGCCCGGTCTGACGAGGGCGAGGATCGCGGCCGGCGCAAGCGCAAGCGGCGGCGGCGCGGTGGCCGCAACCGCGACGAGGACGGCAACGAGACGCGAGAGGCCGGTGAGGGCGATGCGGAAGCGGATGCCGATGGCGAACCCGGTGGCGAGGACGAGGACGGCGAGGAATCCGGCCAGTCCGACGAGCAGGGCGAAAACGGTGAATCGCCGCGCAAGCGTCGCCGTCGTGGTCGTCGCCGGCGTGGTGGCCGTGGCCGCGGTGAAGGCGAAGGTGCCGAGGGCGAAGGCGCTGAAGGTGCCGAAGGCGGCGATTATGCCGACGAGGCAGGCGCCGAGGCCCCTGCCGAAGGCGCCGAGCCGGTCGCAGCCGAGGCTGTTGTCGAGGCGGTGGAAGAACCCGTTGCCGAAGCTCCGGCCAAGCCGAAGCGTACCCGCAAGAAGAAGGTCGAGACCGAGGCTCTCGCCGAAGTGACGGCGGAAGCCGCTCTGGAAGCCGCCGCCGAGGTCGCTGCCGAGACTGCGGCAGAGCCCCCGGCCAAGCCGAAGCGCACCCGCAAGAAGAAGGCTGACGTCGAGGCTCCGGCCGAAGTGGCCGCCGAGCCTGCGGTGGAAGCAGCCGCCGAACCGGTGACCGAAGCTCCGGCCAAGCCGAAGCGCACCCGCAAGAAGAAGGTCGAGGCCGAGGCTCCCGCCGAAGCTCCTGCCGGGTCCGCTCCGGAAGCCGAAGCCGCGGTCGAAGCAGCACCGGCGGAGGAAGCTCCGACGGTTGAAGATGGCGAACCGGCCCAGCCTCGCCGCGGCTGGTGGCAGCGCACCTTCGGCGAATAAAGCCGACTGAACACGCGCCCCCGCCGTGCCGGATCGCCCAGGCGACCAGCACGGCGGGGGTTCGTGTATCTGCGATCCGGCAAGAAGCGCGGACAGGCACGCGGGCCTTTCCTACAGGGCAGGAATTAGCGAGACTCGCACCCGCTCTTTCTCAGCGTGTTTCAAATGCTTGCTCTGACAAGCGTGCCTATCCAGACGCCGATGGACACTCAGCCTCAGGACTGTGTCCAGTGTGTCCAGCGGGGCTGATGCCAACCCGGCCTCAGCCCTGTTTGACCGCCACTCCCCACTCCATCCAGCCCGCGAATTTCGGAGTCTTCGGGCTGTAACGCGCGCCGAGTCGATCCACGGCGAAGCCGCCGCGTTCGATCTCGCTGGCAACCGGGCGCGTCAGGTGACATCCGCCCGCAAGCTTCTTCCACGCGGGTTCGATCCGGTCCTGCCACTTCTGCACGCTGAAATCGGGCGCGCGGCCATGCTCGGCATAGAGCAGCCGTCCGCCGGGACGCAGGATCCGGCGCAGTTCGGCAATCGTGGCGGCCTGGCTTCCCACCGAGCAGAGCGTGAACGTGCAGACCACGCAGTCGAAGCTGGCATCCTCGAACGGGATCGCCTCGCCAAAGCCCTGGCGCAGATCGGCCGCCCAGCCTTTCCGCGCAGCTTCGCCCCGCGCGAAGTCCAGCCCCTTGCCCGAGGGATCGAGTCCGGCATAGCGGGTGATCCGCGCCGGGTCGTAATACTGCTGGTTGATCCCTCCGCCGCAGCCGATCTCGAACACCTCGCCAGAGGCCAGCGGCACGACTTTTTCACGCAGCTTCATGATCGCCGCGCTGCTGCAGGCGCACTTGATGAAGCGCGGGACCACGTGCTCGTCATACCAGCGCGAGAAACCCATGCCTTGCCTCTTTCCCGTCCCCTCGATCGCCGCCATGATGCCACAAATACGATTGGGGGGAAGCTGCAATGACCGTGTTCCGCACGCCCGAGGAGCGCTTCGCGGCGCTGCCCGATTTTCCGTTCGCGCCGCATTACCTGACGCTGAAGCAAGGCCTCAGGCTCCATTACTTGGACGAAGGGCCGCGAGATGGGCCGGTCGTCTTCCTGCTCCACGGCGAGCCGACCTGGTGCTACCTGTTCCGACACATGATCCCGCTGCTGACCGCCGAAGGGTTCCGGGTGGTCGCGCCGGACCTGATCGGGTTCGGCAAGTCGGACAAGCCGCTGGCGCGCGAAAGCTATTCTTACGCGGGGCAGGTCGCCTGGATCGGCGAATGGATCGAGGCGCTGGACCTGCGCGCCATGACGCTGGGCTGCCAGGACTGGGGATCGCTGATCGGGCTGCGCCTGGCGGCGGAAATGCCCGAGCGCTTCCATGGCATTGCCTTGTCCAACGGCGGCCTGCCCGCCGGGCAGGAACCACCGTGCGCCTTCGCGATCTGGCGCGCCTTCTCCCGCTACAGCCCGGTCTTCCCGATCGGCGGGATCGTGAAGCGCGGCACGAAGCGACCGCTGAGCCCGCAAGAGGTCGCCGCCTACGACGCCCCCTTCCCCACCCGCGCCAGCAAGGCAGCGGCGCGGGTCTATCCCGGCCTGGTGCCCTTCGCCGGCAATCCCGCCGTGCCCGACCAGCAGCGCGCCTGGCAGGTATTCGAGCGCTGGGAAAACCCGTTCCTGTGCTGCTTCGCCGATGGCGACCCGATCACGCGCGGCGGCGATGCGATGTGGCTTGAGCGTGTCCCCGGCACTCGGGGCATGGCGCACCGCACGCTCCGCGGCGGCCACTTCATCCAGGAAGACGACCCCGCCGGCTTCGCCGCCGCCATTGCCGAAGTCGCCCGCACTGCGGCCTCCGGGGCGTGAGTTGAATCGCCAATCGAACCTGCTCGAGCCGGCCGCATGCAGCCGGCGCCGGTCCGATCGCGCGTGCCATCCCGCATCCGCAGCGGATGAACGCTCCTGTGGGAAACTTCTAAACCCTTATGCACAAACAGGAGATTGTTATGCGCGGCTGCCGAGGCTAGGATTCCTTAGGGAATATCCATGGCGGAATCGGAACACACAGCAGCCACCTTCGCGGCTCTTACCGCCAAGCAGCGTGAAGTGCTGGCGCTTGTCGCCGATAATCGCACCAGCAAGGAAATCGCCAGCCTGCTCGGAATATCCGAATCGGCGGTCAACCAGCGCATCGAGATCGTCCGCTCGCGCCTTGGCGGACTGCCGCGGGGGGAACTCGCGCGGCTCTATCGCCAGGAATGCGCGCAATCCGTGGCGGAGGAGCCGAACTGGCAAAAAATTCATGTTCCCAGCAACGACGGTTCGGGCGAGGCGGCGGGCACGGAGAGCACTTCCACCATCACCGCAGACGAGCCAAGCCGGGAAAGCAGTGACGGCGGAAGTGGGTCGCAGCTCTCCGCACTATTCTACCCGGGCAAGACACACTGGCTGGCGCGCGATACCCGCGCGACAGCCTTTGTGCGCGGGGTAGTCATCACCGGGATTCTCGCCGCTGCGATCATCTTTGCTGCGGTCGTGACCCAGTTCCTGGTGGTCAATCTCGATCCGGAGGCAGGAAAAGGCGCGTCGCGCAATCTAACCACCCTTGCCCCCCGGCCGTGAATCGCTAGAGAGGGCGCCGAAGCGGCATTGCGCGCCGCACAGTTACTAGGGACAGACATGGCCAGTTTCTCTCTTCCCGCGAACAGCACGATCACCGGCAAGCCCCGCCACCACCGGGCTGAGGGAGCCTCGCAGGTGAAGAAATTCACGGTCTACCGCTACGATCCCGACAGCGGCGAGAACCCCCGCTATGACACGTTCGAGATCGATCTCGACAATTGCGGGCCGATGGTGCTCGACGCGCTGATCAAGATGAAGTCGGAAATGGACCCGACTCTCACCTTCCGCCGCTCTTGCCGCGAGGGGATCTGCGGGTCCTGCGCGATGAACATGAACGGCCGCAACGGTCTCGCCTGCACCACCGCGATCGAGGATCTGTCTGGCGACATCCGCATCACGCCGCTGCCGCACATGGAAGTGATCAAGGACCTCGTGCCTGACTTCACCCATTTCTACGCGCAGTATGCCTCGATCCGTCCCTGGCTGCAGACTGTCAGCACCACGCCTTCGGGCAAGGAGCGTCTGCAGAGCCCGGAACAGCGCGAGAAGCTGGACGGCCTTTACGAGTGCATCCTGTGCGCCTGCTGCTCCACCTCGTGCCCCAGCTACTGGTGGAACTCCGACAAGTTCCTCGGTCCGGCCATCCTGCTCCAGGCCTATCGCTGGCTGGCGGACAGCCGCGACGAGATGACCGGTGAACGGCTCGACGCGCTGGAAGACCCCTTCCGGCTCTATCGCTGCCACACGATCATGAACTGCGCCAACGTCTGCCCCAAGGGCCTGTCGCCCGCGCGCGCGATCGCGGAAATCAAGAAGATGCAGGCCGATCGGCACCTGTAAGTGAGCGAATCTCCGAGGATCGTCCACGAACCGGATCCGGACAACCCGGGCTGGTTCACCTGGAACCTTGCCGACGACACCCGCTTCAACGCCCAGACCATGGGTCACATGCTGGTGCGCAAGGACAGCGATCGGCTGTGCCGGGTGCGCATGTTCCCGGAGCGGCGCCATACCAACCTGCTAGACATGGTCCACGGGGCGATCTCGCTCGCCCTGATGGACGTAGCTCTGTTCGCTTCGATGCGCCTGCTGCTGGACGCAGATGCGGGCGGGTCGGTGACCCTGGAACTGTCGAGCCAGTTCATCGGCGCGGGCAAGCCGGGCGTTCCGCTCGACGCGGTGGTCGAAGTCCTGCGTGAAACAAAACGCCTCGTCTTCCTGCGCGGCACTGTCGTTCAGGGCAAGGATGACGAGCACCTGATCGCCTCGTTCTCGGGCATCGTCCGCAAGCCATCACGATGAACGGCGTCCTGGCGCGCTACGACGAGTTGGTCGCGGCGGGTGAATTGCGACCCGACCCCCAGCAGCGCGCCGCTGCCGAGCGACTCGAGCGGTTGCAGCGTGAACTGGAAGCCCCGCCCGCCGCAAGCGGGCTGCTGGGGCGCCTGTTTGGCCGCAAGCCGGCCGCCGCGCCGCGCGGCCTCTATCTGTGGGGCGGAGTCGGGCGCGGCAAGTCGATGCTGATGGACCTGTTCCACGAGGCGCTGGCGATCCCAGAGAAGCGGCGCACCCATTTTCACGCCTTCATGCTGGAAGTCCACGCCCGGCTGCGCGAGGCCCGCAAGAGCGAGACCGGCGACCCTATTCCGCCCGTCGCCGCAGCCCTGGCCCAGGGCCTGCGTGTGCTCGCGTTCGACGAGATGGTCGTCAACAACAGCGCCGATGCCATGATCATGAGCCGCCTGTTCACGGCCCTGATCGAGGTCCACGGGGTGACCATCGTCACCACGTCCAACCGCGCTCCTTCCGAGCTGTACAAGGACGGGCTTAACCGCGAGCATTTCCTCCCGTTCATCGCGCTGATCGAACGTGAACTGGACATCATGCCGCTCAACGGTCCGGTCGATTACCGGCTGGAGCGGCTGGCCGGCCTTGCAACCTGGCACACGCCGCTGGGAGACGCCGCAACCGCGCAGGTGCGCGAGGCGTTTTTCCGCCTGACCGACTACCCGCCCGAGGATAGCGCCCATGTTCCCTCCGCCGATCTCGATGTCGGCGGCGGGCGGATGCTCCACGTGCCCAAAAGCCTCAAGGGCGTGGCCGTGTTCAGTTTCAAGCGGCTCTGCGCCGAAGCGCGCGGGGCGGCGGATTACCTGGCCATTGCGCAGACCTATCACACGGTGATCCTGGTCGGCGTGCCCCGCATGGGCCCCGAGAACCGCAACGAGGCGGCGCGCTTCGTAACCCTGATCGACGCGCTCTACGAAAGCCGGGTCAAGCTGTTCGCAACGGCTGAGGCCGAGCCGGATGAGCTCTATGCCTCGGGCGACGGACGGTTCGAATTCGACCGCACCATCAGCCGGCTCATGGAAATGCAGAGCAAGGATTACCTCGCCGCCGGACACGGCGAGGAATAGCGCAGCCTAGATTTCCACGCGGACCGTCAGGCGGATGTCCCGCCCCGGCAGCGGTGCATAGTCCTTGAGCAGCGATGCATGGCGCCGCGCCTCCACGTCGAACAGGTTGTTGGCGGAAAGCATCAGGCTGAGCGGCCTGTGCCGCCCCCACGGCCGCCATGCGACCGAGGCATTGACCATGGTGTAGCCGGGGGTGCCCGTCTCGAACGCGGCGACGCGGGTCTGCGCGGTTACGCGCTCGACCTCGGCCTCGAAATCCAGATTGGACGAATTGGCGGCTAGTCCACCCTTCAGGCGCAACGGCGGGATACGCGGGGCCGGTCCCGCGCCTTCGATCGTGGTATGGACATAGTCAGCCAGGGCCTGTGCCTTCAGCGTCCAGGCCCCCGGCCGCGCCAGGATCACATCGGCCTGAACCTCGAATCCATACAGACGAGCAGCGGCCTGGGTGATCTGGTACTCGGGCAGCCCATCGGAGAATCCACCGGTCCGCGCCTCGTAGATGAAATTGCCGAACCAGCTGTGATAGGCGGAAAGTTCGAAATCGAAGCGGTCCCCCTTGCCGCGCAGGATCGCCTCGACGCTGTGGGCGCGCTCCTTGCGCAGCGCGGGGTTGCCCATTTCGAAAGTCTCGGTGCCATGGTGCGGACCAAAGGCGAACAGTTCCTCGGCAGCCGGGGAGCGTTCGGATCGCGACAGGTTAAGCCCGACCTTCCAGCCCGGGGCGAAGTCGTAGGCCGCACCAACCGAAGCCGACAAGGTATCGAAGCTGCGTTCGCCGGCGAAGAACTGACCCTGGTCCGGACCGGGGAGAGAGGCCAGGCGGCTCTGCTCGTAGCGCAGGCCCGCCTCCAGCTTCCACGGCCCGGCCTGGTACTGCTGGACGGTGAAGAACCCGATCTGGCGGGTCTCGTTGCGCGGCAGATAGGACTCCTCGCCGATGACGTCGAAATCACGCAGCACGAACTGCAGGCCGCTCGCCCCCGTCCAACCGCCACGGGCGGTCTGCACCAGTTCAAGCCGCCCTTCCATGCCCTGATTGAAGAAGCTGGTGGCAACGGTGCCATCCGCCTCGATCTCGGCGTGGCTGTAGTCGGCAAAGCCATAGCGGAACGCCAGCTTGTCGAGCAGGTCTCCGCCCAGCTTCAGCTCGGCGCGCGCGTCGATGCGGTCCTGCTTCATCTGCAGGAGCGGTGCTTCCTGGCCCTGACCAATCTGCGTGGCATAACGGATCGGCACGCCGTAGCGATTATCGAGCCGGCTATAGGCAACGCCGATGCTGCCACCGTCGCCGACATAGGCGATCCCTCCCGTCAGATTCCAGGTGCGCGCGGCGCTGTTGGCCAGGCGTCCGCGCACGGCCGCATTGGCTGCGAAATCGACCTCACCGTGCTCGTGGCCTTCGCTTTCGTGCGTCCCTTCATCCTCCTCGATCAGGCTGCTGGCCAGGGCCTCTGTCCGCAGCGCTGGGGTCAATGCATAGCCGGGGATGCGCACGTCATCGGTCTTGAGCCAGGACGCGTCGAAGTGGGCGACCCAGCCCGAGCCAAGCGACAGATCGACCGAGCCGGAGGCCATGCGCTCGCTGGCAGCGGAACCATAGCCAGCCAGCACGCCCAGATGGACGGGCTCATCGGGAATCTCGGTCGGAATGCGCCGATCGATCACGTTGACGACGCCGCCAATCGCCGCCGATCCGTATTGCAGAGATTGCGGCCCGCGCAGCACCTCGATCCGTTTGGCAAGCAGCGGGTTGATCGCCAATGCATGGTCGGCGGAGGTGTTGGAGGCATCGATCGCGCCGATGCCGTTCGACAGCACCCTCACCCGCTCGCCCTGCAAGCCCCGCAGCACCGGGCGCGAGGCATTGGGGCCGAACGAGCTGGCCGAGACGCCCGGGGTATCGGCCAGCGTCTCGCCCAGCGAAGGGCGCAGCGCCTGGTCCAGTTCTGTCCCGCTCAGCACGGCCACGCCCGACAGGGCATCCTTGCGCGACACCGTGACCGCGCCGGTGACGACGATCGTCGCATCCTCGCCGGCATGATAATCGTCGGGGCCGGAATGATCGTCGACCTGCTGTGCCGCCGCCGGACTGGCGGCAGCCATCAGCGCAAGGACGGCAAGACTGGCGGATGAACGGAACTGAAGGAACATGGCGACTCCGGTTGAATGCCGGAGCGCTCTAGCCAAGCCTGCATGATGTTACAACATTACATTTACCCGGCAACGGTTCCGGCCGGCGACCGATTCCGGGAAACCGGGAAACCAACAAGCCGTCAGGCCGTCAGGCCGCAGCCCTGGTGAGTCTATGCTGGGCTGCGGCGAGGCGGTGCATCAGTTTGAGATCCTGCTCACGCAATTGCAGGGCTGCATCGGCCCAGTGGTCCACCACATCGCGCAATTCACCAAGCGAGATCGCCTCTACCCGGCGACTGGCCCGGCGCGCGCCGACCAGGCCGGAATGGCGGCGGCTCGACCGGGCCATGAAATCGCGGACCGCCTGCACCCCTTCGCCGGGTTCGGCCAGGGCGTGGACGATCCCGAGTTCGTACATCTGTTCCGCGCTGTAGTTTTCGTTGCCCAGGATGATCCGCTCGGCCATCGCCGAACCGAGCCTGCGGCTGAGTACCGCGTGCGCCCCCATGCCGGGGAACAGGCCGAACATCACTTCGGGCAGGCCGAAGCTGGATCCCTTTTCGGCAATGATGAAGTCGAAGGACAGCAGGGCCTCGAACCCGCCCCCCAGTGCCTGGCCCTGAACCAGGCCAATCGTCAGCATCGGCAGGTCCAGCGCGCGCATGTTGCGGTGCAGGATCTCGACGCAGCGATAGCCATAGGCGGCAAGACCATCGCGGTTGCCGGCGCGGATCAGCCCCTCGAACAGGGTCAGGTCTCCGCCGAAACAGAACACGCCAGGCGCACGGCTGCCCAGGATCAGGTACTTGAGCGGCACCTTGCCGGGGCCGAAATGTCCACCAATCAGGTCCTGCCATGCAGCGAAATCGGTCAGCATCGGCGGCGTGAAACTGGGCCGGCCGGCCGGGCGCATGAAGGTCCAGACGGCCTCGTCCCGCTCGTCGTAAAGCACGTCGAGTTCGGCCAGCTCGAACAGGTTCTGGGGAATCTGCATCCTCACCGCGGAGGCTGCCAGGCACTGGTCGGCATCATCGGGAATGCCGGTCCCGCGATGGGAAGCATCGTCCTGGGACATCTGACCACCTGGGAGATCGCTCGAAAGTCGATCCATAAGCTCCTCGAATTGCTACCCGATCCTGCGTCAACCCGTTTCGCGCAAGCGGTGGTTAACGGGAACCTAAGCCAATGCGGACTCGCTTGGCAAAGGAATTATCCGCCTAGGCCGAACCGGCTAGTCCCAATTCTGGTCAATCGTGGCGTAGCCGCATCAGCCCCAGAGCCACGGCCAGCGCCGCAACTGCAACCGCAAGGATGGGCAGGATTTGCGGCATGATTGCCTCCGCCGGCAGGCCTTTCAGGAATAACCCGTGGCTTATCGTCAGCATGTGGCTGAGCGGATCGATCGCCGCCACCAGTTGCAGCCAGTGCGGCATCCCATCAACCGGACTGGCATAGCCCGACAGCAGCATCAGCGGGACAATCACCAGGAACCCGCCCAAAAAGGCCTGCTGCTGGTTATGGGACACGGTCGAAATAGCGAGGCCAATCCCGGTAATGGCGAGGCTGAAGGCTGAAATCCCAAGGAACATCGGCAGGAGCGAGCCGTTGAACGGGACGTCGGACACCAGCGGGATCATCACCACGTAAAGCATGCCGTTGAACAGGCCGACGCAGAAGGCGGGGACGCATTTACCGGCGAGGATCTCCCAATGCCGCATCGGCAGGGCCATGAGTTCGTCATAGGTGCCGAATTCGCGTTCTCGCGCAATGGCCTGGACCGAGACCGACAGCACGATCACCGTGGTGATCAGGGTGATCATACCCGGCAGGGTGAACCAGCGGTACTCCAGGTTCGGGTTGTACCAGTGGCGGGCGATCACTTCGGGTTCGGGATGAGCCAGTTCGGGCCGCATCCGCCCTCCCGCCTCGTGCGCGATGTCGGCCATGTAGCCGGCCACGATCTGGGCAGCGTTGATCCGCCGCCCATCGAGCAGGAGCCCCATCTCTGCAGTCTCGCGGCGGGCATAGTGGACGGAAAGGTCAGGCGGAATCAGCAGCCCGGCAATCACCTCGCGGCGCTCGATCGCCTCGCGCAGCGCCGCCTCGCTGGGGTAGAAGCGGATTTCGCGCATGTTGCGATTGCCGGACATCGCCGCGAGGAACTGTTCCGAGGCAACGCCGACGTCGCGGTTCACCACGCCGATATCAATGTTGCGCACCTCCAGGGTGGTAGCAAACCCGAACAGGATCAACTGGATAATCGGCGAAGCTATAAGCGTTGTGAGGACTCGCCGGTCAAGCAGGACGACCTTCAGTTCCTTGAGCGCCATCGCCACGATCCGGGTCCAGGCGCCGCTCATGCGATCCTCCGGGTGATCGCCCTGGTGACGCGCAGGAAGAAGAACAGCCCGAACAGCAGCAGGATGGCGATATTGGGCAGGAACAGCTGCCAGACGTCGCCAACCAGGAACACGCTTTGCAGCGAAGGTATCAGGTAGCGCGCGGGCACGATGTAGGTGAGCCACTGGATCGCGCGCGGCATCGAATCGATCTCGAACAGGAAACCAGACAGCAGCAGCGAGGGCAGGAAACCGGACAGCAGCGCGAACTGGGTCGAGACGAACTGGTTCTTGGTCCCGGCCGAGATCAGCAGCCCCTGCCCCAGCACCGCCGCCAGAAAGGCCGACGCAATCAGGAACAGCGCCAGCAGCGATCCCCGGAACGGCAGGCCGTAGCCCAGGACCGCCACCGCGACGCAGATAGCGGTCGAGGCGAGGCCGAGGACGTAATAGGGGAGCAGTTTCGAGATGACGAGGTTCGGGATCGAGATCGGGGTTGCCAGCAGCCCTTCCATCGTCCCGCGCTCGTACTCGCGGGCCATGATCAGCGCGGTCAACAGACTGCCGATCATGGCCATGACGATGCCGATCGCCCCGGGAACCAGCATGTAGCGGCTCTCCAGACCGGGGTTATAAGTGTATCGTGGCAATATCTTGAGGACTGGAGTTACCGGTATGTCGAGCTCGCGCGCCTCGGCTTCGACCCATTCCTTCAGCGCACCGCGCAGATGGCCGGTCAGGAAGGTCGCGGTGTTGACCTGGCTGCCATCGGTGACAAGCTGGATGTCGAGCGGTTCAAGCCGGACGAGGCCTTGTTCGAAGCCATCCGGAATGACCACGAAGCCGCGCAGTTCGCCGGTTTTCAACCCCGCCTCAAGCTCGGCGACCGACTGCCCCTCCTGCACCGCGAAATAGGAATTGCGGCCGAGAGTGGCGACCAGTTCGCGCGAGGCCCGGGTGTGATCCATGTCGAGCACCCCGGTGCGGGTGCCATGGACATCGAGCGTCACCGCGCTGCCGAACAGGAACATCAGGATCAGCGGCATCAGCACAACCAGGCCGAAGGTGGACGGGTCCAGCCAGACCTGCGCCCACTCCTTGGCTCGGATCGCCCGGGCACGCCGCCCTGCAAGTGGGTCGCGCGCGCTCATGCGGCGGCCTCCCTCGCCTGGCCGCGCTGCGAACGGATCAGCGCAATGAACGCCTCTTCCAGCGTCGGTTCGCCCGTTCCGCTGCGGGCGAGCCGGCGCAATTCAGAGGGAGTGCCCTGAGCAATAGCCTCGGACTGGTTGACCAGCATCAGGCGGTCGCAGTTCTCCGCCTCGTTCATGAAATGGGTGGTCACCAGAACGGCGGTGCCGCGCGCAGCGATGGCATTGATGTGGTGCCAGAATTCCCGGCGGATCAGGGGATCGACCCCCGAGGTCGGCTCGTCGAGGAACAGCACCGGCGGAGTGTGCAGCACCGCTGCCCCCAGGGCCAGGCGCTGCCGGATGCCGAGCGGCAGAGCACCGGCGGGGCTGGAGAGATAGTCCCCCAGCCCCAGCGCCGCGACCACCCGCTCGACCGCCTCGGCCGCGCGTGCGCCGGCCAATCCGTAGGCCCCGGCCACGAACTTCAGGTTGGCCGCGACTGTGAGGTCGCCGTAGAGCGAGAACTTCTGCGGCATGTAGCCCAGAGCCTCGCGCGCCTGGGCGCGGGCAACGGTCAGATCCCTGCCCGCCACGGTGCCTCGCCCGCCGGTGGGAGCAAGCAATCCGCACAGCATCCGGAACGTGGTCGACTTGCCGGCTCCGTTCGGCCCCAGCAGGCCGAAGATCTCGCCCGGGCGGACGGCGAACGATATGTCCTGCACCGCCATGAAATCGCCATAGCGTCGCGACAGGCCGATCGCGGCGATGGCCGGACCTGCGGAATCCGTGTCGCAAAGCGGAAATGCAGCCGCAAGCTCGCTCGGCGGGAGCACTTCCCCCGTATCGAGGCTTGCCGCGAATCCATCGTCGGCGCAGGGTTCGGCAGGCTGCCAGCCGGGGCCGGGCGAAACGGGTGACCGTGTGACGGCATGGACCCGGTCGCCCGCGATCCCGGCGGTGACGATCCCGGACTGTTCCAGCAGCGCCTGAACCGCCTCGCGCGGGCGCGCCGCGCCAAGCGGGCGCGAGAAGGTCCGCCCGGCCGCGCGCCGGGCAAGGCCGGCGGGCGGGCCGGCATAATGCACCCGGCCCTCATGCAGCAGCAGCAGTTCATCGCAGCGCTCGGCATCGTCGAGGATGCTGGTGGTCCAGACGATCGAACTGCCTTGCGCGGCCAGTTCCTGCGCCAGCTGCCAGATTTCCCGGCGCGAGACCGGATCGACGCCGACCGAGGGTTCATCCAGCAGCATCAGCCGGGGAGCGGCAACCACCGCGCAGGCCATCGCCAGCTTCTGGCGCATGCCGCCCGACAACTGGCCCGAAGGGCGATCCTCGAACCCGGCAAGCCCGGTCAGACGGTACAGTTGCTCGATCCGTTCCGGGCTTTCCTCCGGCTCGATGCCGCGCAGGCGGGCGTAGAGTTCCAGGTTCTGCCGCACGCTCAGTTCGCCGTAGAGTCCCCCGCCCTGCGGCATGTAGCCGATCTGCGAGCGGTCGAGCCGGTCGACCGGGCGGCCCAGCACTTCGGCCAGGCCTTCATCCGGCTCGACCAGTCCGGCCATGATCCGCATCAAGGTGGTCTTGCCCGCCGCATCCGGCCCCACCAGCCCCAGCGTCCGGCCCGCCGCGAGGGCGAAGGACACCCCATCCAGCGCCAGGACCGGCGGCGAGCGGCGCCGCGCGCCCTTGAAGCGCTTGGTCACGCCTTCAAACCGGAGGTGCGGGGCCTCCGCCACTGCCCGTGCTCAGCGCTGGCCGAAGGCGGGAACGATCACGGTCACCGGCTGGCCCTGCCGCAGGTCGCCGCGCGGATCGTTGACCAACAGCCGGACGCGGTAGACCAGATCGGTGCGCAATTGCTCGGTCTGGACCGTCTTGGGCGTGAATTCGGCAACCGGGGAGATGAAGCCGATCTTCGCCGGCCATTCGCGCTCTGCCCCGTCCACGCGGACCTTCACTTCCATCCCCGGGCGGATCCTGGGCAGGTCGGGTTCGGCGACATAGGCCCGTACCCGCACCGGCTGGGTCAGCGCCATGGTCAGCACGGTCTGGCCGGGCTGGACGATCGATCCGGTCTCCCGCGCGCGGGTGAGCACTTCGCCGGGTTCGCTGGCGCGGATCACCGCGTCGGCAAGGTCGGTCTGGACCGCGCGCCGCTCGGCCAGCACGGCTTCGCTGGTGGCGGCGCTGGCGGCGCGGTCTTCCACGCGCGCGCCTTCCTGCGCGAGCGAAAGTGTGGCCTGGGCCTGGGCGACCCGCGCCTGCGCCGCGCTCATCGCCGCCTCGCTGGTCTGGAGATCGGCGCGGCTGATGAAGCCCTTGGCCGCAAGCGTCTCGCGCCGCTCGAACTGGCGGCGGGCTTCGGAGAGCGCGGCCTGGGCGGAAACGAGCGCGGCGCGCGCCTCGCTCACCTGCTGCGGGCGGGAACCGTTGGCATCGCGCGCAGCGGCGGCAGAGGCGGATTCGTAGCGCGCCTCGGCACTCGCCAGGCGGTCCGTCAGCGGGCGCCGATCAAGTTCGGCAAGCACCTGACCGGGCACCACCTTGTCGCCCTCGTCGACCAGAATGCGCTCGATCCGACCACCGACGCGGAAGCCGAGCTGAACCTCGCGAATCTCGACGTTGCCGTAAAGCCGCAGCTTGCCATCACTGGCGCCGTCCCACCAACCGAACGCCTTGCCGCCAAACCACAGCGCCGCCCCCACGGCAGCGATGACAATGGCGAGCCGCAATTTGTTGCGTGCTCCGCTCGATTCGGGCGCAGACCCCATGTTTTCCCTCCAGCGCACCACGCAGGTGCGTACCTGAGAGAAAGCTAAACCAAGCACTTGGCACGTCAAGCATAAGTCAGGCGGCGATCCCCAGTCGGGCGAGCGAGCGATCGAGCATCAGCAATTGCCAGAGCAGCCGCGAATGATCGCTGCGGCCGGCGATGTGGGCGTCCGCCATGGCCCCGATCCGGCCGGCATCGAACCAGCCAGTGCGGGCCAGCGCCGCGCTGGAGCCGATGGCCCGCGCGCTTTCCGCCAGCGGCCCCCGGAACCAATCGGCAATGGGAGTGACGAAGCCCTGCTTCTGGCGGAACAGGATGTCGTCGGGCAGGTAGCGGCGCATCGTCTTCTTGAGCAGCCACTTGCCCTCCCCGCCCCTGATCCGCAGGCTCTCGGGCAGGCTGGCGGCAAATTCGATCAGGCGGTGGTCAAGCAGCGGCTCGCGCGCTTCCAGGCTTACCGCCATGCTGGTGCGGTCGACCTTGGTCAGGATATCGCCGGGCAGCCAGAACTTGAGATCGGCATATTGCGCACGGTCGAGCGCGGAGCGCGCCGGAGCGCGGCGCATCGTTTCCTCGAACATCGCCTCGGCCCGGTAAGCGCCGCGCAGGCGCAGAAACTCGGGTGAATAGAGTTCCTGGCGCAGTTCAGGCGGAAGGACGCCAACCGAGCGGGCATACCCCGCCTCGCTGGTCGCGGCGAGGCTGAGCAGGGTGGATCTGGCGCGCAAGGGACGCGGCGCCCAGTCGGCCTTGGGATAGAGCGCCCCCAGGCCCCCGAACAAGGGCCCGCGCAGTCCCTGCGGCAGGATGCCGCGCAAGCGGTCCTCGCCCCACTGGAAGCGCTGGCGGCGATAGCCGGCGAAGGCTTCGTCCGCACCGTCGCCGGACAGGGCCACGGTGACGGTCTCGCGGGCCAGTTGGCACACGCGCCAGGTCGGCAGCGCGGAGGCATCGGCAAAGGGTTCGTCGAACATCGCCGCCAGCAGATCGACATGCTCGAAATCATCGGAGGCGACAGTGCGGGCGCTGTGATCGGTGTGGAACCGGTCGGCCACCTGCCGGGCATAGCTCGTCTCGTCGAGCGCGCTGACGTCAAAGCCGATTGAGCAGGTCTTGACCGGATCGCGGCTCGCCTCGGCCATCAGCGCGACGACGGCGGAACTGTCGACCCCGCCCGACAGGAACGCGCCCAGCGGCACGTCCGACACCATCCGCGACGTCACGGCCTGGCGCAGCAGGTGAAGCAATTCGGCTTCAAGGTCGCTGGCCCGGCCCTGCCGCCGCTCCGCGAAGGAAACGTCCCACCATTGCCGGGGCGCGGGCAGCGGCTGGCCGTGATGCAGCAGCAGGCTGTGTCCGGCCGGCAGCTTGTGCACGCCGGACAGGAACGAGCGGTGGTCCGGCACATAGCCCCAGGCGAGGTAGTCCTCCACCGCCAGCGGATCGACCTCGCGCCGCAGCAGCGGATGGGCGGTGAGGCCCTTTAGCTCGGAAGCGAAGGCCAGGCTGCCGTCGCTGAGCTGGGCATAGAACAGCGGCTTCACCCCCAGCCGGTCGCGGGCGAGGAACAGGGTGCGCTCTGCCGTGTCGTAGATCGCGAAAGCGAACATCCCGTGGAGGCGCGGCAGGCAGGCGGTGCCCCAGCGCTGCCAGGCGGCCAGGATCACTTCGCTGTCGCCGTCCGTGCGGAATTCGGCGCCAAGGCCGCGCAATTCCTGGCGCAGTTCGCGGTAATTGTAGATCTCGCCGTTGAACACCAGCACCGCGCGGCCATCGCCTGACAGCATGGGCTGGGGCGATCCGGCCACGTCAATGATCGACAGGCGGCGGTGTCCCAGTCCGACGCCCGGCGCGGTCCACACCCCCGCGCCGTCCGGTCCGCGATGCACCATGGCGTCGCACATGCGCTCCACTCGCAGCGGATCGACCGGCTTCGGGGTGGTCAAGTGATAAATTCCGGCGATTCCGCACATGGGCTCGGCGCCTAGCGGAGACCGGCGACGCGGTCCATCCATGCGCCGGTATCGCCCATCGCGCTACGGAACCGGCTGAGCGCTGCGCTGGCAGGCTGGTTCGGGCGGACTTCGGCGGAGAGGATAAGCATCATGGTCGGTTCGCGGCGCAGCAGCAGCCGGTCGCGGATGAGCGCGGCCTTGAGCCTGGTGTTGCTGCCCGTCAGCAGTCCGTCGGTGCGATAATAAGTCTCGGCCAGCCGTTCCACCCGGTCAACGTGGACGAGGCGATCGGTTCGTCCGCCCGGCACGTCTGGCCCTTCGCTCGTCCAGTTCCAGCCGCTGTCCGGCCTGAGCGCGCCTTCGCCGAAACCACCGGCTTCGCGGCCTTCGTCCTGCGCGGAATAGAGCGCGAAGAACACGTCGACCTGGCGCCCCTCGACATCGGCATAGCGGCCCAGCAGGCGGTGATCGGCGCCGCTCGCGCGGGGTTCCCACCAGGCGGACGGATGATAGTCCACCCGCGTCCAGCCGGGAACCTGCGGGAGAACGATCCGCTCCGGCATCGGCGCCGACAGGCTGTCGGCCGCGCGCGCCCAGGCGAGGCCACCGGCACAGAGCAGCGCCAGGGCCGCAAGCAGCGGCACGAGCTGGCCGCCCGCGCGCTCAAGCCAGGCGATGCGCGGATCGGCGGCGATGGCTGCGCTGTCGATCATCGGATCGTCGATCCCGCGATCGAAGAACCGCCAGCCAAGGCCCAGAACCATGGCCATGACCAGCGCGAAGAACACCCAGCCGTAGATCAGGTGATCGACCCCGCCCGCGCGCTCCGCGCCGATGTATTGGGCGGCGTAGATCGTCCCCCAGGCGCGCACCCCGTTGGCCAGGATCGGCACGATCACGCACAGTCCCATGAAGGCGATCCGGCGCGGCCAAGACCGGAAGCAGACATTGCCCACCAGCGCGCCCAGCGCCACCATCGCGATCAGGAACTTCACCCCCGAACAGGCCTCTGCCACTTCGAACAGCCCGGCGGGCGTATCGATGAACACCCCGTCGATTGCTGCCGGAACCTGGCTGAGGTGGACCAGAGCGACCGTCAGCTTGGCCGTGATCGTCTGGAGCGGCGGCACCAGCTCATCACCGAACGGCACCAGGAACCCCATGTAGGCGAAGGGGAACAACAGCGCGGCAAAGGTGCGCGGCCCCAGCACCGCGAGCGCGCTGGCGGGCAGCAGCAGCACCGCTCCCGCCTGACGGAACAGGTTGAGCCCGGCCAGCGCGCCAAGCCCCCACAGCAGCATGGCCGCCGCCGCCGCCAGCAGCCCCGGCCACCAGGCGCGGGGTTCGAACTGCAAGACTTCGCCGCGCCGCTGCCAGACCAGCCAGGCCAGGATCGCCGGGACCAGCAGGATGTGATTGTAGGTCGAGCTATCCCACCACTGCGCGAACATCGCCCGCCAGTCAGGCAGGAAAGCCGCGATCAGCGCCAGCCAGGTCAGGCCGAGTGCCGCAAGCGGGCGGCGCCATGGCTCGGCCAAACTGGCCCCGGGCGGCAAGGGAGCCTCCAGGGCGAGGTCAGGCGGCATGGCGCGTCGGCGCGTCCCGGCGGCCGACCATCGCTGCCAGCGGGGCGAGCGTTGCCTGCCAGCTCAGTTCCTCGACCACGAAGCGCCGCGCTTCCAGCCCCAGGGTCCAGCCCTGGCGCGGGTGCGAAAGCAGCGCGGTGGTGCGTTCAACCAGATCGTCATCGCTGTCGGCGACCACCAGGTGCTTGCCGTCCTGCGCGCCGATGCCCGTGGCGGCGGCGCTGGTGAGCACGACCGGCAGGCCCATCGCCATCGCCTCGAGCACCTTGTTCTGCACGCCGCGCGCGATTTCCAGCGGCACCAGGGCAAGGTCCGCCGCGCTGAGCCAGGTGCGCATGTCATCGACCCCGCCCCAGATGTGGACGCCGTCCCTGCCGTGACGCTCGCACAGTTCCTCCGCCGGATTGCGGCCGACGACATGGAAAGTGGTGCGCGGGATCAACTCGCGGATGCGCGGCAGCAGCCGCTCGATTACCCGCAGCGCTGCCTCGATGTTGGGGGCATAGTCCATCTGCCCGCTGAAGATCAGGCGCGGCCCATCGCAGTCGACCAGGCGCGGCTCGGGCTTGACCGCGGCAGGATCGAAATAGCGGCTGTCGATGCCGTTGCGCAGCGTGCGGACGTCGCAGGCAGCGCGGTCCTCGATCGGCAGGCGCGCGCGGAACAGCGCGGCCTCTTCGGACGAAACCAGCAGGCTGACCCCGGCGCGTCGGGCGAGCCGGGCTTCCTCGGCGGCGAGCAGGCGCCCCTCGCGCGCGTTGATCCAGCGGCGCAGGCCGTTGTCCCGCTCGGCATAGGCTTCGAACTTGGCCGAATCGACGTCGACGAAATCGAAGATCACCTCGCCCGCGAAATCATCGGGGATGTATTGTCCCATCTGGCCCGAGAAGACGTAGATCGTGCCGATGGGCCGCTCGCGCAGGATCCGGGCGATGTAGTCGGCCAGCTCTGCGCTGTGGAATGCGGGCAGGCTGACCGGCTGGCGGCGCAGCAGCGATTCGACCCCGGCAAAGACCAGCGGCTTGACCCGGCGGACCAGCCGGTAACTGCGCGCGAGGGCTGCCAGCTCGACTTCCTCGGCAATGTCGCGGTCATCGTCGGCAAAGGTCGCGACATGGACCGGGGCGAGCCCCGCCAGCCGCTTGAGCACGTGGTGCGAGCGAATCTTGTCACCCCGATCGGGCGGAAACGGCATCCGGTGCGACAAGAACAGGATTTCATTGGTCATGCGAGGCCCCGGGAAATGAACGGGCCGGCAAGATTGGCGACCGGAAGAGGCAGCTTCTGCCACAGCGCGATGCGCGCGGCGTGGCGGCTGCTGGTGGGATCGGCATCGCGCACCGGATGGCCCGGCGCAGTCCAGCCGGCATAGCCGAGCGGCTGAGGCTCGAACCCCCAGTTGCGCTTGAAATCATGAGCGCCGCTGCCGGTCTTGGAACGGCCGAAGTCGAACCGGACGCAGCCCCGGCGCCGGGCGTGGAGCATCAGTTCGAAATACATCCGGTCATTGGCGCGCAGCCGCCGCGCGGCCAGCGTGCCCCCGCCCCAATAGGGCATCACCGCGCCGCGATGGTAGAGCGACAGGACGCTGGCAACCGGCTGCCCCTGGTGCCGCACGGTCAGGATGTCTGCATCCTCGCCAAAGGCATCGAGCACTTCGGCGAACAGGCGGCGCGGGAAGACCGGCGTGCCGAGATTGCGGACGCTTTCGGCATAGACGGCATAGTGGGCGGCGCGGTCTGCCTCTCCCCGGCCGATCTCGACCGACAGGTCCATGCCCAGGCCCTTGCGCACCTCGGCGCGCTGCTTGCGCGGAACGGCGAGGAGCTGCGCTTCGTCATCGCCGGCCAGCGGCGCCACGAACCCGCAGTGGGAATCGAAGCGCACCTTCCAGCCCGCGCGTCCTTCAGGCAGCGGTCCGCCGCGCAGTTCCGCCGCCGGGCAAGACAGGCGCAGGGCGAGTTCCTCCAGCGCGCCGAACAGCTCGGCAGGGTCTTCACCATCGGACAGCAGTGCCCCGCCACCCACGCCGAACCCGCTGGAGGCAAGCAGGCCGCCAAACAACGGCGAATGAACTTCCAGCAGCGGAAGATAGCCGGTCAGTTCGCCGCCGCGTTCCAGCAGCAGCGCGTGGGCGCGGTTGTCGGTGCCGCGCGCGGTTGCCTGCAGCCAGGCCGGACGGTGAAACGGCGTCGCGTCAGGCTGACGGGCCAGGAAAGCCTCGATCCGGCGGCACTCGTCCGCTTCGGCAAGCGAGCTTGCGCGCACGGCGGCAAGGCTGGGGCGAAACGGGGCGTTCATGCCGCGAGGTCCACCGCCAGTTGCTTTTCGCGGTGAGCCAGCACGTCCATCCTCCCCCAGTGGAAATCGCGGATCAGCGCTTCGAGCTTCTCGGCCATAACCGACAGGTTGGTATAGTGCCGCACCCGCGAGCGCAGCGGCGCGCCGGGAACGCGCGGTTGCTGGGGATCGATCTCCCACGGGTGGAAATAGAACACCGCCGGGCGGCCATCGCGGATGTTGACCTGGCGGATCGCCCAGCGCTGGAAGGCATAGGGCAGGACCCGGAAGAAGCCCCCGCCCCCAGCCGCCAGCCGCCGTCCGGCAAAGTGGGCGGTGGTAACGGGAATCTCGATCAGGTCGGACCACGGCAGCGGCTTGAAGGCAAAGCGCGGCGCATCCCGCCAGCCGTAGTGATCGTGGACGATCGGTGCGACGGACGAGCTGTATTCATAGCCCTGTTCGGCAAGCGCCATATAGGCCCAGGGCGTGCGCTGGTCGATCGAGAAGCTGGGCGCGCGGTAGCCGGTGATGCGGACGCCGGCGGCATCCTCCAGCACCTTGCGGCTGCGCTCCAGGTCGGCGGAGAATGCGGCCTTGTCGAACCGGAACACGCGCTCGTGATCCCAGCCGTGGCTGGCCAGTTCGTGTCCCGCATCGACGATCCGGCGCATCAGCGCCCCGTGCCGCTGCGCCACCCAGCCAAGCGTGAAGAAGGTGCCCTTCACTTCGGCGGCGGCGAACATTTCGAGGATCCGCTCGCAATTGCCGACCACCCGGTCGGATTGCGAATCCCAGCTGTCCCGGTCGATAACCCCTTCGAAGGCGCCGACCTGGAACCAATCCTCGACATCGACCGACAGGCCGTTGACGACGGGCTTTCCGGACACGTCCGACAAGGGAGCCATGGCGACCGTTTCGCTCCCGTGATCAGGCGGCGGCGCGCTGGGCGTCGTCGGATTCGATCCATTCGATCAGCATCGTCAGGGTGTGGCGGATGGTGCGTTCCTGCTCCAGCATATTGGCTTCCAGCCCGGCCAGCTTGGCCTCGATCGCGGCCAGCGCTTCGCCGTGCGCCGGATCGGCGACAGGTTCGGGCGCGCTGTCCCGATCGTTGGCGAGTTCGATCACCGCCTGCTGCAATTCGCGGATCTGGGCGTCCCGTTCGGCCAGCATGGCCTGAAGCTCTTCCAGAGCCACGACACCGACCGGCAGCGCGGCTGCGACAGCGGCCTCGGCCGGAGCCTCGGCAGCGGGCTGCGGCGCCATCGGCGTGATCCGCTTGAGCTGGAGCGTGCCGTCGAGTTCGAGTTCCTCCAGCACCTGGCTAAGCATCGCGCCGTCGATCCGGTTGCGCTGTTCGACCGCACCCAGCAGCATCAGGCGGTTGCAGATCTGGTTGATCCGGCGCGGCACGCCGCCCGAGGCTTCATACAGCCCGGTGAACACGCGCTGGTCGAACTGCGGATTGCCGGTCCAGCCCACGCACTTCAGGCGGTGTTCGATGTAGGGCTGGACTTCGCCCAGCTCCATAGCTTCAAGGTGATGGGCGGCGATCACGCGCTGGCGCAGCTGTTCAAGCTGCGGGTGATCCTGGATTGTCTCGCGGAATTCCGGCTGGCCGAGCAGCAGGGTCTGGAGCAGCGGGTGAGCGCCCAGCTGGAAGTTGGACAGCATCCGCAGCTCTTCCAGCGCGTCGATGGCCAGGTTCTGGCTCTCGTCGACCACCAGCAGGCAGCGGCGGCCTGCGCGGGCCTCGTCATGCAGGAAAGCCTCGATCGCGCCGAGCGCGCTGGCCTTGTCATGCCCGTCGACGATCAGGCCGAACGCCTGGGCCACGACATGGACCAGTTCCTCTCCATCGAGCCTGGAGGTGACGATCTGCGCGGCGGTCAGGCGCGCCGGGTCGATCGTCGCCATCAGGTGCGCGACCAGGGTGGACTTGCCCGCGCCGACCTCGCCGGTGATCACCACGAAGCCCTCGCCCTGGGCCAGGCCATAGGACAGGTAGGACAGCGCCTTGCGGTGCGTCAGGCTCTCGAAATAGAAGGTCGGATCGGGGGTCAGCTGGAACGGTCGCCCGGTGAGCCCGTAAAAGTCATTGAACATCGTGATCTACTCCCGGCAGCTCAGAAGGAATACCGCACGCCGACCATCGCCTGGGCGGACCAGACATCGTCGACCAGATCGCGGCTGACCCCGTCCACGCCGACCGCGGCGGTCGCGGTCAGGTGGTTGGTGATCGAACGGTAATAGGCGGCGGTTGCGCCAATCGAACTGGAATCGCCAGTCAAGGCGTCTCCGCTTTGGTACCAGTTGGCCCAGACATTGGTGCCGAAGCTGGAATCCCGGTCGATCCGGCCGTTGAGATAGGCCGCGACCCAGACATTCTCGTCAACCACTCCGTTGGCGAGCGCGAGCACCGTGCCCGGCGCGGCAATGAACTTGCGGCGATCATAGCCCCCGCCCACGCCGTATTGCAGACGGTTGCCGCCGACGCCGACGCTGGCCATCACCCCGCGCGCCCGGAAGGCCGAGGAACGGACCGAGCCCAGCGCGCCGCCAAAGCAGCTCGACTGGCCGGCCGATACCGTGCCGGTCGGCGCGACGCAGCCGTTCAGGTCTCCGTTCAGCGGATTGCGCACCGCCTCGAACTGGGTGGGCAGATTGGCGAGCGACTGGTTGAGCATCCCGCCAAAGCCCGCGACATTGTCATAGACCGAGACATTGATGCTGGTGCGCGGCGAAGGCGCATAGGCGAAGCTGCCGTAATAGCTGGTCGAGCCATAGCGCTTGCCGACGTGGGCTTCCAGCGCGGTACGGCGGCTGGGGCGCCAGATCACCCCGGCATCCCAGATCAGCCCTTCGGCGTCATAGGCGAGCACGCGCGGCTGGCTCTTGTCGGTGACATAGCGCCCATCGGGGCCGCGCAGGGCGAGACCCGTGACCGGATCGCGCACCGCGTCGCGGCTGGAGATCTTGACGTTCTCCCAGCCCACGCCGCCGACCAGGGCCAGATCATGGCCGACCGGAATGGTGATGTCGGCGCGCAGGTGCTTGTCGTCGATCCTCTGGTCGAGATTGGACACATCTTCGCGGTTCCAGCCCGCGCCGACGCCGATGCCCACCGGCAGCAATTCGCCCGCGCGGGTTCCGGCATGGACCTGGGCGTTATGGACTACCGAATCGTCGAACACGTCGACCAGCGGCTGGCCCGGCGCGATCGACAGCGAATTGGGGCTTTCGACCCGGTTGTAGCCGATCCGGTACTGCGCCGAGATATCGACGTCTCCGGCACGGGTCTGCAGCGAAGGCCCGGCATAGACCGAGTAGATCTGGGTAACGCTGTCGCCGAACTCCAGCCCCGAGACGGCCGCGCCGTTGTTCTCCACGCTCATCCGCGAGGCGAGCGCGCCGGCCTCGATCGTCAGGGTGCGCGGCACGATCGCGGTGGAAACGCGGGCAAGGCCGCTCAGCGTATCGCTGTCGGACGTGTCCTTGCCCCAGCCAAACCGGCGCTCATAGCGCAGCGACAGCGCGCCTTGCGTGTTGCGCCCGTCAAGCGCGACATCGGCCCCGGCGGCAATCGAGGTATAGGTCAGCACATCATTGCCGGGCGAAAGCTCGGCCAGCATCACCTGGCTGGCCTCGATATAGGGCGTGACCTTGACCCGTCCGCCATGCTTGGCCAGGGGCACGGCATCGAGCGCGCCATCATCCCCGCTCTCGGCATCGCTGTCACCGGATGGCATGGTGCCATCCATTCCCGATCCGCCACCCATGTCGCCATAGGACACGTACTGGGCATGGGCGAGGCCCGGTGCGCCGATCGCAAGACCGGCGGCGAGCAGCGCAAGCCCGCGCAAGTGGTGGGACTTCATCGTCATCCCCCGTATCCATAGTAGGAGCCGAAGCGGCGGCCGCTCGGGCTGAAGTGGACTGCGTTGAGCAGCAGCTGGATGTTCGGGCAGGCCGAAAGCAGCGAGATCGCGTCTTCCAGCGCGCCCTGCCCCGTCCGGTCGGCCCGCGCGACGACCACCGCCTGGCCCACGTACTTGGCCAGTTCAGCCGCCGGGCTGGCGGCCAGCGCGGGCGGCGAATCGAAAATCACGAAGCGGTTGGGCGCGCCCTGCACCAGCCGGTCGAGCACGGTGCGGGTGCGCGAGGAGGCGATGAATTCGCTGTCCGAATTGGTCGCATTGCCCGCAGGCAGCACCCACAGCCCGGAAATGTCGGTGCCGATCACGCAATCGGCCACGTCCATTTCGGGATCGGCGAGCGCGTCCATCAGCCCCGGACCGCCCGGCAGGCCCAGCATCGAAAGGACCGAAGGCTTGGCGAAATCGGCATCGACCAGCAGGACTTCGCTCTCCTTCTCGGCGGCGATGGCCAGCGCAAGATTGACGGCGGTAAAGCTCTTGCCCTCGCCCGGATGGGGCGAACAGATCAGCACTCGCTGCGACGCGGCGCCCATGCCCTGCTGGCCAAGCTGGATCGCATTGAACAGCAACTGGCGCTTGATGATGCGGAACTCCTCCAGCAGCGCGGTCACGCTGCCTTCAGGGACGATCAGGCCCTGGTCGCGCAGGTGCTGGCGGCTTACCGGGTGGCGTTCCCCCGTAAACACAACCGCCTCGACCGCAGGCACAGGCAGGCTTTCCGAAGCAGCCGCAGCAGCAGGCGGCGGGGCGATGACTTCGGGGCTGACCACTTCCGGCGTTTCGACCGCAGGCAGCGGGCCGGTCGCGGAAACGGGGGCGGGCGCTGGCGGCGCGGTCGGGGCTTCCGCCACGGGAACAACCTCGGCCTCCTCGATCTCCTCATGCGCGCGGCGATAGCGGCGGCGCTTGGACACCGGGGGGATCAGGTCTTCCGGGATCGGCGCGGACGCGAGCTTGACCAGGTCATAGTTGCGCACCACCCGCTCGATCAGCGAGGGCTTGGCCTCTGCCTCGTCGTGCCCGGGCACGGGGATCTTGCTGTGTTCGGTCATTGCAATTCCCTTACGCCACCATGCCGACCTGGATGAATTCGATCACCAGCAGCAGCACGAACAGGCCTCCCAGCGCGGCAGTGGCGCCGTAGAAATACTTCAGACGCCTGGCGCGCAGTTCGCGGGCCGCGTCGGTCATGGTCTGGCTGACCGCGCCCAGCACCGGCAGGCCGGTCGCCCGCTCCAGCTTGCTGACCTTTGCAAAGGTCGAGCGCAGCTGGCTGAGCGCGAAGGCCGCCCCCGCGCCTGCCCCCAGCCCGACCACCAGCACCGCGAACAGCAGCAACGGACGGTTCGGCGCGACCGGCGCGCGCGGCGTGGTTGGCGGATCGATCACCTGGAAGCGGATCGAATTGTGCTCGGTCTCCACCTGGCCGCGCAGACGCAGTTCCTCGCGGTCCTGCAGCAGCTTGTCGTACTGCTGCTTGAGCACGTCATAGTCGCGGTTGATCCGGGCCTGTTCAGCGGCCACCTGCGGATTGCTGATCTGCTGGGTGGTGATGCGCGCCACTTCGGACTGCACCGCCGCGCGGCGGGTGGAGAGCGCCTGGACATTGGCCTGCCGCTCCGCCTTGATCGACTGGAGCGAAGTATAGGCCGGGTTGGGCATGCCGCCCGCGCCGCCGCCATTGCCCTCGGCAGCAGCGGCTGAACGCAGCGCGGCGACCTGGTTCTTCGCGGCGATCACGTCCGGATGGTTGTCGGTGAGGCCCCGCGATTTCATGCCCGACAGTTCGGCCTGGGCCTGGGCCAGCGCGCTGCGCGCGCCGCCGCTGGGACCGGTGCCCGGCAGGCTCTGCGGCGTGCCGGCAAGCTGTCCGTTGATCGCCGCCAGCGCGCTTTGCGCAGCGGCAAGATCGGCGTCGATCCCGCGCAGTTCGGCGCGCGAAGCCTCCAGCCGCTGCATCACCGAAACGCCGCCCTGGATCAGGTCCGGGTTCTGCGCCTCGAAAGCCAGGCGCTTCTGCTCGGCAGCTTCCAGCTCCCTCTGGCGCGAAGCAAGCTGCTGGTCCATGAAATCGAGCGAAGTGGTCATTTGCCCACGGCTGCCCGAGAGGTTTTCTTCGCGGAAGATGTCGATCAGCTTCTGGACGATGTCCTGCGCGATCCTGGCGTTCTCGGCATCGCTGCGCGATCCGTCGCCAAAGCTGGCGGTGATGGTGAACAGGTTGTCCTTGACGCTTTCGACCTTGATCTTCTTTTCCAGCCCCAGCACCGCGCCTTCCATCTGCTTGGGCGATGTGATCTCCTCGCCCACGGCAGTGCCGCGGATGACCTTTTCCAGGTTGATCGCGCTGGTCAGGGTCTGCTGGACGCGTTCGATCTCGCGTTTGCGGTCACCCATCCCGATCCCGGTCGTCTCGGCGATGACGTCGTCGATCTGGACATAGATGCGCGCCTTCGATTCATAGCTGTTGGGGATCATCGCCACCACCAGCCAGCCGAGCAGGCAGACCGCCCAGGCCACGCCCAGCGCCAGCCAGCGCCGATGCCAGACAGAATAGAGCGCCGCGCGCAATTCGTCGAAGATATTGGTCATGCCTTGCCCCCGGCCCGCCCCTTCCTCAGAACGTGCTTTCAGGGATGATGATGACGTCGCCCGGCATCAGCATGACGTTGGCCGCGCTGTCGCCGCGCTTCAGCAGGTCGCCCAGCCGGATCGCGTATTCCTTCTGCTTGCCGGTGCCCTTGTCGAAGCGGATCAGCTTGGCCCGGTTGCC
>Ga0116141_10000280_pt1 | contig 38133 bp, 33 predicted proteins | sample AD_UKC097_MetaG_FD_89744 | JGI IMG/M metagenome (GOLD analysis project Ga0116141, IMG submission 89744) | Active sludge microbial communities of municipal wastewater-treating anaerobic digesters from USA - AD_UKC097_MetaG | ecosystem: Engineered > Bioreactor > Anaerobic > Digestate | place: USA...
AAAATCGATTTTGTGCTCTATACGCCGGGGATGACCAAAGAGGAACCGTACCGCTCGGCAGGATTAACAACCGTATGTGCATTTTCGGCCGAAAAAAGGCCCATGAACCTGGATGAATTCATGGAAAATTTTAAAAGGCAGATCGACTTATTCGGCGATCTTCTGGGGCCGGATGCAAAAGCCCGGGCGGATCGATACAATCAATATTTCGATAAAAAGGTCAAACAAATTCTTTCCATCACATCAAGGATCGAAAAAACAGACAGGCCCTCGGTTTACTACGGGGGTTTACACGGCAGCATGCTAGGCAGTCAGGGAAAAGGAAGCTTCATGCACTGGAATACGGAAGTTTCCGGAGGTAATTTTTTACCGCAGGCACTCAATGATAACCATGCAACGGCAACCATGCCTCAGGTATTGTCATGGGATCCGGACATTATTCTGCTCAGCGGATATGTTGACTCCATTGATGTGATAAAGAAAAATCCGGAGTGGTCCTCCATGAGAGCGGTTAGGAACGGGAGAGTTTATCGGCTTCCAAGGGGGGTTCATACATGGGACCATGCGAGTAGTGAAGGAGTGCTGCTCATGATGTACATGGCCAAACGATTTCATCCGGATTTATTCAAGGATTGGGATATGATCCAAGAGATGAAGACTTTCTATTCCGAAATATACGGCAAAACCATAACGGATGACGACGCGGAAAGAATTCTGCAAAATCTTCCGCCGACGCAATAGAATCTGAGGTGCCGCCGACCATCGACCATGCTGCCGGTTTTCAAAAGTTCCGGCGTATTCGGATGAACTTCATCTGTATGAGCATGCCTGTGAGCGGTGGATTGAGGCGGGCCCATCAAAAATAGAGTCGATCGGTGAAAAAGATGTTTTGCCGGAAAGATCAATTCCTGTATAATTCACGCTGCTACCTTCTTATGAAATTGTGGCTGGGTTCCCATCCCGATTTTAGCAGACCCGCAAAGGAGAGGTAGATTTTTCGCATTTTCAGCTTGTAATGCATTTGTCACGCGAACGATGAATGGTGTGGGTTTCATGTGCGCGGCAAAAGGGAATTAAATCGGCTCGATTCGAGGTCTGGCGATGAAAGCTCCCCGAGTGTCGAATGAATAACCATTGTAACGGAGGTTTCCATGAAAGGCATGTCTCTCGGTCTGAAAGAGGCGTTATTTTTGACCCTGGAAAACATAACGCCGCTCCCTGCTGAGAATGTTTCCCTGGTTGAAAGTGTCGACCGTGTAGCGGCTTCCGATCTCTATGCCCTGGTAGATTCCCCTTTCATGGATTCCTCCCGTAAAGACGGCTACGCCGTGTTATCCCATGAAGTGCTTGACGCAACGGCTGAAAAGCCGGTTCGCCTGAGGCTATTGGGATCAATATCCGCCGGAGATGAGAAGGATATTACTATCAAACCGGGAAAAACGGTAAGGGTATTGACGGGGGCTCGAATCCCGACCGGAGCGGATGCCGTAGTGGCCGAAGAATATGTGAAAAAGGAAGACCGTGATGTGCTGGTAGAGGCCTTTGCGGAGCCCAAGAATATCCTGAAGCGAGGCAGCGATGCGGCATTTGGCGAATGTATCCTACGGAAAGGCCAAAAAGTATCACCGGTTATGGCAGGACTCCTTGCCGCCGCCGGACACAGCGTGGTTCCGGTTGTCAGAAATCCCGTTGTAGGAATTATCGGAACCGGTGATGAAATCGTCGAACCGGGTCAACCTCTGGCGGAGGGGAAGCTTTACGCAAGCAATATCATGACCCTGGCGGGATGGTGCAATCGATATAAAATGAAGCCCCGCTTGACCGTTGTAAAGGATGATCATGATGCCATCTTCCGTGCCATCCGGGCCCTGTCCGACGAAACGGATGCCGTGATAACCAGTGGAGGGGCATGGACGGGGGACCGCGATCTGGTGGCGCAGATCCTTGAAAATCTCGGATGGAAAGAGGTGTTTCACCGGATTCGCATCGGGCCCGGAAAGGCGGTCGGTTTCGGCATGCTGGATAACAAACCCGTATTCATTCTGGCCGGCGGACCGCCATCCAATCTGATGGGCTTTCTACAGATTGCATTGCCCGGCCTGCTTACTCTTTCCGGTCACACGAATCCGGGTCTGCCGAGGATGAATGCCAGGCTTGCCTCCGAACTCCGTGAGGGCGAACTCGACTGGACGGATTTTTTCTTCGGTACGCTTGAATTTGATGACGGATTGCCGAACTTTTATCCGATGAAAAAACGAAGTCGTTTACGCTCCATAGCAAAGGCTACGGCAGTTGTAGCAATACCGGAGGGAAAAGATTGTCTTCAGGAGGGATCGGTGATCAATGTTCAACTGCTGGAATAGGCAGCCGTTGAACGACGACTTCAGCCCCGCCGAGGTTTCCGGAAAACGCGTTCTTATCGTTATCTTTTTTTGGAAACAACCGGAAGTCGGATCATTTACCGATTATAAAAGTCATTGAATTGCACGGTCCGATCCATTTAGATTTCAATGCGCCTCTTTTTGTTCATTATTATGGACCCCCATACAAATGAACACCTCAATCACCGCCTCAACCTTATATAACTACGTTCAATGCCCTCATCGGGTGTTCCTTGATTTTTTCGGTGATCCTTCGAAAAAAGACCCGGTCGGTGCATTCATTCAGCTACTTTGGGAAAGAGGCGTTTCCTTTGAGCGAGAGACCATGGAGAAGCTGGAAGTCCCTTTCGCGGATCTTCATCTTCTGGATCCCGGAGAAAAAGAACGCCGGACATTTCAATTGCTCCGGCAGGGCGAAGGCATCATCTATGGCGGGAGATTTCGAACCGGGACGCTTGTCGGGGAGCCGGATCTTTTGGTTCACAGAGGAAACGGTTACGTTGCCGGAGATATCAAGAGCGGCGCGGCCCTGAAAGGAATGGATAATGAAACCAACGGCAGGCTCAAAAAACATTACGCGGTTCAACTCGCATTATATACCGACATTCTCCATCAACTTAGGTTTCTGTCACCCGACCATCACCCTTTTATATGGGATATTCACGGTCGGGAAACGGATTATGATCTGGAGTTGTTTGTCGCGAAACGAGATCGGCGAAGCTTCCGGCATTATTACGAGAACTGTTTAAAAAGCGTACGGAGTATTCAAAAAAGAGAGCAACGGACGCTTCCCGCTTTGTGTTCGATGTGCAAGTTTTGCCACTGGCGATCGCAGTGCCGCTTCCAATTGAACCGCGATAATGATCTGACGCTGATACCGGAACTGGGAAGGGCAAAAAGAGATGCGATGTTTCCTTATTTGAAAACCGTCCGCGACCTGGCCGAATCCGATTTAACCGACTGGATTCATGGTAGAAAGACGATTTTTCCTCGAATCGGCGCCCAGACCCTCCGGCGTTTCCGGACTCGTGCCGGGTTGCTGACCACTCCCAACGCTCAACCCCGCATCGGGGAATCCCTGGTTTTTCCGGATTCCGACATTGAAATCTTTTACGATGTTGAAACGGACCCCATGAGGGATTGCTGCTATCTTCATGGTTTCCTGGAACGGTTCAAATCCGCTCCGGATCGTGAAACATACCATACCTTTTTTGCCGATGAACCGTCCGAGGAACAGGAGCGAACGGCTTTTCAACGCGCCATGGATTACCTGGCAAGCCGGCGGCCATGCGTGATGTATTATTATTCTCATTACGAAAAGACAACCCTGTGGAAGCTGCAAAAGCGGTTCCCGGATATTGCCTCGGAAGCCGATATCGAGCATCTGTTTTCACCGGGCGCGGCGGTGGATCTTTATACCGATGTCGTCCGAAAGAAAACCGAATGGCCCACCAATGATTATTCAATCAAGACCCTTGCGACCTACCTGGGATTTCAGTGGCGGGACAGGGAACCGTCCGGAGCTGCCTCCATCGAATGGTATCATCGGTGGGTTGAAACCGGCGACACCCTGATTCGTCAGCGGATTTTAAATTACAATGAAGACGACTGTATCGCCATGCGGGTTCTCCTGGATGGACTGCGCGACCTGCCGCGTGAAGCGATCCCCGATGATTGAAACTCCCTGGTGAAAGCATCAGGATATCGTCAACCGTAAGCATTTTTACTTGATTCCGCTTTTGCGCAAACCGGCTTATCGCAACGGCACGAGGCGGAGCAAACGATCACCCTCTTTTCGTCCCGGCCCATAGGCATCGGTGTCGGAGGTGATCACGTAGATCGATCCATCGATCCCCTGAGCCACGTCACGCAATCGACCGAACCGGTTCTTGAGCAGAAACTCCTGTTCCACGGGTTCCTGATCTTTGAATTTTACGCGTACCAGTTTCCGTCCCACCAGGGTGGTAAAAAAGAAATCGTTTTTCCACGGGGGAAAGAGGTTGCCCGTATAGAACATGGCGCCGGAGGGAGCGATCGCCGGGGTATATTCAAGAAGCGGAGCGATCATCCCCTCTTTGTTGCCGCGGTGATGTACCAGGGGCCACCCATAGTTTCCCCCTGATACGATGATGTTCACTTCATCCCCTCCGCCGGGGGCATCATTCCATGAGGGCCCGTGTTCGGTCTGGACAATGTACCCGGTTACGGGTTGAACCGCCATTCCCTGGGAGTTGCGGTTGCCGTATGAAAATATTTCGGGTCGGGCATCCTTTCGACCGACAAATGGATTGTCCGAAGGAATGGTGCCGTCATCGTTGAGCCGAAGCGTTTTGCCGTTTAAATCCGTCAGGTCCTGCGCCCTTTTTCCTTCCCCTCGTTCCCCTAGCGTGAAATAGAGTTTTCCATCCGGAGCGAAAGTCATTCGGCATCCGAAGTGCTTGGGCTTGTCGCTCCCGGGAAAACCCGGAAAAATCACATTCATCTCCCGGAGTCCTTCCGGCGTTTCTTTGAAACGTGTGATCCGGGTCATCATGCCTGCATCCGAATCGATGGTGTAGGCGAGGTATACCAGCCGGTTTGCGGCATAGTCGGGATGGAGGACCATATCCAGCAACCCGCCCTGCCCCTGGTAGCTTACCCTGGGGACGCCGGGCACGGGAGAAGGACGCATGCGACCGTTTTCAACCACGCGAAGCCTGCCGGGTCTTTCGGTGATGAAGATGCGGCCATCCGCCACCGGGACAATCGCCCATGGACTCTCGAGTCCCTGGAGGACGATTTCAACCTGAAAACTCTCTTCGTCGGATTCCATAACAGGGACCGGCGGGGGTACAATTCCGGCACGCAGCCAGGCGGCAATGTCGTAGCCCATTGCCGCTCCATGCCAAAGCAGTACACAGACACAGGTCAGGGTAAAAAAATCGTGAACTTTTTTCATCCGGACACCTTCCTTTTGAATTTTCATTTTAATTTCGAAAGAAGATCTGAAAACCCGTTGGATCGGATCTTCAAGCTCGATGCTTACGTCTGGTTCGGTTGCGATCAGGGAGACTTCTTCGGAGCGAGGGATCGGAGTGTTTTATGGAAAAGTATCGCAGCGATTAGTTTTCGTGTCAATCACTCCATGCCGACTCATCAAAAAACAATGGGGTGATTGTGGCTTCCGAATCCGGAATGTCGAATTCTTTCCTGTTGATCCTCCTGCCGATAACCCGGAATGACCATTACATAAAATTTCAATCGATTTTGGGGTGTTTCCTGTATTTACTTTTTGGAGAGCTCATTCCTAATCTATTGTAGCAATCCAAATACCAGAGATGAAAAAAGGGAGGTGCCTTCCATGGAAACAAAACAGGGGAAAAAAATCGTGAACGGCGTCAACGTAGAAGAACTGTTACATACGATTGATCTGATCAAAGAGAAACCGGATATTGCCAAATTCAAGTTCCGCGCAAGGAACCACTGGATGGATGGAACCCACAATCGGGCAACCGTAAAAGATTTTTACGGTGCTCTTAAAGAGGATGACTCCAGGGAAGCCGCGGTTTTTGAAATCGATGAACCGCCGGTTCTCCTGGGTAAAAATCTGGGATCTAATCCTGTAGAGTATCTTCTCGTGGCTCTGTCCGGTTGTCTGACAACGAGCATGATCGCACATGCGGCTGCAAAGGGAATCGAAATCAGAAGAGTATCGTCCCGGTATGAAGGCGATATCGATCTTCGCGGCTTTCTTGGCATATCGGAGGATGTACCGGTGGGGTATCGGGAGATCCGGGTGTATTTTACAATCGATGCGGATATATCGGATAATCAGAAGAAGGACCTGGTACAAATGGCGCAAAAATACTCGCCGGTTTTCAACACGATTACAAAATCTGCCCCGGTCTCCGTTCATCTGGAAAAATAAAAAGGGATACCGGAACATTTCCATCAAGTCAGGTTCACGGCATCATGCAGATGCATTCGAGCCTGGGCCCTGCTGAACGAAATCATCAAATTAAAGATGCAGAGGCATTGTCTGCCGCGGTTGTGTTACGAGGATGGCTGAGCCTGAAAAGGGCGGTTGGGAAAGGTGGTGACGATTCAATTCAAGGGTATCTTTTTCGAAAACAGGAGAAATCATGAAAGAATCTGAAATATCTGCGGGATTCGAGGAAATGATGAAATTCGGTCTGGTGGAAGCACTGCTGGGTCGCCGGTCGAGGCGCTTCTTCATGGGTGCGGAAATTCCGGACGGAGTATTCACATACAAATCAAGACGCAAGGAATTCCCGTTAACCGATCTCGAAAAAATGCTGGTGGTATCGGCCTGCGGCGGCAATACATCCTGGCATCACATGATTTACCGTGCGGCCCGTTATGCCCCTTGCCTTTCCAATTACGCCGGATCCGCGGGCGGGCGGGTATATCCCTCGTCCGCGGGGTTTCACACAAGCCAGGTTTTCTTCACGGACGACGAAGGCGTATATCTGTTGGAAATGCGAGATGCATCTGCTTTCAGTGACCGGTCGGATGCCGGATCATTGGACCCGAAAGCATTTACAGACAATGTCCGAAAACATGTCCGAAAGATCCGGAATGGACGTCTCCGGCTTCCATCGAAGGTGCCGTACACAGAACCGCACAATACCTGGGTCGTCAATCACCCTGGATCGCTGCTCGTGATCCCTGTGGGTGATCTGGCCCAGCATGTTCTGTTGAATCTTTGCTACATGCTGCAAAACGGCCTGGTGTTGTATGACGATATCAACAAACGATCCATTCCGGGTATTGATCGTTTTACCGACATCGTGGACGTAAAAAAGGTCTGGCCCATCACATTCGTCGAGCAATGGTCACTTGCGGAGGTAACCGTTGAACTCGGAACGAGCTGCTATGCCGGTACGCTGATGCTCCAGGCCATGGGGCTTGGAGGATGGATGTTCAACGGAATCGACCCCTTCGCCATGCTTGGTGCAAGCGGTGATCCGGAAGTGCCCGGACTGGGGTTCCGGTATGACACGGACGATCGCTGGCCTTATCCGAATCCCACCGGCCTTAAGGGATGGATGGAAGGCTGCTGTCCCCCTCATTATCCGGACATGAAAGCCGCCGTGGAGGCGGTGTGCGAGCGAAAGTTCGGCCCGGGAGGGCCGTTTCATCCCGACACGCCCGGTCCATGGAAAGACAGCCGCAAGGTGCGTTCCGCCGCACGGATCCATGACGAACGGTTTCGAGAGTGCATCGCTCTCCAGGCCCAGTACCTGTATGATACATTCGGCAAGTTTCCCGGCACGGTACCCTCCATGTTCGTCATCATGTACCTGCAGGCGCATCATCTCGATCTCGATTTTTATGACGAATTTTACAGGCCCGGATCGTATTTGAAAACGCATGCCGATCACATGGCAGATTGGCACCGGGGTGACTCGATAGGTTCCGGCTTAAAAAAATCCGACTAGAAATCAATATTCAGGCCCGCCGTTACCCGAAATCCGTCGTCGGGATATCCGTAGTGAACCTCGTACGCTTCATCCAGAAGGTTCTCAAGATAAACAAAGAGTTCCGTTTGACATTTCGGAAAACCAACCGGCTGGATGATTTTCAGATCCAGCGTGGTGTATCCGTCGACTTTCTTTTCCGATGTATTTTCAATGTCGCTGTAATGGCTGCTGATACTGGTAACCGATGTTTCCGTGCGGGTTTTTGTCGGCAGGGTCCAATTCAGGGTGATCTTGAACTTGTGTTCCGGCGTGTAGGTCAGCTCCTGATCATTGTCCCGGTTGCGGCTCGTCTGGAACAGGTAACTTAAATCCAAACTTGCCGTTGAAGTCGGTTTCCAGTTCATAACGGTTTCAATACCCTGGCGATAGGCTCCATCGACATTGATCGGTCTTTTGATCCGATCCGCCCCTTCCTGATAAGCGATTTTATCGTCGGTATCCTCGCGGAAAAGGGTGACCTCCACCGACCCTTTGTCGGAAAAACGATGGTTGATGCCGGCGGCCACCGTCCAGACGCTTTCTTCCTCAAGGTCCGGATTGCCGCGCACCTGGTCGATGGAGCCATGGCTGGGCTGGTAGAGCTGGCCAAAGGTAGGCACGTTGACCGCGTATCCGGCATTGATTTTCGCCCGGCTTCGGGAACCCAAATTGATACTCAAGCCGCCGCTGGCGGCAGGCTGGAAGTTGAAATCCGAGGTGTAGTCGCAACGCGCACCCATGCTGGCGGTCACGGAGTCAAAATCCTTGTCTCCCTGCAACCCAAGAGAGGCATTCTCACGATTGTGGTTGCCGCTTAACGTGTGATCGATGCGATCCTGGGCCAGGTTTCCGCTCAGACGAAATCCCCATTGATTATCATCCGCACTCCAGCCGGTTTCATTTTTTATGCCGAAGGTCAACGCATCCAGGGTGGAAGTCAGTCCGAATTGAGATTCATCTTCCAGACGGGTGAAGTCCAGGTAGGTTTTCAGGTCATAATCGCCGGCTTCGCCGCAGAGGCCCTGCATGCGAAAATCGAGGGCGCTTTTTTGGTAGGACTGGCGGGCATCGGGAGTCGGGTGGTAAGTGGGACCGGGCGAACCGTGTTCGGATTGAAAATAGCGGCCGTTGATGTCATAGGTAGTGGTATCTTGGGACGGCAGGTCCCACTGAAAGCTCATGCTTCCGCTGTCACTGTCGCTGTTGGTTCGGCGACCGTCCTCGTGATTTCCGGAGGCGGCCAGACGCAATTGTTGCGCTTCCATGGCAATCAAGCGCGACAAGGTTAATCCGGCTTTACCGAAAGAACCGCCGGTGACGCCGATACGGGTATTTTTCTGCCCTTCTTGATCCTTGGGGGCCGGATTGGCCAGAACGATATTGATGGCGCCGGCGGTGCCGCCGGGACCGAGCCAAACCGGTACCGGGGGTTTAAAGACGTCCACGCGTGCAACCATATCCAGCGGGATGCTGTCCAGATCCACCACGCCGTATTGGGTGCTGTTGACCGGTCGGCCGTTGATCAGAACGAGAATTTTTCCGCTGTCGCCGGAACCGCGAATGGAAATGCGCGATCCAAAACCGCTGCCGCTCTTTTTAACCTCCACCCCCGGGATCGCACTCAGGACTTGATTTAAATCCGTATAGCTTCCCTGCTTAATTTGGTCTCGCGTCATTACCGACACCTGCTGGGGGTTGTTTTGAATATAATCCTGAATTCGTTTGGCCGTCACCACCATCTCATCGGATAAAACAACGATCCCATGATCGGACGTTGGATTGTGCTGGGCAAAGGCTGTACCCGTTCCCAGGCTGCTCACCCATACCATTGCCATCATTATTGCGTGTGTTTTCAGCCAAGCTTTCATTCGATCATCCCCTGCAATTTTAAAATACATTCCGTTCCGTAGTCCGATCCATTCAGATTCACTCCGTGCAACCCCCGGGGAGATATCCATCCGCTCTACTCCGGCACATATACCATGGTCCCGTCTTTCAAACGGTAGGCAATCCCCAGACGCTCACCCTGACCCGCGGCTTTGGACTTGGAGATCTTCATGGCTTTGACCCTGGTGCCTTTCTTTGTGATGATTTCCATTTCACCCGATGCATGTTGTTTCATGATGGTCATCTCCGATTTCTGGTTGAAGAGATCCTGGAGATGATAGGCGCTGAAAAGGGTCATCAGCAGCCCGACGATAAACACGAGGCCGATGTCGAAGAGATTGGCAACGCCGGTCATGGGATCGTCGTCTCTGAAGGCCGGGTTGCCGAACCCCCGGCCGGTTTTTTTAATTCGTCGTTTTTGTAAGTATTTCATGATCTGCCCGTTCCATGTTCGACGTTACCATTTCAGTAGCCAGTTCCATATTCTTGATATCCTCCTCGATCCACCGTCGCCGGACCGTGTAGAAAAAAAAGGCGGCTGTTCCGATTGCCAGGCCGGTCACGGTGGTGGTAAAGGCGATCACCAGATCCGTAGAGAGTTTTGTCATATCGCCCTGACCCAAGGCGGCCAGACCGGTTCCCATCGGAATCAGGGTGCCGAGCAGTCCCAGCGACGGTGCCGCCCGTACCAGAATTCGGAGCCGGTCCATGGACTTCCATAGTTTCAGTGTGGTTTCCTGGAGCAGGTTTTCGACGGCAGCTTCATAGCCTTCTTCGCCACTTATGGTTTGCTGAAGCGCCTGAATATATTGATTCACCCGATGGGAAACCATATTGGATCCCGAACCGGTTCTCAGAACCGTCGGAAGCTCCTGGGGCGGACATTTTTCCAACCGGATCCGTTCCAGCCATTCCGCAAAAAACGACCCGGCATGCACAATGATCAGAAAGGTCAGAATCACCAGCAGGAACAGGACCGGATAGAGGAGTGAAGAAGAGATCAAATAGATAAAGGCTTTCAGTAATGCTCCGATGTCCATCATGTTGTTTTCCTTATTTTTTTCGACTTGAAGCCAAACCCTCCGATAAAAGCGGCCGCGGTCAGGATAGTAAATGGTATGGAATGAAGTCTTGCCTGGGAATGCGTTTGACCCTGATACATCGCCAGTCGATAAATCTTTTCCATATCGGCAAACTGAGGCATGATGGTCACCGAAAGAAAAAAATAGACGGCGATCAGGAGCATGGCTCCGCCCAGAAAAGATTCAGGGGGCATGGCTTGCCGCTTTCTTCGATGCAGAGTAATGAATCCCATGGTGATCAGATTGACCAGCACGAATGTCAGATAAAGCGCCAGAACCACAAGTTTGGGCGCGTTCGGAAAACAGGTAATCAAAAACCCGGCTGAAAAGAAAATGACGGTGACGCACACCGGGCAGGGTACCGCCAGCATCAGCCATCCCTTGCTATCCGATCGGGAACCGTTTTTTTGTTTCAGCAATATCACTCCCCAGGCCATCATCGTGCCGGCCATGACCAGATGGACGATCATTCCGGACTGAATAAACGTTCGGATGACGGCTAAATGACGGACCGGATCCATCCTTTCCAGAACAATCGCGGCAGCGGCAAATGCAAAAAAATAGGTGAATGCAAAGAGCAGAAATGCGCCGGCTTTTGCTCTCTTTTTCTTTCGCCCGGCGACAAAATATGAGATGCCTACGCCGCTTTTGACGGCGAAAATGCCGATGCTGAATAATATTCCAAATATTAGGTTTTGATAGGCCATCTTTTTCTCCTCGAATTTCCGGAACAATAAAATGACAACGATTATCGCCGGCGCCAGCGCCGCGATCCCCAAAAGAACAGGCCGATGAGGAGCAGGACAAAGAGAGAGGCCGCCCATTGGATTCCCGATGAACTCAGATCGGTGGTTTCATCCCGGGTATCGATCTCCTCCATTTTATAACCTTCCACGGTTTTGGAATTTTCCGGATCAGCAGACGGGGCCTCGCCGGCGGAATTTTCCCGATCATCCGGCCGGGTGTCCGGATTCATCCTGCCCAATCCGGCATCGAGTCTGGTCAGCAGATCCTTTCGATCGACAACCTGATTATCCAGGGGCTTGGCCGCCGCCTTTTCCACGGCCAGTTTGAATTGTTCCACAATTTCCGGCGATAGAACACCCGGCACGGAGATGATATTGACCACCATCTGATTGAGCATGGGATTGTTGCAAGTGTGATCGCAACATGCCACGCCTTTTGCCACCACATTGAGGGCGTATTCGGCGGCCAGTTTGCGGGTGATCTTATCATCCGCTTGCCAGTAGTCCTTGCGCACCGCTTCCAGCATGCGGGCGGTCATGGACTGATAGGCCCATGGGTTTTCTTTGTTAAAAAAGGCTTTCAGATCCATCCCGTACTTATCCTCCACGTAAACATCAAAAATCTGCTTCCACTTCGCGGCGTCTACGGCATCCCGCACCGTGACCTGCCAGCCCCAGAGGTTTTCAACAAAGTCCGACATCTGTCGGGCCCCGGCGTAATTGTCCCGTTTCATTCCTTCCATCCACTGCGGGTTCAAATAACGGGTGCGCAATTCCCTTCCGATGGTCTTGCCCACATCTTCCACCATCAGTTCATCTTTCCTGCGGTGCATGGTCACCATGGTGTCCGGGGCTTCGCCTTTCACATTTTTCACTGCCAGAGACATGCCGCCCAGATACGTGAAAAAATCATCGGTATCGATAATTCCGATCACGTTGCTGGACCGGGAATGGACCGCGATATCCACGGCGCGAAGATTTTCCGTGAACGCCGCTTTCACGGGTACGGCCCATTTTCCCTGGCCGACGGCGAAATGGGTCCGGTTCAGGTAAATGTTGCTGATGGCCTCGTCGGATTCCCAAAGCCCGGAAGCACCCACCATCTCCTCCACCCCGTTGCCGTAAGAGCCCGGCTTTTCAGTAAATATCCGAAAGCGAGACTGCATCTCGGCTTCTTTTTCGCTCATGCCGGAAGTAATCAGCGCGTTTTTAATGATCGCATTGTTTCTCATCAGAAAATTTTCAATATCGCTCTGAGCCATGGCTTTTTGAACCGCTTCGTCCAGAAAGACGAGTTTGTCGGGAAACATGTCCCGATACAGACCGGAGGGGTTGATCAGCACATCGATACGGGGGCGATCCAATTGACGGCCGGGAATGATCCGGCTGCCCGTTACCCGTTCGGTGGCATCCCAGATCGGTTCCACACCCATCAGGTACAGAATCGTGCTTTCATGAACGCCCTCATTGCGTGTGGTTTCCGTGGCCCAGAGCACCACCCCCACTTTGTCCGGGTATTTACCGTTTTTTCTCAGTTTCTCATCGATCATTTGCACGGCCGCCCGTTTGCCGATCTCCCAGGCCGCCCTGGATGGCACTTTGGCCGGGGAAAATCCGTAAAAATTTTTACCGGTGGGAATGGCCGACAGGTTTCGCAGCGGATCGTTGCCCTCTCCGGCCGGAACATATTCCCCGTTCAGGGCACGTATCAAGTTGTCCATCTCCCGAACCGGCGACGCATCCAGATCCCGGCGCACCTGTTGTCTGTCTGCCTTTGGATTCTGTTTCATAATCAGCCGCAGCATCTCTGAGGCCGCTTCCGGATCATACGGTCTGCCATAGGTATGCAATCCGTATGGGAGGGAATTGGAATCGATTTCGTGAAGATAGAGATGAACTTTCTCCATTGCTTCTTCATTTATTACCTTGAAAGAAAGATCCTCGGCGATTCCCGTCGTCTCAATCAGTTTTTCAATCTCTTTCATGTATTCGGGCCGGGTCTCGCCGCCGATGGATTTTGCGATCTCATACTTATGAAACAGGTCATGCAATCGGCTGTATTCATGGTAGAGGTCGGCTTCCTTCATGGGAGGGGTCAGGTGGTCGAGAATCACTCCCCGCCCCCGACGTTTGGCCTGGATCCCTTCGCCCACGTCGTCCACGATATAGGGGTAAATATTGGGGATGCTTCCGGTCATGATTTCCGGGGGATCGGAAGGGCAAAGCCCGGCCTGTTTTCCGGGAAGCCATTCGTAGGTGGCATGGGTTCCCAAATGCACCATTGCGTCCGCATGAAACTTTTCAGAGAGCCAGAGATAGGCCGCGATATATTGATGATGAGGATATAGGGTTTTATCATGGTACAGTTTCATAGGGTCATCCGTCCACCCTCGGGCCGGTTCCGGCAACAGAACCAGATTGCCCAGTTTGACCATGGGGAAAACCAGACGACCTTCTTTGGTCATAATGGAGCATTCTTCCGGCGCGCCCCATTGAGCAAGCACGGGTTTTCTGAAATCCTCGGGCAGACGGTTAAACCACTTTTTGTATTCCGTCAGGGAAACCTGTTCCGCGTCGCCGCCGGCAAGCATGGCGTCGAGTTCCCCCGGGGCCCAGGAACCGATGTTCCGGCCGCCGTTGAGAATCAGTTTCTTAAGCCCCTCTTCCGTGAGCGGATCCGCCTGCTCGATACGGTAGCCTTCCTGTTTCATCCGGTTCAAAATGGTTTGAAGACTCCGAAAAACATTCAGATAAGAGGCCTCGATATTCTGTTTGCCCTGGCTGTGGTTGTAATAAATGATGGCTACTTTTTTATCCCGGTTGGGCTTGCGTTGCAGCACGGCCCATTTTTTCAGTCGAGGAATGAAAAAATTCAGGCCCTCCTCTATGGCTTCATGCAAATACAAGCGTCGGCCGGTTTCCGAATCGATGAGTTCTTTTTTTCCAACCAGCACCGTGGGCTCGATCATACCGGACAATTCCGGGACAGCCACCGCCCATGCGGTTTCCATGGGCTCAAGCCCCACCTCGCTTTGCCGCCACTGGTCAATGGTTTCGGCATAGGGACAGATCCCGTTGAAGACCGGCACATTCAAGCCGCTCAAGGCTGCCCAGATCTCATCGTTGATGCAGGAAGAAAACTTCAAGCTGAAGGCCAGCAGTATGTCCACCGGTGATTTTCCGGAAATGGGTTTCAAATATCGCGTCAGCAGTATCTGGGCCGGACCGAAACAGGGAAGCACGTTGAATCCCGAAGCCTCCAGCTTCCGGATCATGGCGTCGGCCGCTTCTACCTGCCCCACTTTCAGATTGTTATTGTAAAACATGAACCCAACCCACGGATTTTGAAGACGGTGATTCTTTCGTCCCGCATACCAATTTCGATAGCTTTTCACATCCTGAAATTTTTCCGGTCCATCCGGATGATAGATGCACGCTTCCGGCAGTCTTTCCAGGGCTTCAAATGTCACGGTGGGATCTATATGACGCCGCACGGCCATACGCACCATATGGATCATATTGCCGACGGTCATATTGTGGTAGTAATCCATGATTTCCGGGTCGAATATATATCCTTTTTCGGTCAGGGCTTCCGGATCGCCGGGCGGGTTGAGGGCATAGACGGTTCGTCCGGCCATCAATTGTTCCTTCACCATAAAATCGGCCAGCTCCGTCATCATCACATTGACAAAGACTACGGACGAACCCGTGATGAATTCTTTGGCTGCCGGGTTCTTCTCCAAATCCTCCAAAGTAAAAAATTTTGTTTGAATGGGTTCAGGAAGTTTCAGTTGCTTTACCGCCTGGTGGACTTGATAGCTGTTGATATCCACTTCTAAAATGGCCACCTTCTCGGCCCGTCCCTCTGAAACCAGCATAAAAAAGCAGCAAACCGCCAACGCCCAAACGCTTCTGTTTCGGCCTCGAATGCGGGTCATGGATGGATCCTTTCGTCATCTTTTTCAATAATACCGGTAATTATTGCCCCGAAGGCCTTGGCCATCACAACCGGTAATGCATCGGTAGAAGCAATGTCCATGGGGGCGACCTCCGACCGCCCCGAGATCCTGGCGGTCACCGAACAACACATGGCGTCGAAAAATGCCAACTCCTTGATAAGGCCCTTCCGGTAATCGTCGCTGATGGCCAGTGCGGATTCAATGAAAGAGGAATAATAAGGGGTCATCAGCAAGTCTTCCAATTTCGATGCCAGCGCTTTTTTGTCGGCTGGGGCGGGATACAGTTCCACGATCTGCTCAAGGCATAGCCTGCGATCGGCCAGTCGCTGAAACAGATCTCGGTCCGCCTTGATGCCGTTTTGTCTGGAAATTGCTTCCGTGACCCCGGCATGAACCGCTTTGGCGATCAGTTCTCCGATTTTGGTGTGCCCACCGGCATAGCGAACCGCTGGTCCTTCACCCTGCACCACAATCACGGTATCGGTACCTGTGCCGGTGGCGCGATGATCCCATGGGGTGTAAGTGCTACGGATATCCAGGTCCAGCAAGGCGGCGGATTTGGCCTCGGTGACCGTGACGACGGCCCAAGCCATGGCATTGGGCGACAACCGGCGGTTGGTCAGCACGACAATATTGATGGTTCCCGGCTTATTATACCCCCCGGAATCCTTTGACATGCGCAAGGCATTGCCCCTGACGCCGGCTGTTACCAGGGCCGTCACTTCCAGGTCCTTGTAAGTCCTTTTTTGGACGGACAGGTTGTCCATGTCGGCGCCGGTCATCAGACCGGCGAATTCATCTACGGTATATCCCAGGTTGTTCGCAATGGCCTTCTGGGCCTGTTCCACCCCAAAGACCATGTGTCCCAGGCTGGCGTGCATGGGCACATAGGTGTTGCCTACCCCCCGTACGCCGGATCGATTACCCTCAAGTGTTGAAAGTACATCCTGGGGACGCTTGAACCTTATGACCAGGGACTTGTATTCGGCATCCGCCACCCGGTGTTTGACCACCTCGGCCCGTTCAACGCATGCAAGATCCAATGCCACCGGGTTCCTTCCCAGGACTGCATTCTTCAGCACTGCTTTTTCAGGGTCCGCAAAGGCAACCGGATACAGAACCGCCGCCAACCACCGGACGAAATCCCCCGCCCGCGTGGAGACCTGACAGATCAAATCACAGGGAAACAGGGTTACGAACCCATTTTGGACGGCATCCACATCTTTCCAGCCTTCACGGTTCAGAAGGACCTGCATTGCTTTCTCGTTCCGGTGACAACCGTAGATCACTTGAGGATTGAAATGCCGCCATTTTTTCAGGTTGACGGATACGGCAAATCCGGTTTTTCCCCATTTCGGGGGAATACCCCCGGCTGCTGCAATCATTTCATTTTGAAAAGAATCATCACCCGGGCAGGCGAGTCCATCTCCGGCTATCACCCGGGTCACCCGTTTTCTGTTTTTAATCGGTATGGCGTCCAATTTGGCCTTTACCAGGGCAAGTTGTTCCCGATTGCGCTTAATCGTGGCCGCCGCTTCGGTTTCACAATCAAACAGCCGACCGATCATTTCCATCTGGAAGAATGCTTCTTCGACTTTTTGGGCCTCCATCACCATCAGAATGGAAGAACTGCTGCCGAAATGGTGAATCACCTCCTTATGGGACGGCGCGGCAATTATCAGATCCGGGTAACAATCGGCGACAGCTTGAATGTCAGGGCAAAAATAACTGCCCACATTTTTCTTTCGAAGCGCGTGGTTTAAAGTCAGATCCTGTCGAGTTAATCCAACAAGGACCCGGTCCTGACCGAATGCCAGCAGCATCTCGGTGATATATGGTGCCAGGCAAACCACCTGTTGGGGCTTTCTCTGAATATGCAGCTTGTTTTCATAGGAATCGATCACAACCATCGGAAAATCCGCGCCCGCAGACGACATCGGCAGCGTTAAAATCCATCCGACGAATAAAAACGATAACTTGAATATAAAACGACATAATTTCATCTGTGCAGCCTCTTTTAAAAAACGTAAACCTCCCGGGAAAACAACCTCGTCTATAGTGTTTCCACGGACCGCGCCGCACCGTAAGCAACGGTAAACTGCGGGTGGGGAAGCACATAGACATCTCGACACAATTCTTCTTCGATGGCGGTAACCAGGGCTTGGTTATTGGCCGAACCTCCGTCCAAATAAAAATCGTCCTCCATGTCCAGGCCGCCAGCCAAACCGGCGATGCGCCGGGCAATTGATTCGTGTAAGCCTTGGATGATGCGTTCTTTAGCGATACCCTTGGCCATCATGGAAACAATTTCGCTTTCGGCAAAAACAGCGCAGGTACTGTTGATGTTGACAGGGTCTGCCACCGCCTGACCCAGTTCGCCGAAAATTTCCACCGGTGTATCCAGAATGCGGCCCGCCAATTCGAAGAAACGGCCGGTCCCGGCAGCACATTTGTCGTTCATCTTGAAATCGAGCAGCTTGCCGGTCGCCGACAGGCGGATCACCTTGACATCCTGACCGCCGATGTTGATGATCGTTCGCGCCTTTCCCCCGCTGAGCAGAAAAGCCCCCAAGGAATTGGCGCTGACTTCGTCGATGACCTTGCCGGTACCATTGACCAACCCTTTGCCGTAACCGGTAAAAACCACGCTTTCCAGCGTATCCGCAGTGCATCTCAATGCCCAGAGCCCTTCGGCCGTCAGATGATCCGCAATCCGCGTCTGCCCGGGTGTCGTGGGCACGGCCTTTTTCCATACCAGGTGCTCATTTTCCACGAAAACAACCTTGATGGCAGTGCTGCCCAGGTCGATGCCGACTTTCAATCCCATTGATCTCTCCCTTTACTAATCTCCTTTCGGGTCTGACCTCTGATTGCGGCCCTAAATCCTCCCAAACGCCTCCAGGCGCGTCAATATGTTCTGGCTATCCTCCTGAACGTAATCGGTTTCTATTTTCAAAAAATGATAACCCCTGCTTTTGAGTCGCGGTTCAAGGTTGAAACTTTCAATGTCAAAGGGGTGGCAGCCTTTGAGCACGTGATAGACGACACCCCGGATATGGTGCTGTTGCAGGGTGTTCAAGATGCTGTTGATGCGCCGTTCATTGTCCGCAAAGGTGGGACAAATGCAGGCCTTGTGATAACGCTCGGCCAGAGCCCTCATGATGCCCCGGTATGAGGGTTCCTCATAGCAGACGGCGCCGGGCCAAATCCGTTCGGATGTGCATAAATCATCTCCATATACGTCCATACCTGCCGTTTCAATGAGATGGAGCAATTTGAAATTCGGAAAAATAATGGGAGAGCCTGCCAAAAAGACACCATTCCCCTCCGGCGCCGGCGGATGGGTCGCGACCGTTTCCAGCATTTGATGAACCCGTTCCGTCCAAATCTCGATGGAATCGAGCAGAAAGCTGTTGGCTGCCACCATAAACCAGACCCCGGCCAGAACCCGTTTTCTTCTAAGCTCGATCAATCGCCCGAACACCTTCCAGGCGTGCATAAAAATCTGAACCGATGACAACAGGGTTTTCCGATTCAGTTTGCGGCCGGTTTGATTTTCCAGCAAGCGAACCAATCCGTAAATTTCCTCCAACCAGCGCTGTTGCCCTTTTTCACCCCGGTGCAGATGCGGAAGTTCCAGAAAATATGCCTCCGGCTGGGTATTTGCCAGTTCCTGGAATTTGACCACCCAATCACAGGTGGTGGGAACCACCCAGGGCATGGTATCGTTTTGCGTAGGAGCTTGGAACTGAAGCAACCCCATGGTGGCTTTCAACAAGGGACACATCAACACCGGGGAATGGGAGGCCGACAAACGCCCGACGCAAAAGCAACCGCTGCCCAAACGGAGCGGATGCAACCCCATGGCATGAAACAGCTCATACGGTGCCAAATTGCATAAATGTTTCACCAGAGGGGCCCACCTCGGCCTGCAGCCGGTCCGGGGCGAGAGGCCGCATCAGCAAATTCAAAAAATAGTCCCAGGTCGGGTGATAGTCCGCGCGTTGCTGTAATTGCAAACGGGCGGCCTCCAGCTCCGCGTGTATTTCCATGCGGACCCTTTGCAACAGTCTTTGGTGACGCGGATTGGATTTCACGGCGATCTCATTCATGATAGGCGTTGCCTTTGTGCAAAACGACGCGCAACATAATTTCTTGAGGAAGCAAACAGGCGCCACTTAAAAAACCGGATGCTCAAGACCTCATCCCCGGGGCAGGCTTCCGTGCAGTTCATGCAAAGCAGACAGTCCACGCTCAATACGTTCTTGTCTGTTTTCTGCTCATGAACGGCTCGGATATCCATGGGGCACATGCGCTGACAATTGCCGCAGCCAATGCATCCGTCGACGTTTTTTTCGAAACGGACGGGGCTGATTTTGCGAAAGATGTGGATCAATACCAACATCGGACAAAACAGACAGAAGAAGCGCTCCTTGAAAAACATGCCCACCAGCATCCCGCCGGCAATGGTTACCGAAAGTATGGTAAACAAAAGGGTAACGGCATTGGTGAAATCCAGGGCCAGGTGACGGACGTTACCCACAAACAGGGGCATCAGCGGCTTGGCCGGGCAAATGCTTCGACAGAAGGGCAGATGAAGATCGTAGTGCCCACCGGCATGGGCGATCAGAAGCGGAACGATCAGCAGATAGGCCAGCAGAATCCATTTCACCGTTTTCAGCCGATCCCGGGTCAGCCATCTGAATTGCGCCTCATGTATGGCCAGCCGTCTGCGCAGATAAGTCAACCAATCCTGCACGACGCCGAAAGGACATATCCAGCCGCACCAGAATTTATTCAACAAGATGACCAGCAAAATAAAGATGCCCAGATGTGCAAGCGACTCCAGGCCCATGGCGGTCATCATATCGGTCGTCGACATCTGCAGGCCCCACCAATTTCCCTGAAGCGCCATCAGATAACAGCTTCCGCCGCAGCCGGAAACATAGGGACAACTGAAACAGGGCAGGGAATGCCCGAATCGGATGCCGAAACGCCCCCCGTAAGTAAGCGCAAAAAACATCACATGTTGAGTGATTAAGCGTAATTTCGTAACCATCATTTCCGCCCAGGTCTCCTTTTGCATCCCACGCCCACAACAAAGGTCAGAATGGTAACGCCGAAAAGGATCAGTCCGGGAAGCGATCTTAAATGGCCGAGATACGAGCGGTTCAGAAGCAAGGTATAGGTGGTGGCGTAATCCCACCCGGACGTGGTTGTTTCAACCAGCGCCACCGTTTCCTTAAATGCATGCGGACCGGCGCGATCCAGTTGCGGGTCATGGGGAGGCGTATATTCAAAGATGCCGCTCGGCGACCTGGCGACGTCCGCCAAGTGTTTATGGTTTTCCAGGATTGACATGGTCTTTGCCGTTGCGTCTTTACCGCTGTAGTTGAATCGATAGGTTTGCCCGGTCTGCATATAGTAATTCCGGCAGGAAGGATGTAAGCACAGGCGCGGCAAGTCCGCAGGCAGTTGCATAACCGGCCCCCGCGTCCGGGTCTCATCGGAGTGTGATGCCTTGCCGAACAGATAATGGGAAATATGCGCCAAGAGTTTTTTGCGGCCGCATGTTCCAAAGACATACAATTCGATGCGGGTATCGGTTCTGGAATTGATATCCAGGCAAAGCTCGCCATTGTCGCGTGTTATGACGGCTTGGAAATAGCCGGCTTTTGGGAAGGCCCGGTCAAAACGATAAGGTTTTTTGGAGGAAGAAGACCGGCGGAAAAAGCGATAAAAGGCCTGAAAATCGGACCCATGTGTGCAATCCGGCAACGTATCACCGCTGCTGCGGATATGATAGCGTTGAGTGAGAGAACCGTTTTTTTCCCTGATTCGCTCGCCGCAGTCAATCCAGATATACGCGGGGCATTCGGTGCCCGCAACGGCCGTGCGAAACACCAACCCGTAGGCCGATGCAAAAATACCGATGCCGAACAATGCCGCCCATGTCAGGTTTCGACAAATCATTTTTTACCCAGATGTCCGATGGCCGGTGACCCCGCCTGCTCCTTATCTGATCCCGTCAAAAAAAATCCCCGGACCGATTATCGATTCGATCCGGGGATGTCCCTTTTTTATCCTCAAAATCCGAGCGAGCGCTCCTCCGTCCACGAAGCATACGCCCTACACTTCAGGCAGGTCTTCTGACTTTCGGATCATTCTACCGACTGCTCCTTCCCAGCCTGACGGCCAGTGGATTCCTGCAGCTTTCGTCCCCGATTACAGCGGCGGGCCCATCCCCGATTCTCACGGGGTTCCCTATTTTACTCTATTAAGAGCACCTGAGTGTAATGGATGCTTACTAAGAGATTTCGTTTCGGGAGTCAAGAAAAAAGAGATGGGGATGGGACACATCTCCGGACGGCATCCATGAGAGCGGAGATGGATGAATACCCGGGCTGGGGACGCGGGGGGCGTTTGACGACAACGATCCGGCATCCGGAATCCCGGGCAGCGGCGATTTTGTTTCCCACACCACCGGCATTGCCGCTATCCTTGGTTACCAGTACGCCGATTTGGTGCCGAGCGATGAGCAGTGCATTTTCCGTCACCGAAAACGGTCCGTTTGCGCGCACGATTTGCTCCGCCTTCAAGCCCAGCCGCCTGCAGGTTTCAACGGAGGATGGATGATCGAGGATTCTGGCTACGAGTTGGATGCCCCGTGACCGAGCCGCCGCTGCATAAGGAGCCAGATTCCGAACCCCGATGGTCAACAGCACGGGTTGACCGAACGAGACGGCTAGAGTCGCCGCCCGGTCGTGATCCGTGGCCCAAAGGATGTCGGGAGCATTCGTAACGGCGCTCGGCCGGTCCAAGGACACATAAGTTATTCCTGTCTGTTGACAAGCCGAACAGGCATTGATACTGATGGCCGCGGCATACGGATGCGTTGCATCGATAACGATTCCTATTTTCTGCGTCCGAATCAGATCCGCAAGTCCCCGGCGATCAAGTTCCCCGGTTCGCTGCCGGATTCCGGGCCGCAATGCACCGCGGGGAGGGATCGAAGTCGATGTCGAGAGGAGAACCTCAAACCCGGCTTCCGCAAGCGCATTTGCAATGGATGTCGCCTCGGTTGTTCCCCCTAGAAGCAGAATCATAACCTGTATCCCCGAGGCGTGACAAACCAGCCGTTGATGGTTGTTGAATGGGTATTGCCCACGATGACGATGCTTCGCATACGAATGTCCAGAGACAATAAATTGTCCAGGATCGTAAATTCGATGTGCTCATCCGGCATGCCGACAGCGGTTCCGACACCCACCGGGGTCGTGGGGGGGCGATGGCGGAGAAAGATTTCGACCGCTTCCTCCAATTGGCGGATCCGCTTTGTAGAGCGCGGGTTATACAGCGCCGTCACCAGGTCGGCGGCGGCGACGGCTTCCAGGCGACGCCGGATCATCTCCCATGGAACCAGCAGATCGCTGAGACTGATCACCGCAAAGTCGAGCATCAACGGCGCTCCCATTGCTGCCGCAGCTGCGTTGGCGGCGGAAACGCCGGCAACGATTTCGATATCTAATTCCGGAGCGATGCGTTGTGCCATTTCAATGGCAAGACCCGCCATACCGTAGATACCCGGATCGCCCGAAGACACCAGGGCGACCGTCTCTCCGGAACCGGCCCGTTCGATGGCGGTCCTGCAGCGCTCCTCCTCCTGAGTCATCCCCGAGGCGAGGGTTTCCTTTCCCCTGGTCAGGTCTGCGATATGTGCAAGATATCGCGAATATCCGACCACTACCCGGCTTCGGGCGATGGCCGTTGCGGCGCGGGATGTTCGATCCGGGGCACCTCCGGGACCGATACCGACTACAAACAGTTTTCCCGCGCAATGGCCACGCTCACGCCGTTTTGATTGATTCTGGGAAGTATTAATTTTGTTCTCCTTCCTGCCAGCAGTGCAACCGGTTCAGCGACTGCGGGCAAATCCACTTTTTCCCGAGCAAGGGGGGTGGGATTGAAATCTCGTGTGCAGGCCCGTATCTCGTCCGACGAGATCAGTCTCAACGGAATTTCAAGTGCCGCTGCCGCCTGTTTCAAGCCGGGTTCATCGAATTTGATATCGGCGCTGGCAAGAAAGCGGACCTGGTCCGCCGCAACCCCGACTTTGCCGAGCGCGCACTGAACCGCTTCAACAATCGCTTTTGCGGGGCATCCCCGGCGGCAACCGATCCCGACAATAACGTTTCGGGCTGCGTCGGTGGTGGTGGTGATCACCGGTTCAGCCCCCAGGATATTGGCTACCCTCACCGACAGGTCGTTGGCGCCTCCTTCATGCCCGCTCAGAAGGCTGACGGCATATCGTCCCCGTACGTCCACAACCACGATCGGCGGGTCCGAGTGTTTGCTTTGCAAATAAGGCGCCAGTGCTCGCACCATCACACCGCATGGACCGATGAAGACCATCCCGTCGGTATTCTGGAACAGCTCGCCCACGAGTTCCGCCACGCTGCCGAATGGTATGGAATTTTCGCGGTCCCTCACGGCCCGATGAAAGCGCAGCCGGCTCGCCGGCATGTGTGCGGCGAGCTTTCGGGCGGTTTTGGCCCCGAGATCCGAGAGCGTGATAACATCCGGCATGTCAAATTTTCCCTCCGCGATAGCCATGCTTGAACCCGGGGTCGTACAGGCGTGATCGAGCCCCCTGCGTCTCCCGCCGGACGATGAATATCGCTGTTTTTGTAATACCGGCTGCTCTCACTTTTTCCGCAATATCTTCCAGCGTACCTCCGACGATCTGCTCATCCGGCCATGAGGCGTGATAGATAACGGCAACCGGGCAGTCTTTGCCGTAATACCCGGCCAGCATTTGCGCCTGAGGTTCAATTGCATGCGCCGAAAGAAACAGGCACAGGGTGGCCCCGGTTTTTGCGAATCGGCTTATCGATTCCGATTCCGGCATCGGCGTCCGTCCGGGTGTGCGGGTCAGCACGATGCTCTGCGCCACCTCCGGAACGGTCAATTCCCAGCGGAGGGCTGCCGCGGCCGCCTGAAAGGAACTCACACCCGGCACGACTTCATAGTCGATTCCATGCCGATCCAGATCGCGTATCTGCTCTCCGATGGCGCTGTAGATGGTCGGATCGCCCGTGTGAAGGCGAACGACATCCACGCCCCTTCCATTGGCATCGAGAATCCGATCGATCACCTGCTGGTGCGTCAGTCTTGCGGAATCATGTTTCTCGGCTGCCGGCGGCAGGAGTGCGATAATCGCCGGGCTGACCAGCGAACCTGCGTAGATACAAATGCCCGCCCCCCGCAAGAGCCTTTCGGCCTTTCGGGTCAACAGGTCGGGATCGCCGGGTCCGGCACCGACAAAAAAGACTTTCATTAAAGATCCTCCATGCCTGTGTGGGTCAGGATAATCGATAAATAGCCGGTTCTTTCTTCGCACCCCCTCAGCTTGCGAAGGTCGGTTTCCACGATTTCACCCGGCATTCCGACGTGCGCGGCAAATACGCCGGTTTCCATGACGTGATATTTTTCGAGCACGTCGAGGACCGCATCGAGCCGCTTGCCGATTTTCATGATCACAACCGTTCCGCGCCGATCCAGCGCACCGCGAAGCTCCGCCAGATCGTCGGCTGTCGGGATGATGGTTACGCACCGCTTGCCTTCACCGACCGCAAATTCGGTAGCGGCGGCTACGGCGCTGAATGCGGTGACGCCGGGAACCGTAAGGATACGCGCTTCCGGTTGAATGTCCCGTAACGCTCGAACCAGGTAGACGTACGTGGAATAAAGAAACGGGTCACCCAGGGTGGGGAAACAGACGTCCTCGCCTTTCGACAAGAACGATGCAACGAATCCGGCGGAATCCCGCCACCGCGCCATCAGTTGATCCTGCCGGGTGGTCATGGGAAATACAACCGGGTGAATTTCGGCATCGGGACCGAGGTGTTTCCGAACAATGCGAAGCGCCAGGCTTTCGGCAGATTCCGATGCCTTCGGAACGACAATATGACGGCACCGGGAAAGAAGTTGAACCCCCTTGACGGTGATCAGATCCGGATCTCCGGGCCCGATTCCGATTCCGAAAAGCGTTCCTGTCGTCATCGAAAAACATCCTCCTTCAGAAGCAGCACTACGCTTCGAGTCGAGATCCGGAGCCGACGGAACTCCGGGACCGAAACGTGACGTATTTTCTCGCTTTGCAGGGACAGGTCTTCGCACACCACTAGGAAGCGCTCATTTCCCAAGGTATCCGCCAGGTCGGCAATCCAGCTTTGAGAGTGCCGATGGCCTGCCAGAATTGCGATATTGCCGGACCCCGCCAGGTCTTCCGGGGTAAGATCGGGAATCCCCTTGTGTGCGGAGACGATCCGCGTATCGAGCCAATCGAGACCCAGGCGTGCAAAGGCCAACTGAACCGAACTGACGCCGGGAAGCACTTCAAAGGCATCTCTTCCGAACCGGCGGATAACCGGTCGGGCCAGGCTGCACAGACCCGGATCGCCGCTGACCAGAATCGCGATTTTTTCATTCTCGAAACGCGAGGCGATCGCTTCGAGCGCGCTCTCGATATCGGAACCGAAACGGATCTGCTCATGAGCCGGTGTTGCATATCGATCGAGCAAATCGGGCGATCCCACCAGTACCGCAGCGTTGCCGATGGCGCGCCGACCGGCCTCGGTCAGATAGTCCGGAGAACCGGGGCCGCAGCCCACGATCGTCATCTTATGGGACTGCGTTTTTGCCATCTTGAAAGGTCTCCATGTGCTCCGAGCACGTTGCCTTCCATGTTCACCAGAACGACGGAGATTTTGACTTCTCCTCCCGTTTTTTCTTCCGCCGCCCGGGCGATCGAGGCGCTTAATTCTTCGGCTGTGCGGGTTCGTTCGGTTTGATCCAGCGCGGCGAAAAAACCTTCCGTCGTGGAGTATTCGCAAGGATCAATGCCGTGGAAGGTTCCATTCAGTCGCCGCAGGCCTTCGATCGCGGAACTCGAACGCGAGGAATGCGTATCCCATTGCCCGGCTGCCAGTTTGGCAAGTTTTCCCGGATGCCCCCAGAGAAGCGATTGCCGGAAAGAATAGCGAGGAAGGAGCTCAAGCAGAAACCCCCATTCATTGCCGACCTCGATGAGCTGTTCGGCGGTCAAAATAAGATGCGTTTGGGCCGAACGTTCTCCGATATGCCCCGGTACAAGGACCGGAGCCGTAACTCCCGCAGCTCGGGCGACGTCCAGTTCGCAAACCAGCGCGCATCTCATCGCTTGGCAACTGAATGGCCTGACCCGACCCGTGGTGCCGAGAATCGAGAGTCCATTCACAATCCCCAACCGCGGGTTATATGTCTTTCGGGCCATCTCGCGTCCACCCGGAATGGAGAGCGTGACTCGAACATTTCGGGCGGTCAGTTCACGCAACGCATCCCGAATCATCTTCCGGGGGACGGGATTGATCGCCGGTTCTCCAGGCGGGACGGAAAGACCTTTCCGGGTCACGGTGCCCACCCCGTCGCCCGCGGCGAAAACCACGTCGTTTCCTTCCCTCCATTCAACCAAAGCCGAAACAAGCGATCCGTTGGTGATGTCCGGATCGTCACCGGCATCCTTTCGAACCGCCGCTTCGACGCCATTGTCTCCTGTTCCGACAAACGCGACCGGAAATGAATGACGTTCCCCGTTGGGAAAAGGGATTTCCACGGATTTCAACGGCTCTTCATTTCCCATGAGACGCCGCAACGCCGCATGTGCCGCTGCCGCGGCGCAGGCCCCCGTCGTATAACCCAGTCTTCCTTTGTTCATGGCCGTCGCTTCACCGGTTTCGTGTTGCTCCTTATTATTCGTTGCCTGGTGCGTCTTCTGCTCCATCCCCGCCCCGGATTTTTCTCCAGCGCGCCGCATCCCTGGGGAGCATCGGAACGAACTCGCACTGCCCATGAGGAACCGGATAAGCGTCTTCATCCGGAAGCTTAATTTCCCGAACATCGACAAGGGACGTGGATTCCTTGATCCGCTTTTCAACCAGCTGTACAAGGAGGGGGTCGAACCCAAGATTTTTTCCGAATACCAGCTCCACGTGGGGATGACGTTGGATTGCCTCCTGCATCTTCGAGGGGATGTCCAGCTTCATGTGCACCCCTTCGTTCAGGAAATAGGGCAGAAGAAGGACCTTGCGCGCACCCGCCCGGACACATTTCTCGAAGATTTCCTCGAAGTGGGGCCCCAGGCGCGACATGTTGCAGGTTTCTACGTTGGCATAACGTCCCTTTTCTCTAAGAACCTCGGCAACGCGTAACATGGAACGGTCCGCCCCCGGGACACGGCTCCCGTGTCCGAGGAGAATCACCGTGTCGAAGAGATCCACGACCAGCCATGCAGGTTTGGTTTCCGGTTTCGCTTCCGAAGCCAGGGAACACAGTGAATGGACGATACTTACCGCAATCGGGCTGCCCCCGCGCCGGCCTGCTAGAGTAATATGAGGAACATCAAGCTCCATAAGTTCTTCCTTGCTTTCTTCCACATGAACGAATCCCACCGGCGCTGCGACGACCAGAGCCGGCTTCACTCCTTCTTCGATAATCAGCCGGTTAAGTTCCATGAGCGCAGTGGGGGCATTTCCGAAAACGGCGATTGCGCCATCGATTAGAGACTTTGCCTTGCGAACGGCCAGCAGGGATCGCGGCAGATTCATTTGCATCGAATGCTGAACCACATCCTCATCGGCCACATAACAATGAATATGATTCGCCTCATAGTGGTTACAAACGCCGCGAAGACGGGCAAGGGAAAGCCCCGACCGGATCATGTTGGAATCGACATACAGCGGCCGTCCGGCTTTCAATGCCTCGATGCCTCCGCGGATGGCGTCGGCTGAAAAACATACCGTATCCATGATCGAAAAATCCCCCGTCGCGTGAATCATCCGGCGAACGATTTCCCACTGGTTTCGCGAAAAAAAATGCAAAGGCGCTTCCCGGTCAATCGTCGCGAAAGACATTGCTTCAATGTCTTTACCGTTCAAGGGATTCGCAAGCAATTGATGAATTCGTGCATCTCGGCTCATGGCCTGTTCTCCTTTCCTGATCCCTCAAGTTTCGACCTCTTTTTAACAACAAATGGTTACACGCCGGTTGAATCGGTACTCCGAAGGTCAGGGGTACGAAACTTGAGTGACGATTCATTACGATTCTCTAGCAGGCTGTTGAAAAACTGCGCCTGAGGCCGCCATTCAGCGTTGCACAGCTCTCTCCAATGCTCACATATGCTTGATATGCTGCGCTTGTCGCTTCGCCGCGCGCCTTGCCTGACGGCCTGATTCTTGTTTTTCAACAGCCTGATAGTCGAGCGCGAGCGCACACATCCAGAAAGTGAACGATCGCACCGGGCCTGCTCGCCAGGTGCAGGTGGACATAGCTGGCAAGAATCCGACCGTGCGGTTTATAAAAGCCCTCCGGCGGATCACAAACGCCATGACGCGTTTTGACGTTATACGCGGCGCACCATCCGTCCTGCTCCGTAACATCCGAGATCAATTCCGAGTAATGGAATTCATGGCCGCGAAGACGGGTGCCGGTCTTTCCCCACAAGGTATCCTCCTTCAAACGGACCTCGACGTAACCCAGGCGTTTGCGGCGATCGAGCATCCGCGTTTCACAAGGAAGAATGCCGAGGAGAGGATACCGTTTTCCTTCGCGGGTTGTGAGGGCCCGCGAAAGGTAAATAAGCCCTCCGCACTCCGCATAGAAAGGTCGGCCGGACCGGCTGAACTTCCGAAGGTTTTCGAGCATATCCTCATTGGCGGCAAGTGTTTCGGCAAACTCCTCAGGATATCCTCCCCCCAGGTAAACCGCGTCGATGCCCTGGGGAAGGGAAGAATCCCGCAGAGGGGAAAAAAAGACAAGATGACAGCCTCGTTGCTCCAGCTCATCGAACAGGTCCGGATAGTAAAAGTGAAAGGCTTCGTCTCGCGCAACGGCCAGACAGACCGGGAGGCCGGGCGGTGTTTCCTCGTTCCCCGGGCCTGGCGACAGGGGAGGAAGAGGAGATGCCGAGCGAGCAATTTTCAGCATCTCGTCCAGATTCAGGTATCGCTCGACTCCGACAGCGAATTCTTCAAACAGCTCCGCCGAGCAATTCTCCACCGGATCGGCAGTTATCAGTCCCAGATGCCGGCTGCGCAATTCGGGCAAGCCCATGCGCGGAACGGCACCGATCAATGCGGGCAGGCCGGAGGCGGCCAGCGCATCGCAAAGAATGGCCCGGTGGCTTGCCGATCCGCAATGGTTGGCGATGACACCACGGACGGAGACTCCCTTTTCGAAATCCGCAAAGCCGGCAACCAGTGGGGCAATACTTCGTCCCATACCGTGGGCGTTTACTACAAGGAGGACGGGAGCTTGAAGCCACAAAGCGATCTCGGCGGAACTCCCCGTAATTTCGGATGCCTTTGCGCCGTCGAACAGTCCCATGACGCCTTCGATAACAGCTACGTCCGCCTCCCGCGTCACCCGTCTGAACAATCGTTCCACATAATCGCGTCCGCCCATCCAGCCGTCGAGATTGTAGCACGGCCTTCCCGAGGCGGCAGCCAGCCATGTCGGATCGAGATAGTCAGGCCCCACCTTAAAAGCCTGAACCTTCAAACCCCGCCGGCGCAAAGCGGAAATCACCCCTAAGGCAAGCGTCGTTTTTCCGCTGCCGCTATGGGTACCCGCGATCAGGATTCGAGGTACTGTCCGGGTCATCGCAAAGCTCCGTTCATTTCAGACCCATCCTCCGGTAAACGGCCTCCACATCCAGATTCGCGCGCACGATATCGGCCAGACGGTTCAGGGCCGGCTCAATGTCGAATTCCACCTGTATTTTTCCAAGCGCGGGCAAGCCCCGCCGTTTTCGAAGATCGTCAAGGAACCAGCGCCGGAAGGCGTCGGCGTCGAAAAGACCATGCAGATAGGTGCCGAAGACACGACCGTCCTTCGATGCGCATCCGATAATTTCGCCATCTTCACGGATCACCGCCGCTCGTAAGCCTTCGCCGGTGGTTTGACCGTGGTGAATCTCGTACCCCCGAAGCTCAAGGCCCGAAACGACATGCTTTGCCGTGACGGCTTTAAGCTCCTTTTCTTCTTTGAGGACCGTTCGGATCGACAGCAAAGACAGACCCGATTTCGCGACACCTTCGGATTCGATCCGGTGAGGATCTTCGATGCTTTCTCCGAGCATTTGCATTCCCCCGCAAATCCCGACAACAGCAACTCCCTTTTGCCGAAGTTTTTCGATCTTCTCGGCAAGGCCGCTTTCTTTCAGGTAAACGAGATCGCCGGGCACGTTTTTGCTTCCCGGAAGAATCACGGCGTCGGGCAATTCGAGCTGGCCGGCTTTGCGCACGATTCGCAGGCAAACATCCGGTTCGAGGACGAGCGGATCGAAATCGGTGAAATTCGAGATGTGGGGAATGTCGATAATGGCGATCTCAACCTGATCGGCGCCTCTCGGCGCGTTATTCCGACTGCCTGCTTTAAAGCTTACCGAGTCCTCCTCGGGAAGTCCCAGGTTGCGGATATAAGGAATCACGCCGTATGTGGGCAGACCGGTATGACGCCGGATATATTCAATCGCATCCTTGAGCAGATCCTGATTGCCGCGGAAGCGGTTGATTGCGAATCCAGCAACCAGAGCACGCTCCCGTTCCGAAAGGACTTCAAGCGTACCCACAAATGATGCAAAAACGCCGCCGCGATCGATGTCTCCTACAAGCAGAACCGGTGCTTGAGCAAATTCGGCCATTGTCATGTTCACAATATCGTGATGTTTGAGATTAACCTCACCCGGACTCCCCGCGCCTTCGATAACCATCACGTCCACTTCGGAAGCCAGGGAAGCATAAGCCTGCTTCACGACTTCGAACGCTCTCGGTTTGTATTGGATATAGGCATTCACATCCATGTTTCCCACCGGATTACCGAGCACGATCACCTGGGCGCCGGTTTCGGAACAGGGCTTTAACAGCACGGGGTTCATACGCACGTCCGGATCGAGTCGGGATGCCTGGGCCTGAACCACCTGGGCCCGTCCCATTTCTCCTCCATTCCGGGTCACATGGGAGTTCAGAGACATGTTCTGAGCCTTGAATGGTGCGACCCGAAAACCATCCTGGAGCAGTATGCGGCAAAAGGCGGCGGATAGAACGCTTTTTCCGGCATTCGAAGAGGTGCCCTGGAACATGACTGCCGGGACTCGCGACTTCGCGTGAAATCGGGCTTTCTTTTCCGAGGACGAATGCAGTACGAAAGACATGGCGTCCAGAAGTCGCTCATTTTCCTTCTCCGTGCGCACGGCAACCCGGAAATAGCGATCATCCAGGCCTTCGTAGTTGTTGCATACGCGAATCGCGATTCGATGAGTAAGCAGTTTGCGGGCCAATTCCGGGGCGTTGAGATTCTTTCTTTCCACCCGGGCCAGAAGGTAATTTGCCGCGGACGAAAAAACGATGATACTTTCCAAATCGCCGAGACCTTCTTGGAGCTGCTTCCGGAGTTGCGAAACCTCCTCGCGCGTTTTCTCGGCATATGCGAGGTCTTCGAGAACAGCCGCACCGACGGCCTGGGCCAGGCTCCCCACCGACCAGGGCGGAAGGATTGACGAGATCCGCTCGACAATGGGCTCCGGAGCTAAGGCGTATCCTAGGCGCAGACCCGGAATTGCATAAAACTTGGTCATCGACCTCAATACGACGATGTTGGGAAATCCATAAGACGACAGGCTTCGATAGCCGGCCGCGAAATCCGCGAATGCCTCGTCCACGATAAAGAAGGTGGAAGGATGCCGGTCCGCAAGTTCCAGCAATACCGGCGGATCGAACATTACACCGGACGGGTTTGCCGGTTGCCCGACGATCACCATTTCACTGCCGGATAGCTTCTGCTCAACCCGAGTCCAATCGACGGAAAATCCATCTTCCCTGTCCGGCAAAATGGTGATGATATCCAGCCCTGCTCCGGCAGCCGCGGCCGAATAATCGATATAGCTCGGGACGGGAATCACCGCTCGGCTCACACCCAGGGCATGGGGAAGTGCATAGAGGAGTTCCGTGGAACCATTCCCGCAAACAACCCGCTCCATCGGAACCGAAAATGCAGAGGCAATCGTCTTCCGCAGTTCCACACAGCGCGGATCCGGATAATGGGTCACTTGGCTGAGGCAGCTCGAGATCACCCGCCGGAGGCAGTCGGGAGGCCCCATCGGATTGATGTTTGCGCTGAAATCAAGGAGATCCTCGATCCTGCATCCGGCTTGACGCGCCAGGCTTCGAATTTCCCCTCCGTGTCCAAATATCATGGGACGACTCCTTATACATTAAGAGATCATCAATGGGCGGATCATATCCAGCGAAACCTCCACACCCGGGCAGGCATCCGGAAAGAGATTCAAATGTTTGTATTTTCCGCCCTGCCGGACGTGTCCAAAAAAAATCCCCGCACCCATTCGCTGGGTCCGGGGATTCCGTTTTCAATCCGACCGTTTGATGCAGCGCCCCATATCCACGAGAGGCAAAGCAAGCTGAATCATCTTGTAAGCAGGTCTTCCGGCTTCCGGATCTATCGATTCGCCGCGCCTTCCCATCCATTCGGACAGTGGCTTTACTGCGGTCTTCGTCCCCGGTTACGGCGGCGGGTCCGCGACGGAATTTCACCGTCTTCCCTATCAAGGCCCAAGGGCCACTTTTAAGAAAAGCAGGTAGCATCCCGTATTGAAGAAGTCAAATATTTTTTATCTAATTTTTTTCTTGACATTTTTCCTCGTTCGTTTATTTTATCAGATCATGTTCAGGTGCTCCTAGCAGAGCCTAACAGGGAATCCCGTGCGAATCGGGGATGGGCCCGCCGCTGTGATCGGGGACGAAAGCTGCAGGATGCCACTGGCCGATAGGCCGGGAAGGCGCAGCCGGTAGAATGATCCGAGAGTCAGAAGACCTGCCTGAGCACATAGGGAGACCTTTGAAAAGCGTTCGATTTCGTCAGGGTTCAAGGAAGGCGGTCATTTTTTAGCCACAGGAGTACCTATTATAAGTATTCCGAGGAGGAAAATCCGAGCCGGACGGATAAGTTGAGCAAGGTTGGAGAGTTACGCAAAGGCCCCATCGGGTAACGACTGCGTGGACGGCGTCGTTCCCGGCGGTTTCGCAGAGGATAAAAAAGGGATATCCCGGACCGAATATTTCGGCCCGGGATTTTTTTTGGGTGATTGACCCCGAATTGTATTTCGGCACGAATCTCAAACGGACAGGAGATCGGCGCGTGATAAGAAAAATCATGATTCGATTTTTTATGGCAATCTTCATTTTGTTCCTTTCAGGAATTCCCACCAAGGCGGACGAAACTCATCAGCGAATCGAACGGCCTGTGCGTGAATCGATCAACATCCGGCAAGCCACTCAAAAGGCGGAAGAGGGATGGCGGGTGGAGAGGGAAAAACTGGTTGCACGATTCGAACAATTGCAGAAGGAACAGGAACTGCTAAAAAACCGGAAGGCGGAATTGCACCGTCAGGTCGAAGCGGCGCGGCCGCGTCTGGCGGCCAAGGAAAAACAGCTGGTCGATATCGAACAGATTTCCAGCCAGATCCGGCCGTTTCTGGATGAACTGATCAATGAGTTGAAATTCCGGACAGCCGAAGGTCTTCCGTTTCTAACGGCGGAACGGCGGGAGCGTATCCATAAACTGGAAAGCATCATTGCCGATCCCGACATTACTCTCAGCGAGAAATATCGAAAGGCCATGGAAGCGCTTCTGGTGGAAGCCGAATACGGATTCACCATCGAGGTTTACCAGGAAACCATAGCGGTTGAAGGCCAAACCATGCTGGTCGACGTTTTCCGCCTGGGTCGACTCAGCCTGTTTTATCAGAGTCTGGATCAGAAGCATTGCGGTTTTTACAACGTGGCCGGAGGAAGTTGGCAACCCCTCCCCGCGTCGTACAGTCAGGGAATTCGAACCGCCATCGACATCGGAACCAAGCGCCGGCCGGTGGAGCTGATCGCCCTGCCGATAGGAAGGATGGTGATCCGATGAAGACGATCATTCGATGGATGATTCCCGTTTTGATGGTCGTGTTTTTGACCGTTTCGCCCGTATCGGCCGAGGACATGCGTGAGTTGCAGGTTCAAGCCCGTCAGGCCAGGGAGGACTTGATCCGAAAGGCGGCGACGGAAAAAGCGGCGGCCGACCAGGCGGCCTCCGAAAGTCGGGCACGGATATTGGAAGACCGCAAATCGCTGGAAAAAGCCATCGCGGAGATTGAAAACGACAACCGCGGGCTGGCGAGGGAGGTCCAGGATCTGGCGGATGAACTCCGCCGGTTGGATGAAAAAGAACAGCAGTTTACGCGGCGATTGGACCAAATCGACAGCGTGATCCAGGAGATGGTAGGCGTGATACGGGTCAATGCCAAGGATATTGATGCGCTGATCGCACAGAATCTGCAAACCGCTCTTACCGGAAGCCCCACCACCTCCTTTCTCACGGCCGTCGCTGAAGAATCACGGTTTCCGGGAATGGACGATGTCCGGGGCATGGCTTCCGCGCTGATGAATCAAATCCAATCTTCCGGCGAGGTGGCGCGCCGCAAGGGGATGATCGTTGACCGGGCCGGGCGGGAAGTGGAGGCCGATATCCTTCTCCTGGGATCGTTCACCGCCGCATACCGGATCGATGATGAGGCGGGCTTTCTCAATTATTCGAGTGCGGGCGCCAAACTATACGCCCTCTCGCGCCTTCCCTCCGGCCGGATGCAAAAGCAGATCGCACGGTACATGGACGGTCAAAGCGAAACCGCACCGATCGATATTTCCCGTGGAGGTGCGTTACGGCAACTGACCCATGAGTTGGCGCTCTGGGAGCAGATCCCAAAAGGCGGCCCGATTGTATGGCCCATTTTGGCGGTCCTGGCCGTGGGGGTGCTGATTGTCATTGAACGGACCATTTTTCTGGCGCGCAAAAACCTGGATGCCGACGGCCTGATCCATCGAATCGAGGAATTATCGGTTGAAAACGATTGGCAGGCCTGTACGCAGGCATGCACCGAATATGCTCAAAAACCGGTGGCCCGGGTGTTAAAGGCCGGTCTGCTCTGCTGCCACATGCAGCGCGAAGAGATGGAAAATGCATTGCAGGAGGCCATCCTGAAAGAAATTCCTCCCATGGAGCGGTTTTTGTCCACCCTTGGAATGCTGGCCGCAATCGCACCCCTTTTAGGCCTGCTGGGGACGGTCACCGGCATGATCGAAACGTTCCACGTGATCACGTTGCACGGCACCGGCGATCCCCGCTTGATGTCCGGCGGGATTTCGGAAGCCCTGGTAACCACCATGCTGGGCTTGTCCGTGGCCATTCCGCTCATGCTGTCGCAGACCCTTCTCAATCGTGCGGTGGACAAAACGATCGGTCAAATCGAGGAAAAGGCCGTAGCCCTTGTTAATATCATCCACAAAAGTCGAGGGATATCGTGATCGAAGCATTTCTGTCCCAGTACTTACAAATGGAAGAATACTTTCGTACCGGGGGCTTCATTATGGTGCCGCTGGCGGTGGTAAGTCTGACGATGTGGTTGCTGATTGTGGATCGCGCCCTGTTTTTCAGGCGGCTGCATCGCAAAAACATGGACACCCAGACGGCCTGGGAACACATCCGGGACAACCGCATGCCCGACCCGCAACAATACTGCGGAGCCGTTTCGCTGCTGGTATCCCGTTTTCTGTCGCGGCGCAGCAATGACCGTCTCCTGGACCGCTTCATTCTCGATGAAACCGTGCTGACAATCAACCGCTCGTTGAACGATTACCTGGCCCTTATCGGCGTGCTGGCCGCGGTGGCCCCTCTTTTAGGGCTGCTGGGCACGGTAACGGGGATGATCGGCACCTTCGACATCTTGTCCGTTTTCGGCACGGGCAATGCCAAAGGCATGGCCGGGGGCATTTCAGAGGCATTGATCACCACGCAGACCGGCCTTCTGGTTGCCATCCCCGGTTTATACATGAAAGGGTTTCTGGATCGGCGGGCACGCAACCTGAAACAGCGTATCGCTCAGGTGGGTTATTACCTGAGACGTCATATTTAGAACGACTTTTCGATATTCGATAACCAGCGATCGTCGGCCGACAGCCGACAATCGTAATCCGGAGGGCCAATGCTGAACATAACGGCCGCAAGGCGAAGTAAACGAACGGTGAGCGAGCTCAATATCGCCCCGCTCATCGATATGGTGTTTATCCTGCTTATTTTTTTTCTGGTCAACACCAGTTTCGTAAAAGAGACGGGTATCGAGGTCACCCGTCCCACGGCCTCCACGGCGACGGTGCAGAGCAAAGCCACCATCCTGATCGCTATTGACCAGGGCAACCGCATCTATATGGAACATCGCGAAATCGACCTGCGCGCTGTGCGCGCCAATGTGGAAAGGGCGCTGGCGGAAAACCCGGAAGGCGCGGTGGTGGTGGTCGCCGACAAGGCCAGCAGCACCGGAGTTGCCATCCAGGTGATGGACGGCTGCCGCATGGCGGGGGCCGGGAATGTCTCCCTGGCGGCCGGCCTGCCTCAAGGATCGTAGGGAAAGCGACGGAAAATAAACAGCCATGGCATTTCAATTGGGAACTACCGGCTATTTTGACGACCTTATCCGACGCAACTGGATTACCTGGTTGTTGTCGGGTCTGGCGGCAACGGGATTGAACCTGGCGCTGTTTCTGCTGATGCCTCACTTGATGCAGCCGGCGCGTTCCCGGGCATCCATCGAAACGCTGGTGCCCCAGGTCAATGTGATTCGCATCAAGCGTCAGGAAAGCGAGGTGAGGCGCAAAGCCGTCAAGCCGCCCGAACCGCCTGAAAGTAAAACGGTAAAAGGGCCGAAGGCTCCTCCGAATCATCCGGTGCAGACTAAACTGACGCTGCCGTTTGAGATCAATCCAAGGCTTCCCGGCGGACCGAACACACTGAATTTGCCGGCATTTGAAACCACTCCGCCGGTTAACGCCGGATTACCGGATGCTTTTTCCGTTGGACAGCTGGACGCTCCCCTGACGGTTCTTACGCGAATTCCGCCGGTATATCCCTTGCGCGCAAAGCAGCGAGGCATCGAGGGATGGGTAAGGGTAAAGTTCATTGTGGATGAAACGGGCGCTGTCGGTCGAGTCGCCATTGTCGAGGCACAACCGGCCGGGGTTTTCGAACAGAGCGTGGAGCGATGTATAAGCGGCTGGCGTTTCAAGCCCGGTACGGTGGACGGTATGCCGGTCAAAGCCGAAGTGGAAACAACCATACGGTTTCAGTTGGAATAGAAAATGTTCAACTCAAAACTTCATGGATGTCTGATTGGTTTACTGCTGGCGATTTTCTTTCAGCCGTCTTCCGCCGATGCGGAAGGACGAACCGATACTCAGAACCTGCCTCTGCCCGTTCGGATGGTGCTCGCCAAAATCAATCCCATGCTTCAGAAAAAGGAATATCCACGTGCCGCAGAAACCATTCTGGCCTTCCAGGCCGAAGGGAAGACGGTATCCGAGCCCGGCCGGCCGGACCCCAGAGGTTATCATCACCCGGAGATTTACTTCGCACTGGGGAATTGTCACCTGATGCAGGAGCATTACGCGCCGGCGGCCGCTGCCTATCGC
>Ga0116141_10000289_pt1 | contig 37942 bp, 36 predicted proteins | sample AD_UKC097_MetaG_FD_89744 | JGI IMG/M metagenome (GOLD analysis project Ga0116141, IMG submission 89744) | Active sludge microbial communities of municipal wastewater-treating anaerobic digesters from USA - AD_UKC097_MetaG | ecosystem: Engineered > Bioreactor > Anaerobic > Digestate | place: USA...
ACGCAAAGTTGAGGCAGGAACTTCTCATAGAACTCGACAATCTTCACGATAGAGTTGGAATAACATTCATATATGTCACACATGATCAAGCTGAGGCAATAAGCATTTCTGATCACGTTGCAGTTATGAATAGTGGTGTCGTTGTCCAATATGGTACACCATATGAAATTTATGAAAGCCCCGCCGATACGTTTGTCGCAAATTTCATTGGAGAAAGCAACTTAATGAAAGGTGATGTTGTTGAGATTCTTTCAGACGAATACATAGTTGTTGAATTTCCATCATTTGGCAGAGTAATATGCTACCGCGATAAGCCCGTTAAAGTTGATGACACTGTACTTATTACGTTACGCCCAGAAAAGATAAGGATAATGCACAATAAGCCTACACCATCCGATGGAGTACCTGGTAATGTAGTTCATGGAATAGTCGATGAGGTTATTTACATGGGATACCAGACTAAGTATTTCATAAAGACGGATGAAGGTTACATCCTCAAGGTGTACAAACAACACGTCAGCTACTTGTTAGACGAGAGGATCATTAAGTGGAAGGACGAAGTCTTCCTCTACTGGAACCCAGACGACAGTTTCATAGTGGAGGTTGAAGAAAATTGACATCAAAACATGAAAGGGATGAAGTGCTGTCATCTGGTAGTGGATATGAGAAGTATGGTAGCATTTACTTAATTTGGTTGGTTATTTTCTTTGTCATTCCCGTGATTGTTATACTGGCTTACAGTTTTCTGACTAGAGATTATCAAGGTGGCATAATTCTCAAGTTTTCTTTGCAAGGGTACAAAGACATATTCAATCTCAATTATCTCACGGTATTCATACGTACGGTAATTATATCATTCATTTCAGCGGCGATATGTATATTGATTGCAGTCCCAGTGTCATATTACATAGTGTACAGCAAATTAAAGAACTTTCTTCTTCTACTTGTAATCATACCATTTTGGACAAACTCACTCATAAGGATTTATGCTTGGATCTTCATCTTAGGCAACAACGGGCTCATAAATCAATTGTTGCTCAATTCAGGTATTGTGAATTCGTACGTTAAGTTCATATACAACAATGCAGCAGTACTATTGATACTCGTGTATACTTATCTACCTTTTGCAATATTGCCGCTCTTTTCTTCGATAGAACGTCTCGAAAAACAACTTTTTGAGGCGGCAATGGACTTGGGGTGTACGAAAAGGCAGGTATTTTTCAAGGTTTTGTTGCCAAACATAAAACAAGGAATCGTTTCTGCCTTTGTGTTTGTCTTCATACCAGCACTTGGGACTTATGCTGTGCCGGAATTGGTGGGTGGGAAAAATTCTCGACTGATCGGTAATGAAATAGCTCGACAATTGACCATAGCAAGGAATTGGCCTGCAGCTGCCGCGATATCATCGATTCTACTCATCTTGACAATCATAGCAGTAATAGTATTCATATACGGGGGCGAGAAACGTGAAACCAGGTAATCTAATACGCATAATTACCATTCTTGCGATATTGTTCTTCTATCTGCCAATAATAGTTGTTGTTGTATTCTCGTTCAACTCTTCAAAATCACCAGAATGGACTGGTTTTAGTCTAAAATGGTACTATCAACTATTCACATCTTCCGGTTACATTTGGAGAACGTTCCTCAATTCTATGATAGTTGGTGTATCATCAAGCATCGTGTCGGTTGTGTTGGGAACGCTCGGTGCAATTTCGATGTACCTTGGTTCAAAGAAGTTTAGACAGGTCATGTGGACGACAACTTACATTCCATTTACGATACCTGATATAATCATAGGCGTTTCCTTGTTGATATTTTTTACAACACTCAATGTAAGGTTAAGCCTTTTCACGATATTCATCGCCCACGTCACCTTTAGTATGCCGTACACGATGATGATCGTGCTTACAAGGCTTCATGACTTTGATAAATCTATCATAGAGGCAGCATACGACTTGGGGGCAACGAAGTCCGTCGCTTTGAGAAAGGTTATCGTACCAGTTGCAATGCCCGGTATAATTGCTGCCTTTTTTATGGCCTTTACTCTGTCAATCGATGATTTCGTGATAACATTTTTTGTCGCAGGGCCAAGTTCAACAACATTGCCACTTCAGATATTTTCCATGGTCAGATTCGGCATTTCACCAGTAATAAACGCAATTTCCACACTTCTGCTCCTTGGAACTATTTTCATGAGTGTAGCACTGAGAAGGTATGTGCGGTATATAATATAAGCGGAATAGATTGAAAAACTTGAGATAATAATCATAATACATCATAATACATGCTGGGAGGTGCGAGAAACATGACTGGTGATATCAAGAGATACGTTGAAAGAGTCAACGAAGCAACTGCATATTTGAAAGGTATTATTGAAAGGACTCCAGAATTTTGTATAGTACTTGGCTCAGGATTACAAGTAATTGCAGACAGTGTAGAAAACCAAAAGAGGATATCGTACAAGGATATTCCCGAGTTTCCAATTTCGACAGCACCAGGACATAAAGGGGAACTCATATTTGGTACGCTAAATGGAAAAGAAGTTGTGTTGATGAACGGAAGATTCCATTATTACGAGGGCTATCACATGAGAGATGTCACTTTTGGAATCAGAGTGATGCAACAGCTCGGTACGAGATACATATTCCTCACGAATGCAGCAGGTGGATTGAATCCTGATTTCGAAGTTGGAAGACCAATGGTAATAAGCGACCACATAAATATGATGGGAGACAATCCCTTAATTGGCCCAAACGTCGATGATTGGGGACCAAGGTTTCCTGACATGTCCAATGCCTACGATAAGTCACTGAGGGAACTCGCAAAGCAAGTTGCAAGAGAACTTAACATACCGGTCTATGAAGGTGTTTACGTCGCCGTTGCAGGTCCGAATTTTGAAACACCCGCAGAATTGAGAATGTTCAGAGCACTCGGCGCAGACGCAGTTGGTATGTCAACGGTTCCAGAAGTTATAGCTGCAGCTCACGGTGGGATGAAGCTATTAGCTATATCGGCAATAACTGATCGAGCCGTACCAGATGACCTAAAACCTTTGACCGCTGAAGAGGTCTTGGAAGTAGCAACCAAGACTGGCAAAATGATAGCGAAGATACTTGCAGAGATGGTTAAAAGACTGTAATATTCTTGCTTCTTGACGTTTCTTTTCATTTGCCACACAAATTCACTTGGTGCGAGGTGGAGGAAGATGTCTATAAGAAACAGGCTCATAATTTTATCGATATTCTTGGTAACGGTTCCATTGATACTTTCGTTGACCTTTACAATCTTCAATTTATCCAGAGAAAGTGCAAGGATCGAAGAGGACGTAAATAGGCAAATTGGCGATCCGAAGGTCATATTCAAAGATTTCTTGGACAAATTCTCTGCACAACTTGATAAAAACATAAATGACTACAACGAAAAACTAAAGGCCTCTGTGGAAGAGCAAAAGGCGACCGTTGAGAAAGCTTTTGAAGACGTTTACATATCGACACTGAACAGTGAGATAGAATCTGTAGGTAATATAACCGATAAATTTCATAAAAGAGAGAATCAGTACTATAGAAAATATCGTAAAAATCGCTGCTACAACAAAGGATGTAGTTAACGCTGCAAGCCTAAAGAATATCGATGTTACAACGAAGAGGGCTTTGCTCGATAATTTCGTTCAAAGGGGTCTATTCGATTACATAGCACTTTGGACGGTTGATAATCAAGAGCCAAGACTTAAATTGAGACCTTATACGTCAGTTGATTCAAGATTTTTGGTAGAGTATGCATACTCTCTCGCATCCGGAGTTTCGTCAGCACTGTACAAAGATTTGGAGTTCATTGATCCACTGCGTGAGAGAACAGCAAAGATACTCGCCTCACCATCGATTTACGCGGAGACGTTTCCATACGTGGGTAAGTCCGAACTGTATCTTGTTTCCATCCAGCCTGTTGTTCATCCACAGCTTGGTAATACTATAACTGGATTTGTCATAGCAGCAGCTAGATTGGGTAATGACTTCCTTGATGAAGTAAAAAGATTGACGAACGCAGATTTGACAATCTACATAGGTGGAAAGGCATATGCCACGACTCGTACAGATGAAAATGGTGAGAGAAAGGTACAGATGGATGAGCCACAAGAATCACAGTACACTTTCAATGTAGGAAATGAAGAGTACATGGCTGTTAAGAAGGTATTTAACATAGCCGGTAACGACTTGGGAAGTATCGAGATAGCGTTGAAACGGGAGAATGTGAATTCACAATTTGTAATCCCCGAACCTGAGAAGTTCGTCATGCCTGAGATAACGTTACCTAAGGTTGACGTGAGTGTGGATCTCAACCTTAGAAGAGTAGTCATGTTGAACATAATCATAGGGCTTGTAATCTTGGGAATAGCACTTGTAATTTCTGTGCCTTTAATCAATTCGATTTCAAAAGAAATTGTCAATTCGGCAGCACTGATAGAAAAGTTTTCAAATGGTGAGCTCATAACTGTCGATGTTAAAGCTACAGGAGAATTTGAGAGTGTTATAAAGTCTCTGAAGCGACTCTCTGAGAATTTACGCAACTATGCAAATGATATGAAAATGAGCTCAACATCGCTGAGTAACGAAGTTGATCAGATCTTAAAAACTAACAATATGCTCAGAAACTCTGTTGGCAACTTTACGGAGTTCGTCAACGATTACATTTCAAGTGTTGATGAAATCAAGATGAAAATCCAAACGCTTGAAGCAACGCTGAGCAGTTCAATTTCGAATAATGACAACTTGTCAAATCAACTAAGAGGATTGCTTGAAGATATCGAACATACACAATCTGAAATTCTGAAAAACGTTGTTTTGATAGAGGAAATGAATGAATCTGTCAATTCAAACATCGAGGTATTTGAGAAGTTTAGTACAACCGTTAGAAGAACTATCGAGAAATTCTCTAAAATAAGAGATGCAATAACCAACATTCAGAACGTTGCGTCTCAGACGAATTTGCTCGCACTCAACGCAGCTATCGAGGCGGCAAGAGCTGGAGATGCGGGGCGTGGCTTTGCAGTGGTTGCAGATGAAGTAATGAAATTGTCCGTTCAGATCAACGACCTATCAAAGAATTTGGTGAAAGACGTTGATACCTACACTGGAGACCTAAAGGAACTTGACGAGTTGTACGAGACTTCTGGAGAAAAGTTCCAAAAACTGCAGACGGCCAGCAATGAATTCTCTTCTAATTATTATTCAGTCATAGAAAAGGTGCAAGGTATAGGGAGTGTTAGTGCACAAGTTAGTGGACAGATTCAAGAGAATATAAGAGCATTTTCAGAGATAGAAGAGCTTATGGCCGAGGTCTCAGATGCCGTTGAGGTCTCATCGAAAAAATTAGGTGAGTTCAACGAGGAATTCAACAATATAACAAAACTCTTCGACGAACTTTCCTCAAGTTCGGACAAATTGAAAGACATCGCAGCAAAGATGCAAGAAATAGCTCTATGGTTTAAATGATTTTTCAGTATCGACGTGTTAAATAAAGATCAGTTATATACATTGCAAAAAACAATTCAAGAAATCAAAAGATGGCCTTTTAGACAAAATAGTGTAATTCGTATTTTTCAAAGGGCCATCTTTTTTTACAACATAAACTATGGTATAATTTAGTATTGTAAAAAGTGAAGAATTTAGAGGTGGAAATTTTGAATCTGGAGATTAGAGATACCATAGCAGCTATATCAACACCATATGGGACTGGTGCAATAGCGGTTGTAAGGATGAGTGGTCCGCAGTCGTTGCATATCGTTTCAAAAAGCCTTGCCAAAGGTGTTAAGACAGAAAGGAAAATGGAGTATCGTAATTTTTTTGACAGCAATGGAGAGTTGGTAGATGAAGTTTTGATAACGTACTTTAAAGGCCCAAAGAGTTACACTGGTGAGGATATGATAGAAATATACTGTCACGGTGGTGTTTTGGTTACAAATAGGATATTAGATACGTTGATATCAAACGGTGCGCGTCTAGCCACAAAAGGAGAGTTTACAAGGCGGGCTTTTCTGAATGGCAAGATGGATTTGCTAAAGGCAGAAGCTATACTCAACATCATAGAAGCAAAGAGCGAGAGTGGACTTAAGCTCGCTTTGGAGAATCTTAAAGGTAAGTTATCTGATGAACTAGAAGTGCTCAGAAGAATGCTCATAGACGTACTTTCAAAGGTGGAAGTTTCGATAGATTACAGCGATGATGTAATAATCTCCGACGATGAAATCCTTTCTGACTTGAAAGATATAGAAAGATTCCTTTTGAGTAAGGTCAAGTACGCTGATCGTGGTTTACACGTCTCAACTGGCGTCACGATGGCAATTGTTGGAAAACCAAATGTTGGTAAGAGCACGCTGTTGAACAAGTTACTTGTCGAAGATAGAGCCATAGTGACGGAGATTCCAGGCACTACAAGAGATGTAATCAAAGGTGAGATAAAGATTCAAGGAATACATTTTGTCATATCAGATACGGCAGGTATAAGAAAAACAGACGACAGAATAGAAAAGATAGGTATACAAAAGACGTTGAAAGAGGCTGAAAAAGCAGATGTCGTTCTATTTGTTTTAGATGCAGTAACAGGATTTACAAAAGAAGATGAGTACATACTCGAAATAATAAAATCCGGTAATTTCATACCAGTCTGGAACAAAGTGGATGTTGGATCTAATTTTGTCAAGATCAGTGATGATGTGCACATAAGCGCTTCAACGGGGATTGGTATGAAAGATTTGGAAGACGCGATAGTAAAGAAAGTTAAGCCGTTAATGGATGACGGGGAATTATCGCATGTTATAAGCGAAAGGCAACTGGAATATTTGAAGAGAATGCACCACTATGTCAAAAATTCTATTAGCGTTTTAGAACAAGGTTATCCGGTGGATATCGTATCGTTGGATATCAGAAAGGCTTTGGGTGAGTTGGATGAACTATCTGGGAGGAACTTCACAGAGGATCTACTCGATAACATATTCTCCAATTTTTGCGTGGGTAAGTGATAGGAACGTTGAAAATGCACGTAAATAGCTCAAGGAATAAAAAAAGCGGGCCTTTTTTTGACCCGCATAAAGCCGTGGGGGGTGTATCTCAAGGGGGATAGGGGGTTCTCTGGAAAGATTGTATCATTATTATTGTTAAATTATTAGTGCTTTTGATAGTACTATTGTCGAACAACTTTGTTACATAGGTTTTTCTATACCTATTAATGTTGATTAGTCTATCTTATTATTTCTTACTTACAATTATTTAGACACTGTATAAGTATAAATCGTTCAAAATTTTAGAAAAATTCTTTGGGTTTTCAGAGGTGATGCTGTGAATACTGATATTATAGTAGCTTTGCTGGTCGTTGCCATCATCTTTCTGATGATCATACCTATACCTAATTTTCTACTTGACTTCTTTCAACTCCTAAATATATCCTTATCGTTGATCTTGCTCTTTTCCACAATGTACATCACTACTGCTCTTGAACTTGCATCGTTTCCAACTATTTTGCTGATCATAACTATATTTCGCCTATCGTTGAACGTTGCATCTACAAGGGCTATACTCTTGCAAGGTCCGAACTTTGGTGGAAAAGTTATACAAGCATTCGGGAATTTCGTTGTCGGTGGAAATTATGTTGTAGGTATAGTTATATTCATCATTTTGGTTATCATACAATTCATAGTGATCACAAGAGGTTCAGAGCGTATCTCGGAAGTTGCAGCACGTTTTACGCTCGATGCCATGCCTGGTAAGCAGATGAGTGTCGATGCTGATCTTAATGCTGGATTGATAAACGAGAGCGAGGCAAGGTACAAGAGGGATCAAATAAGGCGTGAGGCAGATTTCTATGGTGCAATGGATGGTGCATCGAAGTTCGTTCGTGGTGATGCAATTGCTAGTATAATAATAACATTGGTCAATAGCATAGGTGGTATACTCATAGGTGTACTGATGCATCAAATGGGATTTGCCGATGCGGCTGCAACTTTTTTGTTATACACAGTTGGTGATGGATTGGTTAGTCAGATTCCCGCATTGATGGTTTCAACAGCTACAGGTATACTCGTATCGCGTAGTGCTACGGAGGATAACTTGGGCGCAGAATTAATCAAGGAATTGAGTAGTGAAAAGCGAGTAATCATACTAACTGGTAGTGTGATCGTATTTCTTGGGCTGTTCACTCCTCTTCCAACTTTTACAAGTCTCTTAATAGGTGGATTTTTAATTATTGCTGGCGTCATGATAAGGAGGCAGGAAGCGGTACAACCTGAAGGTGGACCAGCCGCTGCAACAATGGGTGCACCGACACCCAGTGCACCTTCTGGACCAATTTTGTCAACTCCTGAGGAAGTGGCTGAGGTAATACAATCTGATACAGTAGAGATAAACATCGGCTACGGTCTCCTTCCTTTGGCAGATCTTTCGCAAGGTGGTGATATACTAGAGAGACTGACGATGATAAGAAGACAATTGGCACAAGAACTTGGCCTTGTACTGTCTCCTATAAGAGTTAGAGATAGTGTAATTCTAAAACCAAACGAATATGCAATCTTTATACGAGGTGCTGAGGTTTCAAGATACGAATTGATACCAAACAGACTGTTGGCAATAAACCCTGGATTTGTTACCGAAAAGATAGCAGGCATAGAGGTGAAAGAGCCTGCCTTTGGGTTGGAAGCGTTCTGGATTGATGAAAGTAAGAAGAATGAAGCCACACAGAAAGGTTACACCATAGTTGATCCACCAACAGTCTTCGCAACCCATGTGACCGAGGTTTTGAGAAAGTATGCTGCAGAACTTTTGGGAAACAGGGAATTCCAATTACTTGTGGATGGATTGAGGAACAAGTTCGACAAGTTAGTTGACGATGTATTCAATTCTGTCAAACCGACGGCTGTAAAGAAAGTCCTTCAAGAATTACTCAGTGAGGGCATATCTATTAGAAATCTCTCTTTTATTTTCGAACTAATCTTGGACAATTCAGAGAGAGCACGTGATATAGAGAGCTTAACAGAGTATGTAAGAAGAGGGCTGAAACGCCAGATTGCAACAAGACTCTTATCTCAAGACAAGCAAATTCACGCAATCGCATTGGACAGCGATTTAGAAAGAATACTTACCGAATCGATTACGCAAGGTGATCAGGGAACTTTCCTGAACGTCAATCCTCAGATAATGAGGGAAGTAATTGAGAAGATTTCCCAGGAATTAGAGAAAATTATGAGAAAAGGATATTCCCCTGTGCTTGTTGTTTCAAGTAGCATCAGGCCATATTTGGCAAAGATGATATTGAGGTTTATACAAGGAATATCGGTTCTCTCTTTTGAAGAGATACCTGAAGATATCAATTTATCAATTGAAGGTGTGGTGAGAATATGATAGTAAAAAAATACGTAGTCAATGATATAAAGGAAGCATTCGAAAAAATCCGAGTAGAACTTGGAAAGGACGCAGTTATTCTCAGCACACGGAAGGTTAAAAAGGGCGGATTTTTGGGCATAGGTGCAAAGACGTACATCGAAGTGACCGCGGCAGTTGAAGACAAGAAGTCACAACAGACCGAGGAAAAGGGACAGATATACAAACTTCAGGAGATATTATCAAAGAACAAGGAAGGCACTCAGTCCAGTGACGATTTTAATGAGCTGAAAAAGATGATGGTCGAACTTAAATCGATGATGTCCACTCAAAAATCCAATGAATCTCAATGGATACAAGATTTTAGAAAAGCACTTGAAAGGCAAGACATTGATGAAGAAATAGAAGATAAGCTTGTTGAATATGCAAAGATGAAATATCAAGAACTGGATTTCTCAAATGAGAACACGCGCCTTATCCTCTCTGAGATGTTTCTACCATTTATTAATACCGCAGTTCCAGAATTGAAAGGTAGGGTTCTTTTTACTGGTCCAACGGGCGTTGGTAAGACAACAACAATTGCAAAAATTGCTGCTAAATTAAAGCTAAATGATCACAAGAAAGTCTCAATAATCACACTCGATACTTACCGAATTGCCGCTGTAGATCAACTCAAAACTTATGCAATGTTGTTAGATGTTCCAATAAGAGTAGCCTATACACCTAAAGAAGCAAAACTTGAAGTAGAAGCATTAAGTGATTACGATGTGATTTTAATAGATACCGCAGGCCGCAGTCAGAAGAATGAAATGCACATGACCGAAATAAAGGCAATGTCTGAAGTGGTGAATCCAGACTATTTGTTCTTGGTCATCGGAATGCAGTACAGGAAAGAAGATGTAAGGGAGATATTACAGAAGTTTTCCACTCTCAACCCTACCCACGTCATACTTTCAAAAATGGATGAGACATCAGCACTTGGACATTTTCTGAATATTTCTTCATTTTTGAACGTGCCAATTGCGTATATAACTAATGGACAAAGGGTACCCGATGATATAATAGAGGCAAATAACCGTGAACTTGCGGTTTTGTTGTCGCGAGAGGTGCTTAAATATGCAAGACCAAGCAAGTAAGTTGAAAAGCAGCCAAGTGGTTGCAGTTATAAGTGGAAAAGGCGGTGTAGGAAAGACTCTCATCGCAACAAATATGGCAGCTACCCTTGCAGATACTGGTAGAAAAGTCCTGGTTTTGGACGCAGATATTGGTTTCACAAATGCAGATATATTGCTCGGTGCATTTCCTAAATTCAGTATAAAGGACTTTGTCAATCGTGCTTGTTCCATAGACGACCTTGTAACGCACACGAACTATGGCGTGGATTTAGTTTCCCTTGGTGGCGATGTTTCAGACATTCTAACTGTCAGCGACTTGGTACTCAAAGATTTCACTACTCATTTCTTGAAACTACTTGATAACTACGAGATAGTTGTAATGGATATGCCTCCGGGTTTTTCAGAGGCTTATATGCCTTTTTTGGCACTTGCCGACGATTTCATAATAATGAGTACTGTCGAACCGACTTCTATTGTGAACACGTATACGATCGTTAAATTACTCAGTATTAAAGGAATCGGTGGAGAGAGTATACATCTGGTTGCAAACATGGTTCAAGATGTCAAGGAAGCAACGAAATTGATGTCCAGATTTTCAGAAGTCGTTGAGAGATTTGTGAACAATAGAGTGAGTTCGGTGACGATAATAAAGGACCATCCCTTGGTTGAAAGGAGTATTCATGACAGAGAATTGTTCGTGAAAAAATATAGGAACATCCAGCCATCTTTTTCAGTGACACGATTAGTCTCTATATTGCTCAAGGCATCAAACAATCCCAAAGATCAAGAACGCGTACTAGAAAAATTTTTAAATCTTTTTAGGGGTGTAGCTCGATGACTTTAGAAGAGTACGTCAACGTTAATTTGAAAAACATAATCGTACGGGGATTTGGAAAAGATGCAGAATACACTGTAAAACTCAAGGAAATAAGAGGGCGACAATTCAAAGTTGCATTCGTCGTTCGTGCAGATATTCCCCAATTGCTTAGGATAGATATACCTATCGAAGGAGTTGTGCTGACATTGATAGGTAATTTTGTTGAAAAAGATGAAGAGGATTATGTATATTTGATTTTCGATAAAGCTGGCATTCTCCAAAGAAGGGCAAAACCAAGATATGCATCATTCCAAAAATGTAAAATCTTTGGTTTCAAATCTGTTATATTGGATGTATCAGAAAATGGTTTTCAAGCAATTTCTGAGTACAAGCCTAGTTTACGAGAGAGTATCGAGATTGATCTCTTGGGTAATTTGGAAAAAGGCACAGTAATGTGGGTAGTTGAAGAGGAAGAATGCTACAGATTCGGTGCTTATATAGAGTCTCCATCGGAAAATTGGAAAGATATTTATGAAAAATATCATGGCATGGGGGAAAAGCTGTAATGGCCTACGTTGAACTCGTTGATTCTGCAAAATCTTTGAAAATAGGACTCCCTGCAGTTGTAAATATCATATTTGTGAAGGAATTGGAGGGTTCTTACAAAAGCAATGTCGTAGACATAGATTTTGAGAGAATGATCCTTTTCCTATCTATACCTTCTTTGAAAGGAAAGTTCATTCCAATACCAAAAGGTGTAAGGATGACAGTCAGTCTCTTCGATAGATCTTCCATATATGAGTTTGATACTGTATCACTCGGCGTTACTAAGATGGATAATGTGTATGTGATTCCTGTTCCATTTCCCGAATTGGTTCGACGCACTGAACGAAGGAAATTCGTGTGTATTCAAATTTTCTTAGATGGAAGGTTGTACACAACTTCTGAAGAAAATGCGGAATCCTTCCCTTTTACAACTAGAAACATAAGCGCTGGTGGGATGATGATTACAACAAAGAAGTACCTCAATGTCGATGATATAATATACGTTGATCTAACATTAAGTGAAGACTTAGCTTTGAATAAGCAGAAATCAAGAGTAGCAAGACAAGATGAAAAGTTAGAAGATGGATTTGTATATGGTCTACAATTTCTTGATTTATCTTCAACTTTCGAGACGAGATTGGTCAAATTCATATTCCAAAAGGAATTGAAGATGAGAAGTATGAAAAAATAGAAAAATTCAGAGAAGATAAGACGTCATACAATGTTAAATATTACTCGGTTGTTTTAGTCAAAGATAGGAGGCAAGCAAATGTTAGAAAAACTAGGGGAAAAGCAACTCGATGCGATAAAAGAAGTGGGTAATATTGGAACTGGAAATGCTGCAACTGCGTTATCTATGATGTTAGATAAGAAAGTTGATATATCTGTTCCACAAGTAAAGGTGATACCAATATCAAAGATACCATTTCTCTTTGATGAACCAGAAGAAGTAGTCTGTGCGGTAAAGATGGGTTTAAGAGAAGAAATGTCGGGTGAAATATTGTTGATCTTTGAAGCACAAACAGTTAAGATAATTGCTAAAGCACTGACAGGAATTGAAATAAATGATATAACGGTATTAGATGACTTTACAAGTTCGATGTTAAAAGAAATTGGAAATATCATGTGTGGTTCCTACGTGACATCACTTGCTGCTTTTACCAATTTATTCATCAATCCAGAACCGCCTGAATTGACAACAGATATGATAAGTGCCATAATGTCCGAAATTTCCATCCCAATGGCAATGGCGGGAGAAGAGAACATAATGTTGATAGAAACAAAAATACAGATCGAAGGTGTCGATGAGGAATTAACTGGATATCTTCTTCTTGTTCCTTCAGTGGAGTCTCTAGATAAACTTCTAAGAGCTTTAGGGATGTGATATTCGATGAAGAAAAAAGTCATAATTGGTATTGGAGAATGGGCTGTAGAAAAGAATCCTGCCATATTGGTTACATTAGGTCTGGGTTCATGCGTAGGTGTCTGCATCAGAGATCCAGTTGCGAGAATAGGTGGAATGGTGCATGTAATGCTTCCTGACAGCGGTGGTAAAGTTACAAGCACACCTGGTAAATTTGCCGATAGTGGAATTGATTTAGTTATAGAAGAATTACTAAAAATGGGTGGCCAAAGGAGCAGATTAGAGGCAAAAATAGCCGGCGGTGCTTCAATGTTCCAGTCTGCTATGGATATAGGCAACAGAAATATAGAGGCTGTTCTGAAATCGCTTGAGAGAAATAGTATAAAGCTTTTAGCTAAAGATGTTGGGGGAAATAAAGCAAGAAGTATAGAATATGATATAGAAAGTGGAAAGTTGTTGATTAGAAAGGTTAAAACGGGTGACGCTGTGGAGGTAAGTGAGATTTGATCGTAGATAAAGATGAGATCGTTAAAGAGTACTTGCCTTTAGTCGCAAAGTTAGCGCGAGAGATTAAATCTAATCTTCCGAATAATGTAGAAGTTGATGACCTAATTCAAGAAGGGGTCATCGCACTCATTCAATCGGTTGATCGATACGATCCCCGATATGGGACAACTTTTAAAACGTATGCCTATACTAGAATTAAAGGTTCAATGATCGATTATCTTAGAAGACTCGACTACTTGCCAAAAAATGTAAGACAAGATATCAAGAGACTGGATAAGGAACTATTCGATTTCTACGAGAAAAATCAGAGACTACCATCGTACGATGAACTAGCCGAGATGATGAACTTAAGTGTTGAGGAAGTTAAAGAATTATACAATGATCTAATATTGAAACAATACTTAAACCTTGATCAGTACATCTTCGATGTTGATAACGATGGGTTCGTAGAGGTTCAAATAGAAAGCGATGATAATGTTAAAGAAAAGGCTTGGAAGTCTATACTTTACGAAAGGCTAAAAGAGGCGATAAGTAAATTGAATGAAAAGGAACAGATGGTGCTTAGTTTGAGATTCGAATATGATCTTTCGCTTAAAGAGATCGCCAAAATATTAGATGTAACGGATTCAAGGGTATCTCAGATACTGAGTGTGATTTTTGTTAAGCTCCGAAAGTACATGGAGGAGTGATTATTATGGCAGAGCCACTTAGTCCTGTTCAAAATCAAACAATAGTCATGAAGGTGGGCCACGAAAGTTCTCATCTTTCAAGCCTTCAACAATACGCAACCATAGCTGCATCAATGAACAGTGCACAGAATGTTGTGAAGAGAGCGGAACGCGAGGCTTCTTCTACTACAAATGTCCAACCTTCTGATCAAAAGAAGACGAAAACGGCTACGGAAGGAGAAAGTCAAGGCTCTTATTATGCTTCATCACAATCAAGTAACAAGAAAAAATCACCAAATAGTAAAATAGAAGAAGAAAATGCACATATTTTGGATGTGAGAGTGTGATTGGATATCTTAGCGTATTGAATATTAAAAACAAACATATAGGTGGAATACTCGTTATTAATGATCTTGGAATTCCAGTAGAATTCAAGTATTCAGAACCAGTTACTCCAACCAAATTGCAAGAAATTATATACGGTAGCTCTCTTGAATATTATTTACATACGGAAATCATTGCAAAAGGTTTGATACAAAAGGTTGAAAATAGGCCTGAGTTCATATTGACTCAGGATTCTTCTCTTTTATTTGATAGAAACATAGTTTCAGTTACTTTGTTACCACAGAGCGTACCTGAGAAGAAAGAGGGTAATGAAGCGATTGTACCACTCAACAATAACAGTATTCGAATCACATTTCAAGAGAACACAAAGGTTGAAGATACGATTGTTTCAAAGATTATAGATTTTGCATCAAGAATAGATCTCTTCGAACCATTTGATAGAGTTGAAAAGGCACTTGAATACATATGCGATTCGCAAGAGAAATAATAGATACACTAAAAATCGAACTTGGTTTTCTTAAATTTAGATCAGTAGAATTAAACGTTGATAACAAGATATCTTCAAGCAAAGTAATTATGAACACTTTTTTTGACGGGTTTGGACAATTCAACTGCCCTATTCAAGGCTTCAACTTGGATAGTGAATTAAGTGTAAATCTGTTGCCGTTGGATAATTTGTCCTTAGTCGTAGATGATTTGGCCAGCTGTTATATTGACCCTGCAAGAATTGTTGATGAAACTCCTGTAAGTTTCGAATATTCTGATTTGGTAAGAGAAAAGCACTTTGATGAAGAATTCAATGTTAATTTCTTGGAGCTTGAAACGATTACTGATGAAACGATAGAAGTGACAATTATAAAGGATGTTGAAATGCTAAGAGTAATTCCTTGCACTCTCACAATAAGTGTCGATAAGAGTTCCACGAAAATAATCACTTTCAAAGGGCTAAATATCAAAAGAGCTGTTATCAATGATCAGTCTGTTCCTTCCTTTGTTTTCTCTTCTGTTTTTCTCCCATCGAAGTATGTGCAAAAGGAAAAGTTGTATGAAGTGCTGAGAAGATTGAGAACTCAGTACGATATAAATATCATAAAATTCTTTGGTTATTACGAAAGAATACCGCTCGAAATGGTTAAAAGGATGAAAGTGCTATCCAATCACTCGTTGATGATTGAGTTTGACATGAACAAAAAGATGTCAAATAGACATATTTTGAAAGATATTCTTGTCTTTGAATATGATGACAAGTACATTTATCAAGTAGTCTAACATATTCTGCCAATGGTCAGGCTATTTTCAATTTATTGCGTTATAATTCATTATAATTCGCGTATTCTTTATCTTGATTTTTTCTGCGGTAATACTATACTGTTATTATGAATGTTACAATCTAATCTTTCACATGTGCAATCATCTACATGTTTGATTTTCTGCAAATCTTTCTCTTACGGGAGGTGTGGTAAGTGACGTTGCTTTCGTTCAAAGGAGGGGTACACCCACCAGAAAAGAAGTTGACGAAGAATGCGGAGATTAAAACTGCTCCTCTTCCTCAAAAGGTTGTCGTTTTCATGCTTCAGCATGCGGGTGCGCCGGCAAAACCGATCGTTCAAGTTGGTCAGCAGGTGAAAACAGGACAAGTGATAGGGGAACCACAAGGTACAATTTCCGCTTATGTACACTCTCCAATAACAGGAACGGTGACGAGTGTATCAAAAATTAATAGTCCTGTTCATGGTATGGCCGTAGAAGCAATCACTATAGAACGCAGTAGCGATGACGATTGGGAACTTTTGCCTGCTGTTGATTATGAAAGAGCTTCTCGAGAAGAACTTCTCGATGTTGTGAAAAAAGCTGGTATAGTTGGTCTCGGGGGTGCTATGTTTCCAACGCATGTGAAGTTGGCTCCTCCTAAACCGGTTGATACCCTTATAATCAACGGTGCTGAGTGTGAGCCTTACCTTACGATTGATCATCGCGTGATGCTCGAGAGAAGCGACGAAATATTGCTGGGCATCGAAATAACAAAGAAGATACTTGGCGTCAAGTCTGTATACATAGGGATCGAGTACAACAAGAAAGACGCGATAGGCCTGCTTGAAAAGAAATGGGCAGGCAAAGTGCAAGTCGTTCCACTGAGGACAAAATATCCACAAGGTGCAGAAAAACAACTCATAAATGCTATTACGGGTAAAGAAGTACCAAGTGGTGGATTACCTTCTGACATAGGCATCGTCGTGCAGAATGTAAGTACGATGCTTGCGATTAAACAGGCTATCGTTGACAGGAAACCTTTGATCGAACGTGGTATGACTCTATCCGGTGAGCGTGTGAAAGAAAATGGAAATTGGTGGGTTAGGATAGGAACACCGATTTCTTGGATAATAGAGAACTTGGGTAAAGGATTTGTGGAAGGTATCGAGGAAGTCAAGGTACTTATGGGTGGTCCAATGATGGGCATTCCAGTTTCATCACTCGATACGCCACTTTTGAAAGGCAACAACGGTATAACAGTTATACAAGAACAAGAGAGGATTTCAACGAACTGTATAAGATGCTCTTATTGTGTCTTTGCTTGCCCAATGAATTTGCAGCCTTATCTGCTTGATTTACTTTCTAGAAAGAAAAAGTACGATGAAGCTGTAGCCATTGGGTTGCTCGACTGTATCGAGTGTGGTTCGTGTTCGTATAGCTGTCCGGCTAACGTCGAACATGTAAAATCAATCAAACTTGCTAAGAAGGTTTACAAGGCACTGAGAGGTGGTAAGAAATGAAGTTACTAACAACTTCTGCGCCACACGTTAGAACTCAAGACACAACACGTAAGATAATGATAGATGTGTTAATTGCTTTGATTCCTGCAGTTATAGCTGCAACGTACTTTTTCGGATTTTATGCACTTATACTTGCCATAGTTGGTGTAGTAAGTGCGGAATTAGTTGAATTATTCATAATGCGTGTTTTGAAAAAGGATAAGGAATTCGTTCCAAACGGTAGTGCAGCGGTTACTGGGTTGCTTTTGGCACTGAATGTCAGCGTTGCTACACCTTGGTGGGTACTTCTCATAGGGGTCGTTTTTGCAATTGCAATTGTAAAACATGTATTCGGTGGTTTGGGTCAAAATACGTTCAACCCTGCTTTAGCAGGTAGGGTTTTTTTACTCGTCTCTTTTCCAAGTGCAATGACGACTTGGTATAGTCCGATCAACAAGTTTTTCGGGATGTATCCTGCTGATATTCAGACAACTGCAACACCGCTTGCTGTATTGAAGTTGCAAGGATTCGAAGCTGCGAAAAGCTTTTCGTATATCGATTTGTTCTTTGGCAATCGTGGTGGTTCTTTGGGTGAGACAAGTATTATTCTACTGCTGCTAGGTTTTGCATACCTTGTTGTGAGGGGTAGAATAAAGGTAATGGTTCCTGCTACCTATATTGGAAGTGTTCTTCTGTTCTCATGGATCTTCTACATGGTGGATCCTTCGAAATATGGTAGTCCATTATTCCATATATTAACTGGAGGACTCATGCTTGGTGCGCTATTCATGGCAACAGACATGGTAACTTCTCCAATGACGATAAAGGGTCAAGCTATCTTTGGCGTAGGTTGCGGATTATTAACGATGGTAATAAGATATTTCGGCGGATATCCAGAAGGCGTCTCCCTCTCCATAATTATAATGAATGCCCTTGTACCGTTGATAGATAGGTATACACAGCCGAAAATATTTGGGAGGCGAGTTGCATGAACAAAGAGATGCTCAAGACTAGTTTAATATTGATGATCTACACACTCGTTGCAGGAATTGCCCTTTCTCTTGTCTATACTATTACCGAAGATAAAATCGGGAATGCTGAACTTGAAAACACGATAACTGCAATGAAGTACGTGCTAACGGATGAAAACGGTAATCAAGTTATTCCAAGTGAGGAAATTGAAAAAACCGTTTCTGAAAAAAGTAGTGAGATGGGCAACGTCCTTTACACCGATAATATCGGAACAGTAAATTCCCCAGTGTACGAATTTGCAAATGGTGACGAAGTATTACGTATTGACAGGATACGCTCCTGGATACGGTGGGAACGTGATCACAATGGCTTCTTTCAAGTACGAAAATGGTGAATTGTCGTTATATGCCATAAAAGTATTGGATTATTCACAAGAAACCCCAGGACTTGGTGCAAAGATAGCTGATGAGAATATTCAAAAGCGATTCTATCCAATACCCGAAAATGGTTTAAGCAATGGAATAAAAGTCGACAAAGATGCAGGAAAACAGGCGTTGAGTCCGGAAGAGGCAAAAAGTCAAGGCGTAGTAAAGGTCTCGGATGTGATGACTGGTGCAACGATTACTCCAAGGGCAGTGAGCAATTCGTTGAATGCCATGTACAACTATCTTAAGAAAGAGTACCTCCAAGGGGGTGCAAACTAATGGCGTCTAAGTGGAAGGAACTTACAAAGGGAATAATATCTGAAAATCCAACGTATGTTCAGGTACTCGGTATGTGTCCAACCCTCGCAACAACGACAAATGCCGAGAATGGATTTGGAATGGGAATCGCAGCAACGATTGTCCTCATAATGTCAAACGTGGTCATATCGGCAATCAGGAAGACGGTACCTGAAAAGGTTAGAATGCCTATATTCATTACTGTCATAGCAACACTGGTTACAATCATAGACTTGCTCATGCACGCATACACGTATGACCTCTGGAAAACCCTTGGATTGTTTATTCCACTTATTACCGTTAACTGTATAATAATGGGTAGAGCCGAGGCATATGCTTCCAAGAATGGGATCTTTGATTCATTTTTGGACGGTCTTGGCATGGGGATAGGATTCACGTTGAGTTTGGTGCTACTCGGTAGTATAAGAGAACTTCTCGGAAATGGAACGATATTTGGTATAGAGGTATGGGGTAATGCATTCAACATGTTCGTCATGATATTGCCACCTGGAGCCTTTCTAACCCTTGGACTTTTGTCAGCATTTTTTGCTAGTATATCCATCAGAAGATCAGATAAGGCAAAAAAGATGGCGAGTCAACAACAGGCACAGAAGGCGGGTGAGCAGAGATGAAACTTTTCTTGATACTCTTGTCAGCTATGCTTGTGAATAACTACGTGTTTGTAAGATTCCTTGGCATTTGTCCATCTCTTGGTGTCTCGAAGAAGACGTCTACTGCAGTCGGGATGGGCATAGCAGTTATCTTTGTGTTGGTGATATCATCTGCTTTATCTTGGTTATTAGACTTATTATTGATTGCACTAAACTTGGAATTTCTCAGAACGATTGTTTTCATACTCGTCATTGCAACGTTCGTTCAGTTCGTTGAGGCCTTTTTGAAAAAGACAAATCGTTCTCTTTACGAAGCAATGGGTATCTATTTGCCATTAATAACGACAAACTGTATAATATTGGGTATCGCAATACTAAATAGTACTGCTAAATACACATTCATGGAATCTATATTCAACGCACTAGGTGCAGGAATGGGCTTTCTACTTGCGTTGATAATACTCTCTGGAATTAGAGAGAGATTTGAGCTCTACGATGTACCAAGGCCATTTCAAAATCTTCCGATTGCTTTGATCACTGCTTCGATATTGTCACTTGCTTTCACAGGATTCCAAGGTATGATAAAGTAATAGATTGCTGTTTCTTGATACGTCATTTATCTATTGGAAAAAGTTCCAGCTATATGCTGGAACTTTCTTTGCGCTAATATGGAATTCAATTGCTGAACTGTTAATGCAGGTGTTCAAATAATCTGTAAAACGTGGTACAATAATATGATAATATTAAGACATACAAGATATGGAAGGTTGGAGGTGTTGTCATGAAAGAATGGAGAAAGACTCTTTTTGGAAGAGAAATGATGTTTCAACACGGAAAAGTTGCAAAGCAATCTGCAGGGTCCATCTGGGCAAGATTTGGTGATAGCATCGTTCTTGCAACCGTAAATGTATCAGACAATACGGTTGAAGGGATAGATTTTGTACCACTCACAGTAGAGTTCATGGAGAAATTTTATGCAGCTGGAAAGATACCTGGTGGATTTGTAAAAAGAGAAAATAAACCCTCTGAGAGTGGAATACTCTCTTCAAGACTCATAGACAGGCCCATAAGGCCACTTTTTCCAAAGGATTTGAGAAACGAGGTTCAAGTTATCGTTACTGTTTTATCCGTTGATCCAGATTGTCCAACAGATGTGCTTGGAATAGCTGCTGCTTCGTTAGCGCTCAATATATCGAAGATACCTTTTGACGGTATTGCGGCCGGTGTGCAAGTCGGGTATGTTGATGGGGAATTCGTAGTTTTCCCAACAACAGAGCAATTGGAGAGAAGCAAGATAGATATAGTCGTTGCTGGAACAAAAGATGCAATAACGATGGTTGAAGGAGAAGCAAAAGAAGTTACAGAGGAAGAAATGCTTAAAGCACTCATGACGGCACACGCAGCAATAAAAGAAATTGTAGCATTTGAGGAAGAAATACTCGCGGAGTTCAGCGTTGAAAAGATGCCTCTTCCAGCACCGAAGTACGATGTTGAATTAGTTGAGAAGTTCGCACAGTACGTTGATTTGAACGAACTCGAGAAGAGGGTTTTCATCCGTGGAAAGCAAGAACGTTCTGAGATGGCCGACGATTATTACGAAAGTATTGTCGAGAAATTTTTCGAGGAGAATGGAATAACTGAAGAACAGAGGGAAGAATATGAAATACCACTAAAGGAAAAGTACGATGACCTTTCAAAGTCTTTGATGAGAAAGATCATTGTTGAAAGAGGTATGAGAGCGGACGGTAGAGGCCCTAAAGACATTCGACCAATAACTTGTGAGGTCGGGCTTCTCCCAAGGGCACACGGTTCTTCACTTTTCACGCGTGGTGAGACACAAAGTCTTGGTATCGTCACGCTCGGTTCTCAATCTGAAGAGCAGATAATTGACACACTTATTGAGGAAGGTACGAAGAGATTCATATTACATTACAACTTCCCACCGTTTTCAACAGGTGAGGTAAAACCATTACGCGGACCTGGCAGAAGAGAAATAGGCCATGGCCACTTAGCAGAGAGGGCAGTAAAGGCAATCATTCCACCTGAAGATGAATTTCCTTACGTAATTCGTGTTGTATCGGAAATCCTTGAGTCTAACGGTTCTTCTTCCATGGCTACTGTATGTTCCGCATCTTTAGCGCTCATGGACGCGGGAGTACCTGTCAAGAAACACGTTGCTGGTGTGGCAATGGGATTGATCGTAGAAGGTGACAAAGGAGTAGTACTAACAGACATATTAGGCTTGGAAGACCATTGGGGAGACATGGACTTCAAAGTGGCCGGCACGAAAGATGGTATCACTGCTTTCCAGATGGACTGTAAGGTCTCAGGTGTCAGCGAGGAGCTCTTAAGAACGGCATTGATTCAAGCAAGAGAAGCACGTGCATTTATACTTGGAAAATTGTACGAAACGATATCAGAACCACGCAAGACCTTGTCACCTTATGCACCAAGGATCAGTTGGTTCTACATAGACCCTGCAAAATCTGGTGAATTAATTGGACCTGGCGGCAGGAACATCAAAGGCATCACGAAGATGTTCAACGTCGATATATCATTAAACGACGAGAATGGAAAAGTGACTGTCAGTGGTGTTGATGCAGAAAAGGTTGAAGAGGCAGTTGAGTACATAAAGAATATGTTCAAAGACGTTTCCATCGGAGATGTGTACAATGGGAAAGTAACGCGCGTTGAGAATTACGGTATATTTGTCGAAATTGCACCGGGTAAATCTGCACTCGTTCATTCAAGCAAATTGGGCAACGTTAAACCCAATTCATTCAAGATCGGTGACAGAGTGAAAGTGGAAGTAACGAACATAGATGAAGCAGGCAGACTGCAGTGTAGGAGAGTGGAATGAATGTTGCAGCAGCTTGCGGAAAATATATACTACTATGAAATACCAGGTATTCGTTCGGTGACAATTGCATTTATCGTTGGTAGTGGCCCGGTCTATGAACCGGACCATTTACTCGGAATATCACATTTCATAGAACATACGGCATTCAGAAAGACGAAGAAGAGAACATTGAGGCAGATCAAACTACCCATAGAGCAGGTAGGAGGTATACTAAACGCCTGGACAGACAAAGAAAGTACGGTTTACTATGCTAAGGTGCCATCAACGTTTTTTAAAATAGCATTCGACATCTTGAGGGATATGGTCTTTGAACCAGATTTCTTGGAGAAAAACGTGGAACTTGAAAGAAAAATAATTTTGCAAGAATATTATGCGGAAAAGGAGATTCCGGAGCAAAGACTGTTCAATTTGTTCTTCGAGAAACTGATCGATGGTCCACACTCAAAGTCAACAATTGGTACAGAGGAAAGCATAAGAAGAATTTCAAAAGAAGATCTCGATAGTTTTCATGCTGAGATGTATTCTCCATATAACGTAAAGTTGATCATAGCCGGTAACGTGAATTCGGAAGATATGGAGATCCTAAAGTCACTCAATCTCGATGAAGGAACAAAGACAGCTAAACATGTCTCACAACTTAAAGAGGGTATAGTTTGTGACAAATTCGAAGAAAGTCAGCAAGTCCATTTCCTTTTCTCTCATAACGGATTACCTTTATCAAACGAAGATGCATTGTATCCGAGTATGGTGTTGAACACATTACTTGGTAGTGGGATGAGTTCGTTGCTCTTTGAAAAGATACGAGAGAAGAGAGGATTCGTGTATGACATATCAACAAATAATATCCAATCCAAAGAATGGGGTGTATTTTCTGTCTACGCAGCAACATCTAAGGAAAACACAGAGAAACTCATTAAAGAGCTCTTCGATTTATTCAAGAATTTCAAATTAACGAAGAAACTTTTCGACTACGGCAAGAAACGTCTGCTTGGTAGTCTTGAACTCGTTACCGAAAGTACCTCAGCACTTACTGCTCTTTACATTCAGTACGTAGCAAATGAACTACCGGTTAGAACCATAGATGATATAATTGAAAGGGTAAAGAGTGTAACGGAAGCGCAAGTGATGGATGCATTTGAAATGATGATAAGGGGTCAATGGTCGCTTGCCTATGTAACTCCAGACGATGAACTCAAGATAGAAAATGACGATATACGTGTATGATGACGAACTCTAAGAAAGGATTAATCACGTGAATTAGAATCAGGAGGTGTAAGAGAATGCAAGAAGTGACAAATAGAAATTTCGACTTATTAACGCCTAAGCAAATTGTCGAAGAATTAGACAAGTATATAATTGGACAAGATGATGCAAAAAAGGCAGTTGCCATAGCGATAAGAAATAGAATAAGAAGGCAACGGCTATCGGATGAATGGAGAAAAGAAGTGACTCCAAAGAACATTCTCCTCATTGGACCAACAGGAGTTGGAAAGACCGAAATAGCAAGGAGACTTGCACAACTTTCTGGCTCACCATTTCTGAAAGTTGAAGCCACGAAATTTACTGAAGTTGGATACGTAGGAAAGAACGTCGATTCAATGGTCAGAGACTTAGTCGAAATTGCTGTTAACATGGTAAAACAAGAAAAGATAAAGGAAGTTGAGTACAAAGTAAAGGACCTTGTAAACGAAAGAATACTCGATGCAATGCTGCCATCAGGAAAGCAAAGCGTACCTTTTGCAAATATATTTGGTTTTCAGCCGCAGCAAGAGCAACATGAAGATCAAGATACGAAAAGAAGGAGAACAGAGTTACGTGAAAAACTGAAAAATGGTGAATTGGAAGATATGGAGATAGAGTTGGATATAGAAATATCCCAACCAGGTGTTGGATTCATAGGCGTTCCAGATATGGAAGATATGGGAATCGATTTCTCACAAGTACTTGGTAACATGCTACCGAAAAAGACCAAGAAGCGTAGAATGAAAATCTCGGAAGCGAGAAGAATTCTAACACCAATAGAATCTGAAAAGCTCATAGATATGGACGAAGTAATTCAAAAGGCACTCTCACTCGCTCAAGAAAGAGGAATCATATTCATTGATGAGTTGGATAAAATAGCTGGTGGAGATCAAACTCACGGGCCAGATGTCTCAAGGCAAGGTGTGCAGAGAGATTTATTGCCTATAATCGAAGGTACTACAGTTACGACAAAATATGGACCAGTAAAGACCGATTTCATGCTTTTCATCGGTGCCGGTGCATTTCACATGACAAAGCCAACAGACTTGATCCCTGAATTGCAAGGTAGATTCCCTATAAGAGTTGAGCTTGAACCATTGAGAAAAGAAGATTTCGTACGTATTTTGACGGAACCAGAAAATGCACTCATAAAGCAGTATAAAGCCCTTTTATATAGCGACGGAATTGAACTTGATTTTACACCTGATGCTATCGATGAAATTGCGCAAACTGCATATCAACTCAACGAAAAGATCGAAAATATAGGTGCTAGGAGACTATACACGGTTGTTGAAAAGCTCCTCGAAGATATCATGTTTGAGGCACCTGATATAGAAGAAAAGAAAGTTGTTATCGATAAATCATTTGTGAACAATAAGTTAGGTCATATAACAAGCGACGAAAATTTGTCTTCTTATATCCTCTAATGGCAGAGCCCCGAACTCTCTTTTCAGAAAAGACGAGTTAGGGGCTTTATTTTCTCCATTTGTCTGTGTGTGTTTGTTAGCAGTGCAAACAATATATCCCAAAATCTTAAAACATAACACTCGGGGGTGATGGTCTGTGACGCAGCTCGGAAAGAAGAGATTCAAAGAGAGTGTGCTCGGTTATCTCTTTTTACTTCCAGCGCTGGTGATCTTGGCTATATTTACATTCTGGCCGGTTGGTTTCTCGTTCGTACTCAGCTTTTTCAAATGGGATTTTAGAAATATGAATAACCCTTACTTCTATGGATTCGGAAACTACAAAGAAATTTTGAAATTCGATTATCCCGTGGAATTCCCATTTTACAAGGGACTTTTCTACAGTATCCTCTACATGACTATTGCCTTGTTCATACTCTTTTCTGTATCTCAAATGGTTTCTGTCATTAGGAAGAAGAAAACAAATTTTGTGGATATGATTCCTCTCATCGTTGTAGTTGCCTATTTCGTTTTAAGAAATTATATTTCATTCACACTGTCCATTATCTCATCAATCATCCTGCTCTTATTTACGTTCATTGCTTTGAAGAGGAATATACTTGACACAAAGATGATAAAGGAACATGGTTGGATAAGCTTTTTGATATGGCTTGTCTCATATGTTCTGATCGAGTTCCAATTTCCTTCACTGATAAATGGAAAGAGTTATGGAATCATAGATTATTTCTTAGATGCTTCGGAGAAGAATCTCTTTTTCAAAGCACTAACGAACACGACGTATTACGTCATTCTCACCGTTCCAATTGGTATCGCCCTTTCACTCTTGATCGCCTTACTTTTGAACAATGACGTAAGGCTGAAGGCGTTTTTTAGAACTTCCTTCTTCATTCCATTCGTAACTTCCACAGTTGCTGTAGGCCTTATATGGAAGTGGATATTCAACGATGATGTAGGGTTGCTTAACTATCTTCTCACAACAATTGGATTACAGCCGGTAAAGTGGTTGAAGGACGCAAAATGGACAATACCAACGGTCAGTATAGTCTCTATATGGAAGAGTGTTGGTTACAATGCCATGATATTCTTAGCTGGACTCCAGAGCATAGATACTTTTTACTACGAGGCTGCTGAAGTTGATGGTGCAAATAGCTTCCAGAAATTTACAAAAATTACATGGCCTCTCCTATCACCGACTACTTTCTTCTTATTAATCGTTTCAGTTATCGGCTCGTTTAAAGTCTTCCAAGAAGTATTCATTTTGTACGAAGGGCTTCCTGGACCATATGGAAACAGTGGAATGACGATGGTCTATTATGTTTTTGACCTTTTCTATAGACAACAAAGAATGGGAATAGCAAGTGCAGCTGCATATCTATTGTTCTTGGTTATATTAGTCTTTACGTTTGTTCAGTATCGCGTTGGTGATAAAGTCGTCGAATACGTCAGTTGACCTGATTGAGGGGGATAAAATATGCGAGAATTGAGAAAAACAATTGTATACATATTGCTCTCCATCGGTGCAATAGTAATGTTAGCTCCATTTGCATGGATGTTGGTAACATCTTTCAAATTACCATCCGAAGTAAACACTTGGCCGCCTAAGTGGACCAGCAGGTCTTTTGCTACGAGTAGAGAGATAAAAGTTATTCCATCTACGGGGATGGCAACGAATGTAAAGGGTCTCAGCTTGAGAGAGGCATTGAGCTTTGTTGCCAAGAAATCCGTTGGATTAAATTTATCTGTAAACGATGATCCATTCTACAGAGGTGAGCTCACGATTCCTACAAAGGGGGCAAAATACACTCCATCTGTCAATCTGGATGAGTTCAATACGTTTGTGAATTCTCTAACGATACCGATTGAAGTTGACAAAGAGACACCTGAGAGTTTTTTTGAAGAAGTTTATCTATACTACATAAATGGTTCTTCTCCATTTTTCAAAAGGGATGAATTTACGAGTAATATTTTGGGAAATGTGGATAATCTCTTAAATACCATAGACATGATATCAACTTACGGAATTGATAGAATTGAAGATCAGAGCGAGAAAGAGAGCTTTCAAAATTTCTTAAGTGAAAAGGTCAAGCAGCTAACAGAACTACGCCCAAAATTTGAGAAATTCAAAATTGGATTAGAGCTTGTATTATCAAACGATGAAATCAGCGAGGTTGCAAAGTTGCTTGACACAGTTGAACTCTTGTATCCTGGCCAAAATGAGGTCAGTGAGAACTATAATACAGGTGTTGAAAACACGTTGTTGAACATTAAAAAGAACGTGGATTTCTTCCTGAAAGTAAATACCTATTTTTCTAGCATTCAGAACAACGTAGTGGATAAAGACATAAAGGCCGTGCCGATGAGTAAAGATGAAAAGGTCAACACACTACTGGAACGTACAAAAGACTTCAGAGACTTCAATGAAATCAAAGAACTAACAGCTAAAGTGGAACTAAACACTCTCGGTGAAGAGCTTGCCAAGAAACTAGACGATGAAGTAGTTGAAAGGTACAAGATCTCAAGTTTAGATCTGTCAAATTTGAAAAGCCTTATCAGCTCTTTCATAAATCTTGGATTAGAGAACAATTTACCTGTGAGGGATTTGTTGAATGTATCTTTCGATGAATTTTCAAGAAAGCTTGAAGAATCCGCTGGTATGAGTCTCACATACATATCTGTAAAATCAAAACTGGATAGTTTCAAAGAAAGTGTTGACAATGCTGCTGAGCTTTTTAGAGATGTTGCAATAAATACACTCGAATTTCAAGACTTTAGGAGCATTTACGAGAGTGTCAATTATGCCTGGAAAATTATCGAGGCACCTTCCTTTGTAAAAGAAATTATAGTTAAAGATGGGAAAACCGTTGAGATCATTATGGATGGTGTGAGTCCGATATATTTCATCGACGATAATATCAAGACGTTAAGTTTGAAATTTACAGCGTCAGATGTAGTTAAGAACGTATTTCAAAACTACGTACTTGCATGGCAAGCTGCACCATTTGGAATATACTATGTGAATACTATATTTGTAGCAGTTGTCACAACGTTACTGGAAATAGTGATATCTGCAATGGCAGCATATGCGTTTTCTTGGATGAGGTTCCCAGGCAGAGACTTATTATTCAGCATATTCCTCGCAACTATGATGGTGCCTGGCGAGGTGCTGCTCGTACCTAATTTCATCACGATAACGAAATTTGGATGGATTGATACATACTACGCACTCATTGTGCCTTGGGTTGTGAGTGTGTTTTCGATATTCCTCATGAAGCAGCATTTCATGAGTATTCCTACAGAATTATTCGATGCGGCGAGGATAGATGGTTGTTCTCACTGGCGATATCTATGGCAAATTGTAATGCCACTGAGCAGGCCTGTAGTCATCACAACCGCACTACTGAAGTTCGTCGGTAGTTGGAACTCTTTCCTCTGGGTGTTGATAGTCACAAACGATCCAAAATACAGAACACTTACAGTTGGACTTCAAGCGTTCAGCTCAGATGTAGGAACTTTGTACAATTTACTCATGGCAGCAGCTACATTCACTATACTGCCTGTTATTATCATCTTCTTATTTACTCAAAGGTACTTTGTGAGAGGTATAGCAAGAACCGGGTTGAAGTAATTGGTCTTAAAATTTCTGAAATGACGTGGTCAAAGATATCACAATTTGAATAGAAAAGGCATCCATTTTTTCTATCAGTACCAGAAAAATGGATGCCTTTTCATTTTAGTAATATTTACTTAATCATCTTCTAATCTTTATTCTATTCACTATTAAAAGGAAAAGTGGTACGATTTATCTAAAGAAAGTACACATTACGAACTATGCAGATGTATAATGGCCCATAATTCAACTATTCGACAAATACGAAGAATGGAGGAAGTTAATGGCTGATAATAGAACTCTGAAATTATCTGTGGCAGAAGGTGCTGTTTACACCCTTGCATTCAATGCTACACAAGGATTTGTCTATTCAACACTAGCAATGTACTACAACTTTGATCCAGTTCTGCTATCAGTTGTAGCAGTCTTACCATCGACTGCTCAGATAATTCAATTTTTTGCTCCACTCGTATATAAATTCATCCCTTCAAAACACAAAGCAATCTATTGGTTTGCATTCATTGCGAGGACTTCTTTTATCTTGATACCAATTGCAATGTTATTGAATTTGAAGAACAAATTAATAATTGCCATACCGTTTTTCATTTTCGGTATATTGAATAGTATCGTTGGAAGTCTATGGACATCTGCAATGAAAAATATCGTTTCGGAAGAACGAAGAAGTAGTTATTTTGGATTTCGAAACACGATAGCGACATTTGCCGGGTTAATTGCATGGGTTTTCTATTCGATAGTACTTCAATATCTTCCAAGGAGAGTCGGTTTGTTGATAGTTTACTCTGTATCATCGGTTCTATTCATCGTAACTGTGTATTTATTGAAGTTGCACAATATACCGGAGACCAAAGTTGTTGAATATGGACTACTGATGCCGTTTAAATCTCTGAAAAATAGAAGGTTCAGAAAGTTTCTTGTGTTTGTATTCGTTTGGAACTTTGCCATACAATTTGCAGGACCGTTCTTCAGCTATTTCGAAGTATCTCAGATAAAGGTACCATACTCGTTCCTTGGTATAGTAAATGTTATAAACTCTATATTTTCGATGTTTTTGTATTCACTCTATGGCAAAGTTGCACCAAAGTTGGGCGAGAAAAACATGATAAAATTCGGGATCATCCTTGCTCTTGGTATCCCAATAATATACTCGTTTATGAATCCAATCAACTACACTTGGCTTCTTGTAATCGGTGTAATCATCTCAGCTGTCGCATGGAGTGCCATAAATTTGTGTTACTTTACTTTGTTGCTGAAGATTTCAGATGAACCAAGTGAGATGTACATTTCTATGCACGCTTTTGTTGCAGGTATTGCATCGTTGATCGCATCGTATGCTGGAGGTCTTGTTATGAACGCACTTAAAGACGTCAGTATATCGATATTCACTGGTTACAACATACTTTTCATGATTGCTTTCATCTTAAGGTTCGGTGCGCTCATATTATTTACACGATTAGACCTTGGCGAGAGCCACAGGAATTTGAGATTCGTTGAAATTGGATATAGAATAGTCACGAGAAGATTCTAAGAAATTCTAAGAGATTCTAAGAGATTCCAAGTATCTTAGCATTCACAAACTCCGGCAAATACAGCATGGATTGAGGTGTATATTGGTGTTCATAACTATCGGTGTTTTCGATGGAGTACATAAAGGTCATGTAAAAATACTATCTATGCTCAAGAAAATGAGTGAAGAACACGGTTCTAAACCAAGAATATATACAATATTGTATCCAATGGAGTATTACACGGGACAATTCGATGGCCTCATAGCGTCTATCGAAGATAGAATGGAATTATTATCGATGTACGGTGAGACGAAGGTATTGGAACTTCCAAAGATAAGGGATATAGAACCGGAAGATTTCTTTGAAAAGATTTCCAAGAATGTTGAAGGTATCGTTGTGGGGCATGACTTCAAGTTTGGAAAGAATGGTAGAGGAAACATCGAAACTTTAAGGACGTTATGTGCTTTAAAAGGCATTAAGATGAAAACTGTGGAACCTGTTGAGATAGATGCTGTTAGAGTTAGTAGTAGTTACATAAGAGCACTTATCAAGATGGGTAACGTGGAGAAAGTACCGTATTTTCTTGGTAGAAATTATTCAATACATGGCACGGTATACAAAGACAAACAGATCGGTAGGAAGTTAGGATTTCCAACGGCAAACATTCGTAGACCGGACCATTTCTTGGTAGATCCGGCTGTGGGCGTGTATTTCGTCAAAGTCTATGTGCCTGAAGAACATTACGGACTCATAAATGTTGGTTACCGTCCTACAGTTGAAAAGGCCAAGAAAATAAAATATGAAGTATACATATTGGATTTTCAGGGAGATCTCTATGGTAAAGAGTTGAGAGTCGAATTTCTTGAATATTTGAGACCTGAAATTCACTTTTCGACAATAGACGAATTGATAAAGCAGATGCAGGAAGATGAGAAAATTGCTCGGAGGTTGATAGAAAAATATGATAGATGAAGTATACACTTCAAGCAATATTGATTGTACGAATTACAACGAATTGGCGCATCTAATAGTTGAAAGTTTTCCGAGACATCACGATGAGACGGACCCATTCCGGGTACTTATAACAACAGTTTTAAGTCAGAGGAGTAGGGATGAAAATACGGAGATTGCCTCAAGAAATTTATTTAGCAAGTACAATTCTGCAGATGAATTGTCCAGAGCTAAACCACAAGATTTGTACGAATTAATAAAGCCTGCTGGACTGTACAACAGGAAAGCTGAAAAGATAGTGCAGATAGCTCAAATCATCCAAACACAACATGATGGTATGGTTCCAAATTCTGTAGATGAATTGACGAAATTGCCCGGTGTCGGTAGAAAGACAGCGAATATTGTTCTTTACGTGAGTTTTGGTATACCCGCATTAGCAGTTGATACGCACGTTCATAGAATCTCAAATAGGTTAGGATGGGTTACAACAAAAATGCCAGAGCAAACAGAAGAGGCATTAAAAAAATTATTGGACCCCAACTTGTGGGGTCCAATAAATGGTTCTATGGTTGAATTTGGAAAGAATATATGTAAACCCATTGCTCCTAAATGTGATAAATGCATCTTAAATAGTTGTTGCAAGTATTACTCAAGAATATCTAAGAAGAAAGATTGCTAAGGGACTTATTCCTATTTATTGGAAGAGGTTACCTGACTTATAAAGTTACCTTGAACTGACAATTTCGACAATGCGCTTTCTAGTGATGAATACTTTGCCCATAGCATTTCTTCTCTTTTTTGCAAATATTCTAACATAGACACCATTCTCTTCGATAACGCCCTCTTTTCCGATTCCATTCTTCCAGTCGTCCCAGCAATTTTATCTATATCTCCGCCAAACTTTGTCAAGTTATAGCTATATTCCTTTATCTGTACAGATAGTCCTTTACCTGTACTATCATTCTTACCAAAGAACGCCCAGACAGCATCGGTACCATTGTTTTCTATAAACGATTTCAGCTTATCCTCATTAAGCGTTATCTTTCCTCTCATCGTGTTGTCGAAACTTCTGCCAACATCACCAGATGTAATACCTAAGTCAATTAACGTTTTTCCATCAACCTTTGTTGTAAGGAAAGATCTAAATTTATCGAATATTCTTCTAATCATACTGTCGTTTTTCAAAAGACCTTGTATTTTTTCGTCTTCACTCATTTCATCTTCCGTTTTGTTCGTGACTTTACTTTCAGTCATTTTCGTATACAAAAAATCTGTTACTTCGTTCCATTTATTCACAAAATCTTTTACATTTTGCACTATCTTGTCTTTATCTGCGGAAACCGTAACTGTCGTAAATCCTGTTGAATTGAGATTCATCGTTAGTCCATTGAGTGTAATATCATTCGTGCTGGAAGTGATTTCTTGGGAATAACCATTCATCAATACAGTTGCTTTTGCAACATTTCCCAACGTAAAAGTCTGAACTGAAAAGCCCAATTTATCAAGCAAATTTTGATTAGTACTCGATACGTCTATCACATTGCTACCGGTTGTCTTACTTGTTAAAACAATTTTGCCACTTTTATCGTCATATATTGCATTGATGTCCTTTACCGAAGTATTTATTTTGGAAATAACAGTTGAAATGCTATCTGTTTCCTTCAAACTCACATTGGTACCATTTATCGTCAAAGTTTGATCGCCTGTTATGCCGAGGTCCGAGAGGCTTTTGAGTGAGCTATATGCACCTACGTCTCCGCTACTTTCCAAAACGTAGTTATTGTCAGTATCTTTTCTAAGGTATGAATCATTGAGCCTGAACAAGTACGTAAAATTCCCAGAAACGTCTGATATCTGGAATAGTTTGTCAGAAGATATACTTAATTTTCCATCTGTAAAACTCACGTCTGCAGTTGCATCAAGGCCTGAAAATTTGCCCTTGAGATCTGTCATCAACTGGTTGATTGTAGTATCAGTAGTTATGCTCATTTCAACTTCCGAGCTACCAACCTTTATCTTTATCGTAGAATTTGCAGGGGTATATCTGGTATTCATTTCAGATATGGTATTCCATGCTGTGATTTCCTTGCCAATTTTACCTGTTTGGAGAACGCTGTTTGATGCTATAGATTGTACAGTAACCGAATAAACACCATCAGTTGCAGCAGCTGATGCAGTCGCAGTCAGAATATTCGATGAAGACGTCGCACTTTTTGGGATGAGGTTTGATTGCAACGAAAAATCTGCTGTAAAATTGTACAGCTCTCTTATTTTGTCAGAAACTTGCCGATATGCTTTTTGAGTATTTGTATAGCTTACATATTTGTCATTGAGCCTTTGAAGTGGCAAAGATTCAATTTGCATGAGCTTATCAATTATCGATGCGGTATCAAGCCCACTGACAGTACCACCAATTTGTATTTGCGAAGATTGCTGATAACGATAGTTGATATTGCTAGCAATCGAAGAAAGGTCCATGCACCATCACACCCTTTCATCCATTAATACACCAAGTAACTCCTGTATATTCTTTGAAATCTTTACCACCATCTCCGGAGGAATCTGCCTTATGATTTCTCCGGTATCTGGGTCTTTGATCTTTATAACTACTTTGTTTACGTCTCTATCGATCTTGAACTCCGCTTGTCCTTTAAAAATCTTCTTCAATTTATCCAAATTCTCCTTTAATACATCGACATCTTCATTCAGACTACCATCAATTTGAGGACGAAGTACTGATTGAGAGTTGTTACTATTGCTATTACTCTTTCCTGGAACCACCTCGGATTGTGGCGCATGTGATTCAGCCTTTGGAAACACTATGTTACCATTTGGAACAGTATTAATTCCTTTTACACCTTCCATGGCAACCCCTCCAATTGTAACAAATTAGATCTCCCCTTATTTGTTATCGGAAGATTTTTGATTTTCTTTAATTGAATCTAAAAGTTGCCCAATCCTAACGGTCGCCTCTATTCCTCTATCTTCTTTGAATCTTATTTCGGGTGCTATGTACATCCTTATATTTTTTGCAACATAACTTCTGAAATATCCCTTCTTCTCTTCGAAATAATCTAAAACTTCTTTCCTTTTCTCATCGTTACCCAAAACGCTTACAAAGATATCGGCATACCTTTTATCTTTTGATACCTCTACTCTTGAGATAGTTATCAACGATTTCGTTGATTCTATGTAAGCATCTTTCATTGCCATCAATGCTTCCGACATGACCTTTCTAATTTCAGATTCAAGCATCTTTAGCTTATACTCCTGTTTCACTTTTAACACCTCCAAAAATTAAGTCTTTTGATCTTTCGTAAACTCGCCCAAAATCGTTGTAAAACATTTTTAGTGAAGACGGTTTGATACCAAGTATTTGAAAAGCAATGGGATCTAGATATGAATTACCGTACGACAGAGAAGCTCCAGGAATCAAAATATTTGAGTACAAATCAGCCAGATGTACGATGCAACACATCTCAATATATGGAGAATCAGGGTTGAGTGACGGCTTCTGATGAAGGTAAGCAACATCTACGTATTCTTGAGGAAATTTCCAAATTCTCAAAAGCTCTGCACCAACCTCCGTGTGTGATTCAATACCCAATTCATATTCTATTTTAAACATAGGGATTCCTAATTCTTTACTAGCCTTTGACAGCTCCAGGATATAAGTCGGGAATATCAAGTCTATTGCAAGTTTACCGATATCATGCATAAGTCCTGCCAAAAAAACTTCTTCCTTATTCATAAATCCTATGTTTTTAGATATCTGTTCTGACAAGATGGACGTAAGCATAAAGTGAGACCAAAGTTTATCGTGGTCTACGAAAGTAGTCTTTGAATGTAATGCTGAATACGTAAATACACTTAGTGCAAGGTTCCTAACAGTCTTAAAACCAACAATGACAATTGCCTCGCTTAATTTCGTTATTCTTCGTGGTAAACCATAATAAGCAGAGTTGACCAATTTCAATATCTTTGTTGAGAGGCCAACATCCATGGATATTACCTTTTCAAGTTCTTTTGCGCTTGTATTTGGATTCGACGCCGTCGAAATAATCTGTTGTATCAATGCATCAGGCGTCGGAATCTCTGAGACAACATCGAGCAATTCTTTTATCATAAAGGTCTCCTCAGACTGTTTACATGTAAAACATCATATTATTCATTTTATTCATTGGGTAGTTGCACGGTGACTCTTGTCCATTTTCCCTCTTCAGACTCAACACTAATACTTCCATTATGCATTTCAATTATCTCTTTCACAATTGAAAGTCCCAATCCAGTACCGGGAATTGAATAAGTTAGGTCACTATCAACGCGATAAAATTTATCGAATATTTTATCTATTTTATCGGCTGGTATACCTACGCCATTGTCTTCAACTATTATCTTTACAAAGTCTCCATCATTTTCAATAGCTATCTTCACAACTCTCTCTTCTTTGCTTTTATCAGAGAATTTTATTGAATTGGTCAGTAAATTTGTTATAACTTGTTCAATTCTTTTTCTATCACAATTGATTTTCAAGTCTTGATCAATGTTGAATTCTATTTTCACATCGTATTGAGATGCAAGGTGACTAACTGTGGAAATGGAATCGCTTATCACATCGTGCACATTGACGGGTTCCTTCACAATTTTTAGCGTATGCGATTCAAGTTGTGAGAAGTCAAGTAAATCATTTAGTATGCCCTCCAATTTCAACGATTGGTTGTAGATCGTTTCTGAGAATTCTTTGAACTCCTCTTGCGTCATCGGAACATTTACGATCGTTTCTGTGTAAGCTTTAATTGCGGTTAAAGGTGTTCTAAGTTCATGAGATATGTTTGCAATGAAGTTAGTCTTTATCTTGTCAACCTCTCTTAGTTTCTGAACTTCTTTTTCAGATGTAATATTTCTAACAGTTACAAGAGTTCTTTCTTCTCCTTGCAGCTGAATCTTTTTTACCGACATGCTGAAAAATGCGTTTGGTAATTCTATTTCGAAAAACTCTTCATTACTATCGATTTTTGTTTCTATTTCTCGAAGTATGTCTGGGTAGTTTTTAATTATCTCAGAACTCTTGACGTTTTGAAATTCTATCTCACCTTTGTAAAAAACTATGATGCCATCACTGGAAAGATTGAGTACCGTCTCAGAATACTCCCTAGCATTATCTACGAAATCAAGCAATCTAAGATTTTCCAAAGTTAAGCCTGAGAGGTACGAAAGAAGTTGAAGATAGTCGATAACTTCTGCGGTTGGTTCCTCTGATGTGGTTAAAACGATTACAGACAGCAGTTTTACACCCTTGAAAATTGGAATCAATCCAACATACTGGTTATCTACGGGCAAAAATGTCGGAGATAATCGATCTTCTATCCATGGAAGATAGTCTGTGAACCATTCCTCGTTTATAATTTGGTCTGTTGGCTCAGTGTAGAAGAGTGATGACTGAACTATAACATTGAGGGCTTCGTAGTCTACAACTTTTCGCATTATTTCGGCTATAGCTATGTACAGCGATTTCTCGTCGGTTACTTTTGAAATTTCCAGCATGTACTTCGATAATAGTTGTTGGACTTCCATTTTGATCACACCTTATCTGTGGAGTTTGAAGAATCAAAACAATTATACCAAACCCGAGCCTTGCTATTTTGTTACATTCTTTCAAGCGCGCTTATTCCTATCAAATTCAATCCTTCTGACAATACTCGCCTCACAGCAAACGCCAAATTAAGTCTTGCATTTGACAGTCGCATATTATCCGTGTCTACAATTTTGTTCTCAGCATAGTATTTGTGGAATAGTGATGCAAGTTTTTCAAGATAATCTGCCAAATAGTGCGGTGAAAGCTTTTCAGTTACCCTCTCCAATATCTCGTCAAAGAGTGATATTTGCTTTATAATTCGCATTTCACTTTCATTTTCCAACAATTCTATATTCTCACGGGGTATGAAATTTATACCTTTCGCCTTTGCGTTTTCAAAGAGGCTTGATATTCTTGCATGTGCATACTGAACGTAAAATACTGGATTTTCATCTGTCTTCGATTTCGCCAACTCCAAGTCAAAATTCAGATGTGTGTTGACATCAACCATCGCAAAGAAATACCTTGCTGCATCTTTTCCAACCTCGTCGATAAGCTCGTCTAGTGTAACGAACTCACCAGCTCTAGTGCTCATTTTTACAATTTCATCTCCACGCTTCAATGTTACAAACTGGTGCAGAACAAACATCAGAAAATCTTCAGGGATGTCGAGAGCTTTCATCGCTGCATACATTCTTGGCAAATGACCGTGATGATCACTACCAAATATATCCACTGCGATATTGTATCCACGCTTGTATTTCTTGTAATGATACGCTATATCTGTCAAGAAGTACGTATAGCTACCGTCGTTTTTGATGAGTACCTTATCGTTGTCATTTACAAAGCGAGATGCCCTAAACCAAAGTGCCCCGTCTTCTTCGTAAACAAGTCCTTTGCTCTCCAGTATTGTGAGAACTTCTTTAACAGTACCATCATTTACTAAGCTGCTTTCCTTAAAGACGTTATCAAA
>Ga0116141_10000291_pt1 | contig 37821 bp, 33 predicted proteins | sample AD_UKC097_MetaG_FD_89744 | JGI IMG/M metagenome (GOLD analysis project Ga0116141, IMG submission 89744) | Active sludge microbial communities of municipal wastewater-treating anaerobic digesters from USA - AD_UKC097_MetaG | ecosystem: Engineered > Bioreactor > Anaerobic > Digestate | place: USA...
AGCCTATCACCCTATATAACACTTTCGGTTTTGGTTTGATTCTGAGCGGATTAGTGCTGGCAACGTACAGTGATTGGAAAAACAATCAGCAAGCCAGGAAAAATCAAATAGCCAAATGACATTAAGAGAAATGCTGCCCATGATTCAGTCGCGCTTTCAATGCTTGCGTCAGCCAAGCGTGTGGATTGCTTTGCTAGGACTGTCGTTTAACAGTACACCCGCTCAGGCAGCCGATCATTCAGTCGTCTTTCCGCCTGCGCAACGTATTGTCAGTCTGGCGCCACATATTACTGAGTTGTTGTTCGCCGCTGGTGCGGGCGGGCATCTGGTAGGTAATGTCGATTATGGCGATTACCCGCCAGAGGCAAAGAAAATTCCCCGAGTGGGTGGCTATACGCGACCGGATGTCGAGGCTATTGTGGCGTTAAAGCCGGATTTAGTTCTTGCCTGGTATAGCGGTAATCCACCGACTGTGCTTGAAAAGTTAAAAAACATGGGCTTGCGTGTGGTGGTGTCACAGCCGGATCGCATAGAAGATGTTGCACGCGATATTGAAGAGTTTGGTGCGCTGGCTGGTACGGATTCGGTGGCCAAACCTGCAGCGCAAGCATTTCGTGCGCGTTACCAAGCATTGCGCGCGCGCTATAGCCAGCGGCCGCCAGTGACTGTGTTTTATCAAATCTGGAAGCAGCCCTTGATGACAGTGAATGACAAGCAGATCATCAGTGATGCGATTCGCTTGTGTGGCGGGCGCAACGTGTTTGGCAGCCTGCCGATTTTGGCGCCGACTGTTACGGTAGAAGCAGTTCTCGCGGCCAAGCCTGAGGTGATTGTGGCCAGCGGCATGGGCGATGAACGCCCGGAATGGCTGGATGATTGGCGACGCTGGAAATCTCTCACGGCCGTTGCGCGAGATAACCTGTATTTCATTCCACCGCAGGAAATTCAGCGCCATACACCGCGCCTGCTGGATGGGGCGGAAAAGCTTTGTCTTGCCCTGGATATGGCACGTGAAAAACGTCTAGCGAATCTCCGCCAGGTAAACCCTCAAATAAACCCTCTGCACGCAAAATAAACATGACATCAAAGGCAAAATATCTGCCGCAGCGCATCGCCTGTTTATCCACTGAGTCAGTGGAAGTTATGTACGCCTTGGGTGAGGAAGATCGTGTTGTCGGCATTTCAGGCTTCACCACGCGACCCGCACGGGCGCGCAAAGAAAAACCCAAGATCAGCGGTTTTTCAACCGCGCGCATCGACAAGATTCTGGCTGTGAAACCCGATCTGGTGCTGGCATTTTCTGATTTGCAAGGAGATATTTGCCGTGATCTGGTGAAGGCGGGCATTGCTGTGCATCACTTTAACCAGCGCAGTGTGGCCGAGATCCTGGCCATGATTACGACTGTTGGCAACCTGATCGGTGCACAAGGCCGCGCAGCGCAACTGGTGGCAAAGCTCGAAGCGCAGATTGCCATCGTGCGTGAGGCTGCCGCCACTTTGCCGCGCCGACCAAGGGTTTATTTTGAGGAATGGGATGAGCCGATGATCAGCGGCATTCAATGGGTTTCTGAATTGATTGCGATTGCGGGCGGGGAGGATGTATTTTCTGGGCTGGCCATTAAACGCAGTGCCAAGGAGCGTATCGTAGAAAAGTCGGCGCTGGCGATACGGCGCCCGGACATTGTTTTAGCCTCTTGGTGCGGAAAAAAATTTCAGCCAGCGCGGTTTTATGGGCGCTTTGTCGAACATGATTTCCCGGCACTGGCAGCGAACCAGGTGCATGAGATTAAATCCGCCTATATCCTCTCGCCGGGGCCTGCAGCAATTGAGCTGGGTTTGCCGCAGATTGCAAACATCATTCATGCCTGGGCGAGCAAGGCTGAGACCAAATAACCAGTCGGCGGGTTATTTAGTTGTCTCAGCGGTTGCAAGGGCGGGGCGGTTAACCAGGTAAATGCTGTAGATCACCAACGTGCCACCGACGAAAAGACTTAGTGGGACAGACTCGTTTAACAGCACAGCACCACCTGCCATAGAGACTACGGGTACTAAAAAGGTGTTGGCCGAGAGTGTGCTGGCGTCGCCCACTCTGACCAGGTTGAACCAGATCACCCACGAAGTTGCCAGGCCGATCACGCCACCCCAGAAAAGGGTGATAAGAAAGGGAATGTTCCAGATAATTTCGCTGGGGTGCTCGCCTAAGGCCAGGCCAATGAGACACAAGCCTAACCCGCCGACAATAAATGGCAGAGAAATAAACCAGTAAATCGAGCGCGGGTTTTTGCGTTTGATAAACACTGTGCCAAAAGCCCAGCCTAGCGCTGAGAGCAATCCCATGCCGACACCATAAAGTGATAAGTCGCCGGTGAGACCTTTGTAGCTGATGATGGCGACCCCTAAAAAGCCGACCAACAAGCCAATAAACTTGCGTTGCGTGAGGATTTCATTGAGTAAAAAGTGCGCCAGTACGCCCACCATGATGGGCTGGGCGTACAACAGAATGGAAGCAATACCGGACGGTAAAAACTTAATAGCAATGGCTGAAGAGCCAAAAAAAAGCAGCACGTTAAAAACGAGTGAGGCCAGCATGGCGCGCCAGTTGTCACGCAAATTCAGTGCATCGCCACTGCGCAGGGCCAGCATTGCCAAAACCAGACCACCGAGCATGGCGCGCAAACCGGCAAAAATCAAGGGCGGGCAATAGGCCAGTCCCACCTTCATGACCGGATAGCCCATTCCCCAGATCAGGATCAAAATGACGAGAAAAGTTTTGTGATAACGAAGGACAAGGTTCACAGCAGACTCACAATCAGAAGGTAATGGCGGAAAATAAAACGCCCTGCAATGCAAACTAGCTTTGCATTGCAGGGTGTGGTATCAATATCCAGGCGATTATATGATTTTGCTTTTTCAGTGAGCTGATTACCGGCCTAAATCTTCAATGGCATCCACCACCATGCTGGAGCCAATGGCAATCAACAGGATATCCGAGGCGACGCGGACATATTTATGGCCAGATGGGGCCGGGCGCAAATGAACTATAACCTCGTTGGGCACAGGGTAGTACACCACAGTACGTGGCAAAGGTTCGCCTCGATGCCATTTTTTTGCCTGGCCAGGTGGCAGGCAACCGTTATTCTTTTTGGCGAGGCCAGGGGGGCAATTGCCGCGGCTGAATTCTTCACGGTAGTAGCTACGTGCATAGTCGCGCTCGCGATCATCGAAATAAGCATTGATCGAGATTCGTGAGCTGTCACGGGAGACTCGGTCGTCATCCCTGTGGTTGCGCTGGTGATCATCATCACGGTGGCGGTGTTTCTCTTTTTTTTCACCATGGCGTTTTTGATCATCACTTCGGGAGTCATCTCTGTTCTCTTGTTTTGAATGTTTGCCATTACCGGCCCATTCGGGTTTTTCTGCGTGCGCGGAGGTGGTGACAAATGGTGCCGCTATGAAAAGGCCGAGTAGACAGACTTTTGCAAGGGATAGGGTGCGGTTTGGATTGTTCAAGAGAGTCTTCTTTCTGCAATGGTGAAGGATGGATTCTTGCACAACTTGCCTGGCGCTGAGTTGAAGTGCATCAATATACGGTTGGTGTCGGCTGCGCATCTTCCGGCCAGCGGTTCTCGAAAACAACTGATGCTAGCGGCAGGCGCTGGAACTCGCTGACGGCAGTCAAGCGCGGCAACCTGTACTTCATTCCGCCGCAGGAAATCCAGCGGCATACGCCGCGCCTGCTGGATGGCGCCGAAGACAAGGCGTTGGCCTTGGCCGCCGAGCTTGTCGGGCAGGTCGAGCAGGTCTAGCAGGTCTAGCAGGTGCGCCATGCGGCGGTGCAGTCGCCACGCCGGCCGCGCGTGTATTTCGAGGAATGGGATGACTGGTGGCTCATTACCAGCTAAGTCTTCTTCCGTAGTCTCTCCATCACGCAAATCCTTGCGTTCTTTTTGGAGAATCATTATGAATCGCTACAGCAAACTTTCCCTCCTGGCTACCACCATTGCCGCGGCGGGCACTGTTGCCTATGCCGCCCAAGGCGGCATGGAAAACGATGCCATGGCCATCACCAAGGCCAAAATTCCGCTTGCTCAGGCTGTCACTACGGCCGAGCAGCATGCCAACGGCAAGGCCTCACGCGCCGAGTACGAGCACTCGAAACATGGCTGGGTCTATGACGTGGAAGTCGTCAGCGGGGCCAAGGTCTTCGATGTCAAGGTTGATGCGGACAAGGGTACGGTTATTTCGTCAGCCGAAGACAAAGCGGATCGCGATGACGATCACGACAAGGAGGATTAATTACAGGCGGCAAGGCTGGGTCGCCACTGTGGGCTGATCCGGCCACAGTGGCCTCATGGAAGAACTTAACCATGCTCCTGCTGGCGATTGCCACATTTTTACCGAGTATGCGATCTGGGTGATCCCAGCCATCATCTGTCAGCAAGAAGGCGATGGCTGATATGCTGATCATTTTCGATGCCCTTCAAGGAAAAATCCAACCAGTAAGGAATATTTAATATGAACACTTCAACAGAAAATGCTTTGAGCAAGGTTCCAGAAGTCACTTTGCTGTTCTGGATAATCAAGATCGCTGCTACCACGCTCGGCGAAACAGGCGGTGATGCCGTTTCGATGTCGATGAATTTTGGCTACCTGATGGGCACGGTCATTTTCTTGGCCGTATTTCTGGCGGCGGTCTTTGCGCAAATCAAGGCCAAGACCTTTCATCCCTTACTTTATTGGACAACCATCATTGCCACGACCACGGTTGGCACGACACTGGCTGATTTTGCTGACCGATCTCTGGGCATCGGGTACGCGGGTGGCTCGGCCTTGCTCTTGGCTTTGCTGCTCGGCTCCCTGTTCATCTGGCATCGTACGCTTGGTTCGGTCTCAGTCAACACCGTCAGCTCGCCCAAAGCGGAGATGTTCTACTGGGTGACGATCATGTTCTCCCAGACCTTGGGAACAGCGCTGGGCGACTGGACAGCCGATACCGCGGGGCTCGGCTACGTCGGTGCGGCAGTTGTGTTCGGCACCTTGCTAGCCTTGGTCGTAGCGGCTTACTGGTGGACGGCTATCTCCCGAACCTTGCTTTTTTGGGCGGCATTCATTCTGACCCGCCCTCTGGGCGCCGTGGTAGGAGACTTTTTGGATAAGCCGCTCAGTGCAGGGGGCTTGGCGTTGAGCCGGTATTCCGCATCAGCGGCGCTGTTCGCTTTTATTCTGGTCAGCATTTTTTTGTTCAAGCAACGCGCTGCTAAATCAGCGCATTGATTCATCAATAACTTTCGGAGCCATCATGCGGGTATTGCTGGTCGAAGACGACGCCATGATTGGCGAAGCCATCCACGGGGCGCTGAAAGATGCCTCCTACGCGGCCGACTGGGTAAAGAACGGCCAAACCGCCCTCACGACACTGGCTTGCCAGCACTATGACCTGGTGCTGCTCGATCTTGGCCTGCCCGGCACGGATGGGCTGGCGGTGCTGGCCAGCATTCGCGCCAAGGACAACCCGGTTCCACTGCTTATCATCACCGCCCGCGATGGCCTTGATGATCGGCTGCGCGGCCTGGATGGCGGAGCCGATGACTATGTGCTCAAGCCCTTCGAGATGGCCGAACTGCTGGCCCGCATGCGCGCCGTGTTGCGTCGTAAGGGCGGGAGCGCAACGCCCCTGCTCAGCAATGGCGTGGTGTCGCTCGACCCGGCCACGCGGGAGGCGGCGGTCAAGGACGGTGCCGCGGTGCAACTGTCCAACCGTGAGTTCGCCTTGCTGCAAGCCTTGCTGGTACGCCCCGGCGCCATTCTCTCGCGCAGCGAGCTGGAAGACCGTATCTATGGCTGGGGCGAAGAAGTCGAGAGCAATGCCGTCGAATTCCTGATCCATGCACTGCGGCGCAAACTGGGCAGCGAAGTCATCAAGAATGTCAGGGGGGTGGGATGGATGGTTTCAAAAAACGCCTGAACGAATCGGTGCAGCTCAAGCTGTCATTTTTGCTGTCGCTGGCCATTGTTGTCATTGCGCTGGTGGCGGGGATATTTTCCTTCCTGTCCGCATTCGACGAAGCCCACGAACTGCAAGACGACATGCTGCGCCAGGTTGCGGCGCTGTTTGATCGGCAACACCTGCCGCTGGCACATCCGGGAGGCGGAGGCCGAGCCAAGGACAGTGATGAAGAGTCCCGCGTTATCGTCCAGTACCTGAACGATGGCAGCCAGATGGCAGTGAAGGGCGACGCAGGGGCACCACTGCCGCTTCCGATCACGCTGCCCGACGGCCTGCACACGCTGGATGTCAACGGCGAGCCGTTCCGAGTGCTGGTCAAAACAGCGCTTGGCGGCGAGCGGATCGCCGTGGCGCAGGAAACCGGTGTTCGCGACGAAATCGCCCGCGACAGTGCCTTGCGCACCCTGATGCCGTTCCTGATCCTGATTCCCGTCCTGCTGGTGATTGTGGCAGACCTTGTGCGCAAGATGTTCCGGCCCATCGCTTTGTTGTCGGCGGAAATCGACCAACGCGCCGAGCAGGAATTGCATCCCGTCGAGGAAAGCCGTCTCCCCGCCGAAGTGCGCCCGTTCGTGGTGGCGATCAACCGGTTGCTGGCCCGCGTTGACCAGTCCATGGAAACTCAGCGCCGTTTTGTCGCGGATGCGGCGCATGAGCTTCGCTCGCCGTTGACCGCCTTGTCACTGCAAGCCGAGCGACTGGCCGAAGCGGATATGTCTGCACTTGCGCGTGAGCGGTTCATGACACTGCGCCGCGGCATTGAGCGTGCACGGAGCCTGTTGAACCAGCTTCTTGCCTTGGCCAAGGCGCAGGCTGTGCTTGACCGGCCGAAGTCATTCATGTCGGTGCAGCACGTCTATCGCCGCGTGCTGGAAGACCTCATGCCACTGGCTGAGGCCAAGCAGATCGACCTTGGTGTGGAAGGCGAGCAAGACGCGCGGGTTTGGGCCAACGAGCTGGATCTGGCTGCCGTGGTCAAAAACTTGGTTGACAACGCCATTCGCTACACGCCGGATGGCGGCAAGGTCGATCTTTCTGTCACCACGCAGGAAGGTCACGCCATATTGCGAATCCAGGACTCAGGGCCAGGTATTCAAGTCGCCGATCGGGAGCGGGTGTTTGACCCGTTTTATCGCACCCTTGGGAGCGATCAAGTCGGTTCAGGTCTGGGGCTTTCCATTGTCAAGGCAGTCACGGATCGGATGGGCGCCGAGATTCAACTGGGGTTCTCAGACGAAGTGAAGCATTCCGGCCTGTGTGTCTGCGTGCTCGTGCCGATGGCTAAGCCACTTTAAATATATGGTGACATCAACTAGCTGGTTCTATTGGGCTGCTATCGGCTTAGCGTGCTTTATTTTCTGTTTTCTGAGACGCCCCCATGAGATCAAATCCACCCACATCCTCTCGCCGGGGCCGGTGGCGATACAGGAAGGGCTGCTGCAACTGGCGCGGATCATCGGACGCTGGGCCATGTCGGCTGCATAAAGCCGAAAGCTGTATTCACCCGGCTATCAATAGGCCGTCGGCGTGGGTTGCGCATCTTCCGGCCAGCGGTTCTCGAAAACAACGGATGCCAGCGGCAGGCGCTGCCCCCAGCCGAGCGCCTCTAACGTGGGCTGGTCAGCGAATTGGGCGACGTGGCCCAGGCACAGGATGGCAATGGGTTTGGCGCCGGGCGGCATGGCAAACAGGTGCGCTAGGGCGGCGGGTTCAAAAAAGGATACCCAGCCCATGCCAATGCCTTCGGCGCGTGCGGCCAGCCATATGTTCTGAATGGCGCAGGCGGCCGAGGCAAGCGCCATTTCGGGCATCGTGCGCTTACCGAACAGGTGGTTTTCGCAGCCATCCATCAAGGCAACCACGAGAATTTCTGCGCAGGTTTTTATGCCTTCGACTTTGAGCTTGAGAAATTCCGCCGTGCGGCTAGGCAACTCAGTGGCGGTGCGTAGCCGTTCTTCTTCGACGAGTTGCGCCATGCCTTCGCGCAGTGTCGCGTCGCTGACGTGGATCAAGCGCCAGGGCTGCATGTAGCCGACCGAGGGCGCGGCGTGGGCGGCGGCGTAGAGGCGGTCGAGCAGGCCGACGGGCAATGCGCCGGGAATGAATTCGCGGATGTCGCGGCGGTTGTGAATGGCGTGATAAATCGCGGCGATGGATGCATCGTCGAAGGCGTTGGGATTTTCCGCACTGGCGTTGTTCATGGCAGAAACAAGGCGGCGGTCGCGACGGGGTTGGAGGGGAAATAAAAATGCACGTAGGAGGCAGTCAGGCGTTGTAACCGATAAATGGCTTCGCCTTGGGTTTTACCGGCCAGCGGCCGCTGGCGGCGGGCGTGGGTGAGCGGCGTTAATGATGTTTCTGTTTTTGAATAATGAAAGGTGTGGCCACGCAGCGTGCCTTCGGGCAGGTCTGTTTCTTGCCCGCCCAATGCCGTGAGGCGCGGCTGCATGGCGACCTGGCCGGGGAGCAGCGCGGCCATCGGATGTGTGACGCCTTTGCTATCGGTTAGCGTATCGAACAGCGTCATCATGCCGCCACATTCGGCGAGCAGGGGTTTTTCAGCCTTCACATGATCATGGAGTTGGGCAAACAAGTCGTGGCGCTGGGCGAGTGTGGCGGCATGCAGTTCCGGGTAGCCGCCGGGCAGCCAGAGCGCGTCGCAAGCGGGCAGGGCATCACCGGCGAGTGGTGAGAAAAAGCTCAGTTGCGCGCCGAGTGATTCCAGCAATTCGAGATTCGCCGGGTAAAGAAAACAGAATGCGGCATCGCGGGCGATGGCGATAGTTTTGCCTTTGAGCAGCGGCGGCAGACTGGGAAAACTCGGCGCTGGTGATACGGCGACCAGCGTTGATCCGGCGGCGTCCAGACCGGCCAGCGGCGTTTTTTCCAGATGATCGGCCATGTGGTCGAGGCGCGCCATCAAGTCGTCGATTTCCGCGGCTTGATGCAAACCCAAATGCCGCTCAGGCAGAGTCGCTGCCTCATCGCGCGGCACCGTGCCGCACCAGCGGATACCGGTCGAGACGCTTTCTTCGAGCATTTCTGCGTGTCCCGTGCTGGCCACGCGATTGGCCAGCACGCCGTAAAACGGCAGGTCAGGTTGATAGTGGGCCAGGCCATGCGCTAATGCACCAAAAGTTTGCGCCATGCTGCCGGCATCGATCACCGCCAGTACGGGCAGGCCAAAGCGGCGCGCGATGTCGGCGGCGGATGGCGCGCCATCAAACAATCCCATCACACCCTCGACCAGAATGACATCCGCATCCTGTGCGGCGCGTGACAAGCGCCATGCCGCATCGGCTTCGCCGCACATCCACAGGTCGAGGTTCTCGCACGGGTTGCCGGAGGCCGCGGCGTGAATCATCGGGTCAAGAAAATCCGGCCCGCATTTGAAGACGCGCACGCGACGGCCTTGCCGCGCATACAGCCGCGCCAGCCCGGCGACGATGCTGGTTTTGCCCTGGCCGGAGGCCGGTGCGGCAATAAGCAGAGCGGGGCACATGGTGGGATTTGGCGGGGTCATTTTTTCTGGTTCGGTTCTATTAGTATCAGTTTGCCTGTTTTCGGATCGCGAAACACTTCACCGACGCGATCGTACCCTGCACCTGCTTGTTGTGTGCCGTTGGCGGGCTGGGCGATTTCCTTTCCCTTTTCCACTGTTTGCGGTGTTTTTAGCTGACTTTGACCACCTGCAGCCAAGGCAGCGAGCAAGCCGCAGGCAAAAACCAGCATGACATCGACAAGATTGACCAGACTTGCGCGCGGATCCTCATTGTTATCGTCAAATGCGGCAACGAGTTTTGAATACAGCGCAAGTTTTTTTCGTGGCGCATGGGCTGCGTGTTGCGGGGTGTGACTCATGCAATAGCCTCTAACAGTTCTTCATACCAGCGGCGGCGCAATTTGCCTATTATCAGCCCGGCAATGCCTGCGACTAAGCCAAGCACTGTTGCATCAAACGCGACGGTGACGGCCGAGGCTAATTGTGCTGGATCGCCTTGGCCCAAGGCGGCAAGGCCAGGTCCTAGGGGAATAATTGTGGCCATGAGCCCTAGCATTGGCGGGATGCGGGCGAGTAGATCAGCACGCTCCAGGCGACGGCGGGCAATACGCTGGATACGACTAATGTTTGCGTTCGCCCTTAGCTGTTTCATGCCGGAGAAACGTTCACCTGCTGCGATGCCTCCTTCTACCACGGCAATCGCGCACGCCAGAATCAAGGTGAATAGCGCTGGTGCGAGCAGCCAGGTGACTGCTTCATGCAGCCAGGCAAAGTGTGTCATTTCATTCATCGAAAACTCCTGTCAATAAAAAATTAAATCTGCTTGGCTTACACGGGCGTGCGCCGACCCAGGAAAAAGCCACCGCCAGCAAGTAACAGCAGACAGGGCATGAGTAACGCCCATGGCAGATTCGCAGGTGATGCCGGATTGGGTGATGCGATGGGTTTGAGCTCAGAAACTTTGCTTGTTGGGTTTGGTGTTGCTAGAACTGAGTCCGGTTTTTTCGTCGTAGCTGTTGCATTGCGTGATACAGGTGATTTGTCGGAAAGGGGGCGCCTAATGGGTGTTGGCCTATTGGCATAAAGGGGTGATTCTCCACGTGCCTTGGCCAGTGCAACAGTCAAAGCCTGTGCATCGGCTGCCGATAACTGCGGGCTTAGCCATGGCCACATGGGATGGTTCGGTGCGGTGTGGCCGCTGCCGGGCAGGCCGTTTTTGGCAACGAGTTGCGCTAGCTCGCCACCCATTTTCTGGATGGTTGCGGCATCGGCTTGCCAGTAGCCTTTTTCGGCGGCGACCATGAATATAGCCAGCATGTGGGCTTTGACGTGTGCATTATGGCCTTGTGCTAGGAATTGCGGCAGCCCAAGCTTTTGCTTGTCATCAAAATAGGTTTCCTTGACTTCATCCCATGCCCATTGCTTAATTAAATCAGGCCGTGTGACTTGCCAGCCCCAAAGATTTTCCAGAAACTCCTGACCCATGGTGCGCGCGCCTGCATAGCCATGCTTCATCAAAGGTTTGAGCCATTCGGGGTTGAGATAGCGGCCACGCAATTCACCCATCAGCGCGGTAGTCAAAGGCTCTACCGCCGGGTGAGCTGGGTCGGCATGCTGCAAAATCAGGCTGTCCGGATGGTGGCCCGTGAGCGTCTCTACGCCCAACGAGAGGCCGCCCAGATAATCGAATGCATCGTTGTTATCCAGCAAGCCATACAAATTACTGGCGCGGCCGTGATAGCTGCGGGTGACCGATCCTAATACCAGTTCAAATGCGGCGTGCGCGGCTTCGCCACTGGCATCCATGCCATAGGCATGACCCATGCGATTCATATAAACGCGACCTAGTTCGCTACGATCATGCCATGCCCCTGAGCGCTCTGTCAGCCGATTTACGCCTGCGCTGTAAGCGCCGGGCGCATCGCCAAAAATACGCAATGCGGCACTGCGGCCTGCCTCTTCTACAGGCAGGCCTTGCTGATGCAGTGCTTGGGTACGTATGAGCCAGGCGTTGGCGACCCGATTGGTTGATAGGGGTTCGCGTCCCCATGTGACGCCGGGCAGTGGAGCCAACGCGGCGTTCAGGCCGGATTTTAAGCTGGGATTTTGTTCAGCGAGCAGCTCTGCCGAGGCAGCCAGGGCGAGTCTTCCTGCACGGTCTATTTGGTGCAGCAGATTGGGGTAAAGATCACGAAACAAGCCGGAGGTGGTGACGATGACATCGCGCCGGGATGTATTTTTTTCACCATCCTCGATGAGTTTTGCATCGCTCAGCTTGACATCTGTGACAATGCCGCGCGCGTTCCAAATCGGTTCAGTACCTAACAGCGATAGGCAAAAAGCTACCATTGCACCTTCATCACGCACTGCGTCTGACGCCCACAGGATGACGGCATCGCTGCCTTCAATGTTTGTACCCGAAGATTTTGCTGTATTTTTTTGTATGGTTTTAATCGCCAGTTCGCGACCTAGTTGATAGCCCAGACGTGTTGGCAAAAGATCACCATCGACTGCATGAAAGTTGCGTCCCGTCGGTAGTGCGTCTGGCGCGCGGAGTGGATCGTTGCCCTTGCCGGGGGGCACAAAGCGGCCATTGAGGCCGGCGAGCAATCCCAGCATTTCAAGCCGGGGGGAAGCGGCGAGCCTTTCTTCTGTGGTGTGGTCCAGCGTGCCTGCCCCAGCGACTTGTCGCATGGATTGCAGCATGAGTTTTAGCGAATCCTGAGTCCAGTTTTTACCAAATACATGCAGACCATGCGGCATAAATTTTTCTTGCAGCTTGGTTAGGTAATGGCCGACTTCATGCGCTAGCAAATCATCGTCAACCGCTTCAAAACCTATGCCGCGTACATGCAAGACATCCGCCATCGAGGCTTCGATCTCGGTTTGCAGATTCAACGCAATGACTTGTTCGCGTATTGTTTTGGCCGCCTGTGTTTTTAGGGATGCGCTATTGGTGGCCTCATAACTTTCCACAACTTGCCGCAGTACAAGCAGCTGGTCATACAGTGGGGTGGACGAGAGCGGCGGTGTTAAATGATCGACGATCACAGCCAGGCCGCGCCGCTTGGCTTGAATGCCTTCGCCCACGCCATCGACGATATAGGGGTAGATAGCAGGTAGATCGGCGGCAATCAGGCTGGGGTAGTCATCCGTGGTAAGCCCAACTGCTTTGCCGGGAAGAAACTCATAGGTGGAATGACGCCCTAGATGAATTAAGGCATCTGCCTTGAACTCATCCCTCAGCCAGTGATAGAAAGCAAGGTATTGGTGTGGGGGCGGCACGCTGGTATTGGCGTGGAGCAATTCTTCATCCACTTCCCAACCGCGTGGCGGCTGCGGACCGATGAAGATATTGCCAAAGTGCAACCCAGGAACCAGCAGGCGCTCGCCCGTAACCATGATGCGTCCTGGTGCCGCTCCCCAGCCGCGCAATCCCTCAATGCCGTAGCCCACCAGGCGATTTTTGAGTGTAGTGAGGTAGCTGCACGGCTTACGTTTGGTGCCAGGCGTGGCTTCTTGCAGACATTGCAAATAGCCCGTTTCCAGTTCATGTAGCCCGGTGATAGCTGCTTTGCGTTTTGAGTGGCTTGAGCCTTCAACCAGATGGTGAAGCTCTTTCATGGTGTTTTCAACACGGTTGCGAGCCAAGGGACGCTCGCCATTTTTTTCAGCTTCCAGGACATCGGCATGCAGAAGGCCGAGCGGGCCTTCGACCATTTCATTTTGAATACGGGGCGATAGCGTGGCAAACCAGCGGGCGTAGTTTTTTTCGCTCACGCCATCAATTTCAGCGGCCATGTGTTGCAGGGCGGTTTTGTTTTCAGGCAGATTCACGCCGCGCGCCATGATCTGATCTAGCAGCTCTTCCTGACTGGCAGGCAGTTTGCCCACGCTGTAACCCTCAGCCTTGAGCCGTTGCAAAATTTCAAACAACGAGGCGGGGACATCGAGATTGTCCGCACCTATGTTTTGCCGCCCCGGCGGGTGGTTGTAGTAAATAATGGCAATGCGCTTATCGTGGTTGGTCTTGGCCGCGAGCTGTTGCCAGCGCATGGCACGGCTGATCAAGCGGCGCATCTCTTCAACGATGGGTGCTGTTTGGCGAATATCAATTCCCGTGACAGGATCCGTGCGGGTAAGCCCCACGGCTGACACCACAATGGGTTGGCCTATGCCTTGAATCTCAGGCAGGGCGACGCGATATTGCACCGAATCCACCGGTAGGCCTTCAGGCGAGAGTCGCCACTGTGCGGCAGTACGTTCCGTCAGGCGGATTGCCTTAATGACGGGGATATCCAGTTTTTTTAAGGCCAAGGTAACGGCTTCACGATTTTCAGCGGCTCCCACGACAAAGTCCTGTACGACAACCAAAACACTGGGGCGGGCAGGCGCAAGTAATTCAGGCAGTCGTTCCAGCGCCTCGCGCGACATGTTGCCCCAGCGAGTGAGCACCTCAGCGCATGGCAAGCCTTGGCGTCGCGATTCTGCACACAAGGCTGCCGCAGTGCCTGATTCGGTATTGGATAAATCAAGCACCGCTAAAGCCGATCCAGCAGGTAGCAACTGGCTACCCCAAGCGTTGGCATCAGTGCGCTCTGCTGTGCCAACGCGCAAGCGTAATGCGGGTTCCGGTCGCGGTGCGGTAAGCGCGGTTTGATGCAGCAAGTGTGCATAAAGCGCAGAGATATTGTCTTTTCCCCCAGCTTGCCAGTGACGCCGCATCGCCAGCCATTGAGTGGCTACTGGATGTTTTGACGCGGCATTGAGGGCGGCATCGGGTGGTGTTTCGGTGCTTAATTGGCTTAGTGTAACGGCAGGGAAATCGTGCAGCGCCGCTTTACCGATACGGCTAGTTAAAGACAAGCGTTGTTCGCCGTTCATGGCGATTATTTTCTGCGCTGAGCTGGCGCTCAGTTGTTCACCCAGGCGGCGTGCCGGGTCACCAAAAACAGACACAATGAGCACGGCATCCGCATTGAGCCATTGCTTTAATTGTTTGTCGGATGCGGCCATGATCTGCGTCGGGGTGCGCAGACGAATGCTGTCTTTGGGGTATTTCGCCAGATGGCTGCGCGCAGCCTCAAGCGCTGTAGGGGCTGCACGGTCTGTGACCACGCCAAACAAAGTGGCAGCAGGTGTTGCAGTGATGCTCCACGGTGTGCTCAACAGCGTCACGCTGAGCAGAAGGATCAGCTTGCGGCATAAGCGCATCTTAGAATTCCACGCCCGGCATGGCTTTAATGCCCGCCTTGAACGCATGTTTGACCAGATTCATGTCTGTCGCCGTATCGGCCGCAGCAATGAGTTTTTCAGGCGCGGCACGGCCGGTGATGATGACGTGCTGCATGGGCGGCCGTGCGGCCAGATCTGCCAGTACTTCATCGACTTCAAGCCAGCCGTATTTGAAGGCATAGGTGAGTTCGTCCAGTATCACCAGCCCCATTGTCGGGTCGGCAAGAAAAAGTCGGCTCTGGCGCCACGCCGCTTGTGCGGCCTGGGCGTCTTTTTCCTTGTCCTGCGTCTCCCAGGTGAAGCCTTCGCCCATCACGTGCCATTCAACATCCGGCTGGCGGCGGAAGAAGCCTTCTTCGCCGGTGTCGCTGCGGCTTTTGACGTACTGCACCACGCCTGCCTTGAAGCCATGGCCGAGTGCGCGGGCGAGCACGCCAAAGGCGGCGGAACTTTTGCCTTTGCCGATGCCGGTATTGACGATTAGCAAGCCGCGCTCATCGCTGGCTTCGGCGATTTTTTCGTCAATGATTTGTTTTTTGCGCTGCATGCGCGTGGTGTGTGCGGGAGAGTTTTTTGTGTCTGTCATGGTTGCTCCGGATGTTTAACAGGGTATAAACCAGCGGTCGTTATCGCTAACGATTTCGCGCAGGGGATGGCCGTAAAGGCGGGTGAGATTTTTTGCGGTGATGATGTCGCGCGCGGGTCCGGCCAGCCATTCGCCGTTGCCAAACAGCAGCAGGGCGTGGTCGCAATAGCGCACGGCAAAGCCCGGGTCGTGCAGCACGGCAACCAGACCGGATAAACCGGTGTGCGTTGAACAATCATTAGCCTGCGTTTTTTGTTTGAAGAGCTCCATGACGGCGACTTGATGGGATAGATCAAGATGCGTGAGTGGTTCGTCAAGCAAGAAAAGCTGGGGTTGTTGGGTGAAGAGTTGGGCAATGGCCAGTCGCTGCCGCTCGCCGCCCGAGAGGGTTTGCACATCCCGATCGGCTAGTCCTGCCAGGTCAACTTCATTCAAGGCGGCATAGGCAATGTCTCTATCTCGCGCTGATTCCCAATCCCAGCGCCCTAGATGGGGATGACGGCCGATGAGCGCTGTTTCCAGAACGGTGGATGAAAATGGATCGCTATGATGTTGTGCCAGATAGCCCCGGCGCTTGGCTATCTGCTGTTGCGCTTGGCGTGACAAAGTCGGTGCTGGTGAGACGCCAATTTGGACACCACACAGATTCAATTCGCCGTGTTGAGGGCGACGCAAACCCGCCAGGGTAGTGAGCAAGGTGGATTTTCCGACGCCATTTTTGCCCAGAATTGCCCAGCGTTCGCCAGGATTGACTTGCCAGTTCAGCGCATGGCAGACGTTAGTATTGCCAATGCGCAAAGACAAGTTACGCGTGAAAATCAACGGCGCTTCATGCAGGGCGCTACGCATGTTTTTCTCGACCGAGCAGAAATAAAAACACAGGCACGCCAATGAGTGCCGTGAGCACCCCGACGGGTAGCTGCTGCGGCGCAAGCACGGTGCGGGCGAGCGTGTCAGCCAATAGCAACAGGCTGCCACCGGCAAGCGTTGCTGCGGGTAGCAGCAAGCGTTGATCATTGCCCCAGCCTAATTTCATCAGGCCCAAACGCGTGAGATGCGGAACGATAAGACCAATAAAACCGATACTGCCAGCGGTGGTGACGGCGGTTGCTGTCGCGAGGGCGGCGAGAAAATAAATGCCCCGTTTGATCTGAGTTACTGAAATACCCAATGTTTGGGCGAGTACGTCACCACGCGCAAGGATATTGAGTTCGCGCGCAAAGGGCAGCGCCAGCAGGAGAGACAGCGCAAGAATGGCCAGTGCCGGACGAGGTTCGCTGATCTGACCGGCATCACCCATCAGCCAAAATAACATGCCGCGCAACTGGCTTTCCGGCGCGATGGAGAGAATCAGCGCAACGACTGCACCACAACCGGCGGCGACGATGACGCCGGTGAGTAAGAGCCGTGTGCGTGTCCAGCTATTGTCGCCATGCGCCAAGCCAAAGACGATGAGCATGGCAGCAAATGCGCCGCCAAAGGCCGCGAGGTTAATCAGCCACAAGGCAACACCCAGCAACATTGCTAACAAGGCACCCACTGCCGCGCCACCTGATATGCCTAATACATAAGGGTCGGCGAGCGGGTTGCGCAATAAAATTTGCATCAACGCGCCGGCGAGTGCCAATAATCCGCCGCAAGCAAAAGCACCAAGCGCCCGTGGCAGACGCAGGCCGCGAATGATTTCGACGGCCAGCGATGCTTCGCCTGTCGGGCTGCCGCCGGATAGCGCAGTGAATAAGTCAGACCAGGTGACCGCAATGCTGCCCGCCGCCAAGGAGATGACCAGACTCAGTGCCGCCAGGGCAAGGAGCAAGACCAAAACAAAAAAAGCGCGACGGCGGGAGGGCATGGCTAGTGTTTGTTGCCTGTGCTGGGCGTACCGGGTTTTTTCGATGGATTACTTGGGTGCATAACGAACTCCAAGGAATACATTGGCTTGCGGTTGCGCATAGCTCCAGGCCGTCTCATAAACTTTATCAAACAGGTTATTCATGCGGCCTTCGAGCGTCCAGTCTTGGCCGAGTTTGTAACTGCCATAGAGATTAACCACTTCATATTGATCCAGTGGTTTGGTTTGCGTGGCCGTATCAAAGCGATCACCAACGGCATTCAACTCTGCGCCCAGTGTCCATGGGCCGGGTGCGTAGCTGACTGAGAGTTTTCCTATCTTCGCTGCACGCCGTGGCAAACGGTTGCCGGTGCTTTGATCAATCGGTTTCATGAAGTCCAGCCCTGCATCGGCATTCCAAGCGCCATAGGTCAGACCATAACTGAGGCTGGTACCAGTGATGCGGGCGCGATTGATATTTTGCGGCTTTAACTTATTCGCGAGCGGTGGAAAGGCTGTGTTGATGATCAGGTTTTCTATGCGGTTGTCAAAATAGGTCATGCTGGCACGCTGGTACGCATGATTCCAGTTGAGGCCGATCTCCCGGTTTTTGGCAAACTCAGGGTTGAGATCGGGGTTGCCAGTATAGAAGCTTGTGTTGGGAGAGTAGAGCTGGTTAAAGCTTGGTGCCTTGAATGCAGTGCCGTAAGCTGCACGCGCCTGCCAGTCAGTGTTTAAGCGGTAGCCGTAGGCAAGGCTGCCCGTGGTTTTGCCGCCGAATTGGGAATTATCGTCGTAACGTTGGGATATTTGCCAGCTGTGGTTTTTCCAGTTGCCGTTATAGCCTGCGATGAAGGAGTCTACCGTTCGATTTTTGAGTTTGAAATTGGTGGTGCTCTCGACGTTCTGGCGTAGATGTTCAGTGGCGAGCATCAGGCTGCCCAGCGGCAGCTTGATGTCATTTTGCCAAGTCCATTGTTTTTGTTCCGTAGCAAACAGGCTTCTGCCCGGCGCAAAACTCTCCGACCAGTCTTTGGATTCGCCATAGCGCAAGGTGGATGTCCAGATTTGGGCGAGTTGATTGCGGCTATAGATTGTCCAGGCACGATTGGTGTCATTGCTGTAAGAATCGACGGGAGGTTTAGCGCCATCGTAATGATTGGTACTGTCCGTGTTAAGTAGTGTGACGCCAAGTTCATGACCTGCAGCAGGACGGAAGGCCAAGCGCCCGGACCAAGCGGTGTTCTGATAAGGATCGTTGTCTGGATTGTAATTGCTGCCAAAGCGCACACGATCGGCGGCGACATTTATGCCATCCGTTTCGAGTTTTGATGCTCGCAAGCTGTAAGACCATTGCTCGGTGCCACCAGAAACCCCCGCTTGTGCCTCAATCGTGCCATAACTGCCCGCACCGACAAAGATTTCCGGTTGCAGCTTGCCTGCACCTTTTTTGGTAAAGATTTGAATCACGCCGCCAATGGCGTCCGAGCCATACAGACTGGATGCAGGGCCGCGCAAAATTTCAATGCGTTCGATTTGCGAGAGTGGCAGATTAGTGAACGAGGGCGTTCCTGTGGTGATGGAGCTCAGTGGCATGCCATCAATCAATAGCAGCGTGTGTCCGGCGTTGGTGCCGCGAATGAAAATACTGGATGTTTTGCCCAAACCGCCATTCGTCACGAGTTGTACACCCGGCTGGCGGGAAAGCAGTTCTGGCAGGGTTGTGGCACCGGCTTTTTCTATGGCTTCCTTTTCGATGACGGTGACGTCAGCGAGTTGTTCATTGATGCGGGTAGGTTGGCGCGTGGCGGTAACGACGACTGCGCCAAGGTCGGTTTCTTCTTCACGTGCGTGGACGACAAAAGTAGCAAGAATGGCGATGGTCAAAACCGTGATGCGAAATGAATGGTGCATAAAAGACTCCTGAATTCGGCCTGCGTCCTCGCAGGCCGATGGATTTATAGGATTAAAAGCGACGCGCAGGTGTGCCTAGCCGTGGTTATTGCGACTTGGCCTTGATTGAAATCAACATCGCTTTGCTGTGAGTCGCTGATTTTTGGGCGAGCAGCTCTCGGCAGGGTTTAACGCAAGCTAAAGCGAATACCTGCAAACACAGTGGCACCTAAGGATGCGTAATCTGTCGACGCGTTTGAAACCAATTGATATTCTTTATCGAACAGATTATCCGCGCGAGCAAAGACAGACCAGCTCGAGTTGACGCGATATTCACCATGCAGATTGACGACGCCATATCCACCCATTTTTTTGGTGTTCTTTTTGGTAACGAAGTCAGGTGCATCATAGCGAGAGCCAGCCGCTTGAATTTCTGTACCCCAAGACCAGGCGCCAACGACATGATCCAGCGAGAGCGTGCCGAATTTTTTCGCGCGACGTATCAGGTATTCGCCTGTATCTTTATCCTTGGGGTTTTGCCAGGTGAGATGTGCACCTAACGTCCAGTTGGCCAGGTGGGTTGTCGCAGCAGCAGTCAGGCCGCTAATGCGTGCTTGGCCAACATTGCGGGGTGAAAAAAAGAACGAACTGGGGGGCGACTCTTCCCATTGGATCAGGTTGCGGATGGTATTGCGGAAGGCGGTGAGCGATGCCTGCATATTGCCTTCTTCATAATGCAGCGCGAGTTCATGGGTGCGGCCTGTTTCGGGCTGTAGCGCCGGGTTGCCAGCGCCGACAAAAGGCGTGTTCGGAAAATACAGGTCGTTGAATGTCGGGGCTTTGAATGATGTCCCCGTATTGGCGGCGACACGCCATTGCGGTGTCACGCGATAGCCATAGCCCAGCGTGTGTGTGGTCTTGCTGCCGAATTGGGAGTTATCGTCATAGCGTGCGGCAGCTTGCCATAAATGCTTGCCTTGACTGCCGTTCCAGCCTATGACCAAGGAATCGGTAGTGCGCTCGGTGTTGGTATAAGTATTTGTTGAGGCGATTTCTTCACGCAGCGTTTCTACGGCAAGCAATGCCTGACCCAAGGGTAATTTCACATCGTTTTGCCAGGTGAATTGATCCTGACGGGTTTTGAATGTGTCATCCGGCTGTCCCAGGGTAAAAGAGGGCGTAGATACGCTTTTGTCTTCGCTGCGACCCAGGCGCAATTCGCTGCGCCAGGCATCGCTCAGATTGGCTTTGGCATGTGCGGCGTAACTGGTGGTTTTGTGACGGGTTTGCCAGTCGGAACTTGCAGGCGGGCCAAAGGGTGGAAAGCCATCAGCGTCAAACTGGTTCATGCTATCGCTCTCGAACCATTGAACGCCAATTTCTGTTGTTGTGTCTGGCCGCCAGTTGGCATGCAAGGCATTGGTTCTGCGCCAAAAGCCATCTTTGTCCGGGTTGTAGGCCGAGCTGGATGGGTTGGTAATCATGCTCACGCCGTCGCTGCGTGAATCGGTGAGTCTGACGCCGTAGTCAAATTGCCCGATCTGGTTGCTATGCGCCAGGGATGCTTCTTGCGCGCCACGGCTGCCTGCACCCAGGCTGACATCCAGGCGGGGACTCTCGGCCGAGGGGCGGGTGGTGATGCGAATCACGCCGCCAATGGCGTCCGAGCCATATAGCGCGGAGGCCGCACCACGCAGGATTTCGATACGTTCGATTTGTGCGAGTGGAATCGCTTCGATCGATGTTTGGCCCAGCGTTGCCGAACTCACGCGCAGGCCATCCACCAGCACCAGGGTGTGCCCGGCATTCGCTCCTCGAATGAAAACACTTTCTGCTGCGCCACGCGAACCCTGACGGGAAAGTTCAATACCAGGAATGCGTGTCAAAAGGTCGCCAAGTGAGGCGTTCGCACCGGCTTTTTCGATGTCTTCCCGATCGAGCATGGTGACGTCTGCGGTTTGTGCATTGATGCGACTCGGTTGGCGAGTGGCAACAACGGTGATGGCAGCGTCGTCGATTTTTGGTTCAGCGGCCAGTGTGTTAAATGAAGGTAATGCAGAGGTGATGGCCATGCTGAGCATAGCGTGGCGTAAAGGATGATTTTTCATGAGGAAACCCCGAGTTGCCGACATGCGTCCCCGCAAGCCGGTAGCTTAAAAAATCAGAAGTGTGAGGAGGAGAATCGAAGGCGTTTGTTTTGGCGGAAAGTGCATGATCCGGCAAGACGCTACACACTCGATGCGGCCACCCCGCAGCATCTGATACGTGTGTTCCTGGCCGGTCTCCGGGCTCGAAAGTTTTGCTGCCTCGCCTTCCCGGAATAACATCATTCCAGTGGCATTGTGAGGCAGCCGCACTTCCTTACCGTTGCGGGGGCAGCGCCGGAATTGATTTTCTGGGTAGGAATATCGCACCGGCTTCCCGTTTAATCCGGCATGAGGACTCATGCGCGGACACCACGAACGGGACGGAGTATATAGCAAGAGGGCAAAAGCAGAACAGCAGCAGGGCATGTCAAGCATGCGCTGCTGCTGTTACTGTTAGAGTACTCGGGGTTCAGGTAATTTTGCGGCGTGAATGCGTACTGCTAAATGATCAATGACGTACGCTCTCCAGTGCTGCATTAAACGTTGGGCTCGGGCGCATAACACTGTCAGCCTTTGCTTGATCAGGCAGGAAGTACCCGCCAATATCAACGGGTTTGCCTTGAACTGCGTTTAACTCAGCAATGATTTGCTGTTCATTGTTCGCCAACTGTTGAGCCAGAGGGGTGAAATAGGCTTTCAGTTGCTGGTCTTCGTTTTGTTCAGCCAACGCTTGAGCCCAATACAAGGCCAGGTAATATTGGCTGCCCCGATTATCGAGCTCACCGGTACGCCGCGAGGGTGATTTGTCATTTTCGAGCAGTTTGCCGGTGGCAGCGTCCAGCGTCTTGGCGAGCAGTTTTGCCTTGTCGTTGTCATTTTTAATACCCAGTTCTTCCAATGAAACAGCCAGTGCCAGGAATTCACCGAGCGAATCCCAACGCAGGTGGTTTTCTTCCACGAGTTGCTGAACGTGTTTGGGTGCCGAGCCCCCGGCGCCTGTTTCATACATGCCGCCGCCGGCCATCAAGGGGACGATGGACAGCATCTTGGCGCTGGTACCGAGTTCCATGATCGGGAACAGGTCAGTCAGGTAGTCGCGCAGGATGTTGCCGGTGACAGATATGGTGTCCATGCCACGAATTACGCGCTCCAGGGTGTAGCGCATAGCACGCACTTGCGACATGATCTGGATATCCAGCCCGGTGGTATCGTGATCATTGAGATAGGTTTTTACCTTTTTGATCAATTCCGCTTCATGTGGGCGATAGGGGTCAAGCCAAAAGACCGCTGGCATACCCGAGAGGCGGGCGCGCGTGACGGCCAGTTTGACCCAGTCACGGATCGGCGCATCTTTAGCCTGACACATGCGCCAGATGTCCCCTTGTTCGACTTTCTGGCTCAGCAGAATTTCGCCAGTAGCCAGATCGACGACATTGGCAGTGCCATCTTCGGAAATTTCAAAAGTTTTGTCGTGTGAGCCGTATTCCTCAGCTTGCTGCGCCATGAGGCCAACGTTAGGCACGGTGCCCATAGTGCGTGGATCGAAGTTGCCATTGGTTTTACAGAAGTTGATCATCTCCTGATATATCCGGGCAAATGTCGATTCGGGCATCACGGCTTTGGTATCTTTGGGTTTGCCGTCAGCTCCCCACATCTTGCCGCCAATGCGGATCATGGCAGGCATGGAGGCATCGACAATTACGTCGTTGGGGGCATGCAGATTGGTAATGCCCTTGGCCGAGTCCACCATGGCCAGCTCAGGGCGGTGTTCGTGGCAGGCGTGCAGGTCGCGGATAATTTCTTCACGCTTGGAGCTGGGCAGTGAGGCGATCTTTTCTTCCAGGTCAACCATGCCGTTGTTGACGTTGACACCCAGTTCATCGAACAATTTGCCGTGTTTTTTGAAGGCGTCTTTGTAATAGATTTTGACGGCATGGCCGAAGACGATGGGGTGGGATACGCGCATCATCGTGGCTTTGACGTGCAACGAGAACAAGACGCCTGTTTTGCGGGCGTCTTCCATTTGCGCTTCGTAAAAATCGCACAGCGCTTTTTTGCTCATGAACATGCTGTCGATGATTTCGCCTGCAAGCAATGAAACCTTGGGTTTGAGCACCAGGGTTTTGCCGCTTGCCGTGACAAGCTCCATTTTGACATCTCGGGCTTTATCGAGCGTCATGGATTTTTCACCGTGATAGAAGTCACCATGATGCATATGCGCCACATGGGTGCGCGAAGCCATACTCCATTCGGACATGGAATGGGGATGTTTGCGGGCATAATTTTTGACAGCCGCAGGCGCACGACGGTCGGAGTTGCCTTCACGCAATACAGGGTTCACCGCGCTGCCAAGACATTTGGAGTAGCGTGCGTGAATGGCTTTTTCAGCTTCAGTTTTCGGAACTTCAGGGTAGTTGGGTAAAGCATAGCCTTTGGATTGCAGTTCCTTGATGGCGCTGACCAGTTGTGCCACGGCAGCACTGATGTTCGGCAACTTGATGATATTGGCTTCCGGTTTTTTGGCCAGTTGAGCCAATTCGGCCAGAATATTCGGCGTTTTTTGATTGTCCGGCAGAATGTCTGAGAATTCAGCCAGAATTCTTGCGGCAACCGAGATGTCACTGCCTACAATATCGATACCGGCCGGGGCGACGAAGGTTTTGATGATCGGTAAAAAAGCATAGGTGGCCAGACGGGGTGCTTCGTCAGTTAACGTATAGATGATTTTTGAATCTTTCGCAGTCATTGCTTTTCCTTTGCGATGGTTAGTTGAGTTGTGTTTACCGATAGGTCAATTATAAGTCTGCCGGGTGTCTGCAGGATGGAACAGCGGTTTATTAGCCGTTTGATAATTTCTGCGTCCTTAAGACGCGGCATTTGGCAAAGCTAATCTGGCCCAAAGCGCCAGACCCTGTGCGTTGAGGTCGATATCCAGGCCGAGTAGCGCATCCAGTGCTGCATCGTTTAACGCAACGCCGTGGAGGCGTACTTGAGTGAAGAGATAGTGTCGCAAAGCGTGGCTAATCGAGGATGCTACTGTTTGCTGCGCCGTGTTGTCAGCGCCGACTTTTTGAGTTTCTTTATTGAATGCTGTTTGAGCGATGTTTACAAATTCGTCCATGTGGTGCAGTAGTTCTGGCGCATATTGTTGCGGGTTAGCCAGGCGGCCAAAATGCGTGAGGTAGGCCGTTTCTGGTTGCAGGGCCAAAATGCGTTCAACTGATTGGCGCATGGCCATGGGATCAAATTGCGAGGGCGTGGTAGTAGGGAAAAGGAACGGTTTGCCATTCACCATCAATTCAGGATAGCTAATGCCCAACATGTCGCCAGTAAATATGCCTTTTGAATAAGCATCGTAAATCACGATGTGGTGGCGCGCATGGCCGGGCGTATCCAGACACAATAATGGGCGTTCAGCCAGATGAATAATGGTATTTTCAGGCGCTTCGATTATGCGGGCTGCTGGAATCGGCAAGATATTGCCGTAGAGCTCACGAGTGCGCGCTTTGCCATAAACAGCTTCAACCCCGGCCATAAGCTGCGCGGGTGCTGCCATGTGACGCGCACCGCGCGGGTGTACAACCAGGCGCGCCTGGGGAAAGGCTTCCATCATCACGCCTGCGCCGCCGGCGTGATCTAGATGAATATGGGTGAGGATAATGTAATCAACTGCGCTTGGATTCAAGCCTAAATTCTTTAGTGCCTTGAGTACATAGGGCAGTGTTTCAAAGGTTCCCGTATCAATAAGCGCAACTCGTCCCTGATGAACGATCAGATGAACGGCAACAAGTTGCGACCTTAAGTAGCCAGAATCGAGGGCATAAATATCATGGCTGTATGCGATAAGATTATTTTTCATGAGGGCAGATATTATCAGGACAGACAATGCGCACTGCTCACTGCATAGCAGTTAATTTTTTCGGAGCAAGGCTATTCTGTTTGCAGGTGCTTTGCAATTTCGTCATGAAGATGACGGTAAGACCTGCCGTAAAAGCAATGGCGCTGTATTGCCATTCACAGTAGCGATTAGGTTTTCTTTTTTTGCCAAGTACCTGAACGCGTCATTTCGCCCCATTTTGATTGGGTTTTAAAAAGCCATTTCTTCGAGCAATTACGCCGATGTTGAGATCATCAAGCCAAAGCCTTGCACGATCAGGATCAAGGCAATGGCGACCTCAAGGGAAACCAGGTCGAATAAATAGCTGACAAGTAATGCCACATAGCCTGTGACTTCTAATAAGCTGCTCAAGATATCAGTCAAGAAGCTGTTAAGTAGAGATGAGAAAACATCACCTCAGCGACATCAGCCGCGAACAATTTGAGTGATCCGAGAATGACTTGAAGCGGCACGTAAGCGTACCAAGCTGCGTTAGGTTGATTTCTACGAAGTATTCTGTAAGGTACCTGCTCAAGAGTGGGTGCCAGTGGCGCGGCTCCATCAAACATGGGTGCAACGCATGCACGAGATTCTTGATCGTTGATGTATCGTGAGCCATGGGCAGAGGGCATCGGCGGACAGTGAGTAGCGCGACCGGGCAGGGGATGTTAAACGCGAGCTTTCTGGCTTCTATTTCATATATGTTAAAAAGTACCTTCTAAAAACATGACGGAGGGCGCATGACTGCTTTAACCCATGATGAAGCGATCAAGCGGGCGAAATATGTTGGCAAGGTTGCCGAGGCTGAGTTATTTGATGCGGACCGCAATGGCAGATATTCCAGCAAACTGAAAGATGCTATTTTTGAAACCCAGTTGCATCGTCTGCTGCGGCCCAAACGCTATGGCGGATTTGGCTTGGGGTATGGCACCGTCGCCGAAGTGGCGAGAACGGTTGCACAGCATAGCGTATCGGGTGCCTGGGTTGTGTCATTCATGCCTTTGCATGAGGGTTGGGTTGCCTTGCTGCCACCGGCCGGCCGGGAAGAGATTTTTGCGACTGACGAGTTTGTTGCCGACATTTTTTTCCCTATTGGAAAAGCCGAAGTTGTGCCTGGCGGGGTTCGATTAAGTGGGCAATGGAACTGGGGCAGCGGTATCGACTTTTGTGGCTGGATCGGTCTGGGGGCGATTATTGATTTGCCAGGAACTACCGCCGGTCCGCAACCGTGTCTGGTAACAATCAAGGTTGCTGAAGGCGAAATTATTCGCAACTGGGATACGTTCGGGTCACGTGCCACGGGCAGCAACGGGATTCGGGTAGAGAATGTGTTTGTTCCTTGGCAACGAATATTTCCGGCGGGTGCGGTGAAGAATGATGCCAAACCGATGGGCGGTGAATATGATCCCGAAGAGCCGGTGTATCGCGTGCCTTACATGCCTGCAGGGGCGATGGCTTCGTTCAGCGCCATTGCAGTGGGTGCCAGTCAGCGTTTGCATAGAGAATTGCATGAAAGAATTCACACGCGTCAACGCGTGGTGCTGGGTGGGAAAGAATGGGAGTCTCCTGTCGCACAGAAAAATTTAGGTGAAGTGACCGTCTGGGTCGAACAAATCGAAGCTCTGCATGCCCGTTATGTGAGACAAATAGAGTCATGGAGCCAGCAAGGAACTTCGCTGGTGCCTGAAATCGACAGTAATCGGTTGGGTGCCTGGCGTTCATCCATTGCGCGCACGGCGTCACAGGTGGGATTCAGGACAATGGAGTTACTCGGTGCGGCGGCGACATATAAAGGCGACCTGGTGGAAGTATTTGCGCGCGATCTTTTCATGCTGTCTCTTCACGTGACACAGATTTACGAAGACCATGTGATGTTTTATGGTCGCGCACAGTATGGTTTAAGCGGTCATCCTTTGGGTTAAGGCAGAATTATTTTGTTCAACCTGTTTGCTTTTTCTTGCACTTGTTTGTGTGTTGTGGAATAATTCGCGTCTTCCGCTGCGGAGCGGTAGTTCAGTTGGTTAGAATACCGGCCTGTCACGCCGGGGGTCGCGGGTTCGAGTCCCGTCCGCTCCGCCAAAAATGCAATAAAAACCTGCAAAAATTCATATTTTTGCAGGTTTTTTTTCGCCTGTTTTCGCCAATGCTCGGGCTTTATCCTCATGCAGCATGAATTAAGATATTTTGCACGATACATTTGGTCGTATGCGTTATATCTATTACTAGAAAGGGCCGATTGATGAACGACTTTTCCGCAACCCAACAAAATTTACTGACGACGCTGGATATCAAGCTGATCGAGCAGACAAAAAATCGCGTGGTCGCGACCATGCCCGTTGGCCCTAAAGTGCATCAGCCCTTTGGTTTGTTGCATGGTGGTGCATCTGTGGTACTTGCGGAAACGGTCGCTTCTGTTGCTGCCTGTTTGAATCTTGATCCGAGCAAAGAAACTGCGGTGGGGTTGGAGATCAATGCGAACCATTTGCGAGGCAAACGTGAGGGTGTGGTGACAGCAACAGCCACGCCGATACATATTGGCCGTCGCACGCAGGTTTGGGATATTCGAATTGTGGATGAAGACAATAAGCCGGTATGTGTTTCGCGGTGTACCATGGCTGTGGTGCCCGTCTCGGCGTGATGAATTTAGATTTATGTTGTTGTTCAGCCACCGTGTTTCAAATATTCTCAGGAGAATTTCATGCAACGAATCAAAGTAGCCGGATCAAGTGATGTCAAAGAGGCGCAAGTGCATACCGTGCAGGCCAATGGACAATCTGTGTTGCTCACGCGCGTGCAGGGCAAGGTGTGCGCGATTTCCAGTAAATGCACGCACATGGGCTTGTCGATGAAAAAGGGCAAGATTGTGGATGGTGCGATTCAATGCCCTTGGCATGGTTCAAAGTTTGATGTTTGTACCGGCAAGAATGTGAACTGGACAAATTCTTTCCTTGGTATTCCCATGCCCAAGTTTATGCACGGCATGATCGCCATGGGCAAGAAGCCGGCGCCGGTTCCTACCTTTACGGCAGTCGAGAAGGATGGTGCTGTGTTTATTGATATGCCTGATGCTTAAGTCCTGCTCGCCGTATCACCAGCGCCGACTTTTCATGATTTGAGGTGTATCGTAGCGAACCTCGACCTGGTTCGGAATAATTCGTCAGGTCGAGGTTGCTTGATGAAAGGTCTTCAGGCTGCTTCTTCGATATCTTCCACGATCACCCGATCACCTAAGTTCAAAACGATCGAGATTTATCACCTTGACCCATGCCGCCACGAAGTCCTTGACGAACTTTTCCTGCGCGTCAGAGCAGGCATAGGTTTCAGCCAGCGCACGGAGCTGTGAGTTGGAGCCAAAGATCAGGTCTACGCGAGTGCCGGTCCACTTGAGTTCGCCGGTTTTACGATCGCGTCCTTCAAACTCACCCTTGTCGTCCGAGATCGACTTCCACTCGGTACCCATGTCGAGCAGATTCAGGAAGAAGTCGTTGGTGAGCGCACCCGGCCGCTGGGTGAAGACACCGTGCTGAGATTGTCCGACGTTGGCGTTCAGCGCGCGCATGCCGCCTACCAGCACCGTCATTTCAGGTGCGGAGAGTTTCAGCAGTTGCGCTTTGTCGAGCAGCAGCTCCTCGGCCGGAACGGCGTACTTGGTCTTCTGGTAGTTGCGAAAGCCGTCGGCGATAGGTTCCAGCACGGCGAAGGAGTCCACATCGGTTTGCGCCTGCGAGGCGTCCATGCGGCCCGGCGCGAAAGGCACCGTCACTGCGTTGCCAGCATTCTTCGCGGCTTCTTCAACGCCGGCACAGCCCGCCAGCACGATGAGATCGGCCAGCGAGACTTTCTTGCCGCCGGATTGCGAGGCGTTGAACTCGCGCTGGATGGATTCGAGTTTGCCCAACACCTTGGTCAGTTGCGCTGGCTGGTTAGCTGCCCAGTCCTTCTGCGGCGCAAGGCGGATGCGCGCGCCATTCGCGCCGCCGCGCATGTCGGAACCGCGGAAAGTCGAGGCTGATGCCCAGGCAGTTGACACCAGTTCCGCAACAGATAGGCCAGACGCCAGTATCTTGACCTTGAGCGCCGCCACGTCCTTGTCGTCGACCAGCGGGTGATCGACGGCGGGAATCGGGTCTTGCCAGAGCAGGTCTTCCTTGGGCACTTCAGGGCCGAGATAGCGTGAACGCGGGCCCATGTCGCGGTGGGTGAGCTTGAACCAGGCGCGGGCGAAGGCGTCGGCGAATTCTGCCGGATTCTGGTGGAAGCGCCGCGCAATCGGTTCATAAATCGGATCCATGCGCATCGCCATGTCTGCATCGGTCATGATGATCGGCGCCTTTTTTGAGGCATCATGCGCGGCCGGCGCCATGTTGCTGTCAGTCGCCTGCTTCGGCGTCCACTGCCAGGCGCCCGCCGGACTCTTGGAATTCACCCAGTCGTTGCCGAACAGCATATCCAGATAACTCATGTCCCATTGGGTCGGGGTCGGTGTCCATGAGCCTTCCAGGCCGCTGCTGATTGTGTCGCCACCCTTGCCGGTCTTATAGCTGCTTTTCCAGCCCAGACCTTGTTGTTCGATCGGTGCGGCTTCTGGCTCTGGCCCGACATGGCTTGCCGAATCTGCCCCATGACATTTGCCGAAGGTGTGGCCGCCGCAAGTGAGCGCCACGGTTTCTTCGTCGTTCATCGCCATGCGCGCAAAGGTTTCGCGCACCAGGCGGCCGGTTTCGAGGGTATTCGGTTGCCCACCCGGACCTTCCGGATTCACATAGATCAACCCCATCTGCACGGCGGCAAGCGGGTTTTCAAGCTCACCGCCGGAAGCCATGCGGGCTTTATCATCTAGCCATTTTTCTTCATTGCCCCAATAGACGTCGATCTCCGGCGCCCAAATGTCCTCGCGCCCACCGGCGAAGCCGAAAGTCTTGAAGCCCATCGATTCCAGCGCGACGTTACCCGTAAGAATTATCAGATCGGCCCAGGAAATTTTCTTGCCATACTTCTGCTTGATCGGCCACAAAAGACGCCGTGCCTTGTCAAGGCTGACGTTGTCGGGCCAGCTATTGAGCGGGGCAAAACGCTGATTGCCGTGTCCCGCGCCGCCACGGCCGTCACCGGTGCGGTAGGTGCCTGCGCTGTGCCACGCCATGCGGATAAAGAAAGGCCCGTAGTGACCGTAGTCCGCCGGCCACCAGTCCTGGGAGTCGGTCATCAAGGTCGTCAGGTCTTTTTTAACAGCCGCTAGGTCCAGGGAATTGAATTCTTCAGCATAGTTGAATTCTTCTCCCATGGGATTGGATTGTGGGGAATGTTGATGCAGAATTTCAAGGTGCAACTGATTTGGCCACCAAGTGTGGTTGGCTGTGGCTTTGCCGGGTTTGTGGACAAACGGGCATTTTGCTTCTGTGCTCATGATGTTCTCCTTTGTGGTGATACGGTTAATAACCTATTGCAGCATCGGCATAAAGTTCGATTAAAAACCACATGGCCGATAATTCATTGTTCAGATTTGCCTTCATCATTTTCTCCTTTCGCGAACTGCAGAATCATATTAAGCTTGCTCTGAATATTAGTAAAATTGATTATTTATTTATTAACGATAGTTAATTTCTATAAATAGACGAACGCGGGTGTGCGCCATTTTTCGCGCGCGGTGATTGATGGTGATTGGCGGTGATTGTTTGTTGCGCGTGCTACCATGCCGCGCCCATGTCAGTTCTTGATCCTATTTTTGCCCTTGAAGGACCGCTTGCCCAAGCGGTTGAAGGGTTTCGCGTGCGCCCGCAACAGCTGGAAATGGCCCAGCGTATTGCTTTGGCCATTACAGACAACGCCGTGCTGGTGGCTGAAGCCGGTACAGGCACGGGAAAAACCTTTGCCTATCTGGTGCCAGCGCTGCTCTCGGGCGGCAAAATCATCATTTCAACGGGAACAAAAACATTACAGGATCAATTGTTCAACCGCGATTTACCCGCCGTGCGAGCTGCATTGAAAGTAGGCGCATCTATTGCGTTGCTCAAAGGCCGCGCAAATTATGTGTGTCCTTATCATCTTGAACGCGCAATGAGCACGGGACGCCTGGCATCGCGTGAAGAAGCCGGTCATCTGCGCAAAATTGTTCGTTTTACTGAACGTACCAAAACGGGGGACAAAGCCGAGTGTGTGGATGTGCCCGAAGATTCATCTGCCTGGCATGTGGCGACATCAACGCGCGAGAATTGTCTGGGGCAAGAATGCCCGAACGTCAAGCAATGCTTTGTGTTGACGGCTCGCCAGAATGCACAAATGGCTGATGTGGTGGTAGTCAATCATCATCTGTTTTTTGCCGATGTGATGTTGAAAGACGAAGGCATGGGCGAGCTATTGCCGGCATGTAACACGGTAATTTTTGATGAGGCGCACCAACTGCCTGAAATTGCCGGCCTGTTTTTTGGCGAGAGTATTTCCACGTCGCAGTTGATTGATTTATCGCGCGATGTGCGAACCGAAGGGCTGACCTCGGCAAAAGATTATCCGCCCTTGCAAGACGCCGCACAGACCTTGGATAAGGCGGCACGCGATTTGCGTTTGTCGGTCAAAGGCGAAAATGTGCGTTTGCCGGCAAGCCAGGTTGAAAACGAGAACGATTTCTCTTCTGCCTTGACGACGGTAACAAACGCTTTGCGCGAGTTGGGCAAACACCTGGAGGCTCAATCTGCTCGTGGCGAAGGCTTGGCGAATTGCCTGGAACGCACGCAGCAGTTAGCACAACGCTTGACGCGCTGGCAAAAAGGCGAAGCGGCTGAATCGGGCGGGTCGGTCGTTAAATGGATCGAAGTGTATTCACATGCGTTATCGTTGAATTTAACGCCATTGGATATTGCGCCAATTTTCCGCCGCCAGATGGAAGGCCATCCGCGCGCGTGGATTTTTGCCTCTGCCACGCTGGCGGTGGGGCAGAATTTTTCGCACTATTGCGATGCACTGGGCTTGCATGAAGCTGAAACGGTGGTGTGGGGCAGCCCGTTTGATTACGCCAATCATGGTTTGTTGTACGCGCCCCAAGGCATGCCGGATCCGAACAGTGTCTTGTATCAGGAGGCTGTGGCCGAAGCTGCCTGGCCAGCTATTCGCGCAGCAGGCGGGCGAACCTTTGTGCTGTGCACTTCGCTTCGTGCGATGCGGCGAATACGCGAGCTATTGCAAGAGAAGCTGCAAAAAGAAGCGCTTGATTTACCATTGCTCATGCAAGGAGAAGGTTCGAAAACAGAACTGTTGGAACGGTTTCGCTTTCTCGGCAACGCGATTCTTGTGGCCAGCGTGAGCTTTTGGGAAGGCGTGGATGTACGCGGCGAAGCACTTTCGCTGGTGGTTATCGACAAGCTGCCGTTTGCGCCACCTGATGATCCCGTGCTTGCCGCTCGCATTGAAAGCTTGCGCGCTGCGGGCGAGAATGCCTTTATGACCTACCAATTACCGCAAACCGTCATCAGCATGAAGCAAGGTGCGGGCCGCTTGATTCGTGATGAGGCGGATCGCGGCGTGTTGATGATTTGTGATCCCCGTCTGACCGGCAAGCCGTATGGCAAAGCCATCTGGCGCTCCTTGCCGCCGATGCGCCGCACGCGCGATATTGCGGACGTTGAGACATTTTTCGCACAGCCGGTAAAATCAGCCTCATGACTACATATGCCTGCATTGCCCTGGCGGATCGGCTTAACGCCGGATGTCATTGCGAGTCGCTCGATCGAGTACTGTTGAACAGTGAGCTGGAGCGCGTCAGCCAGGGTTTTAACGAGCTGATTATGGCACAGCGGCCGCATTTGCTTTCCAGTTCCGTAACCTTTGTGGGCGATGAACATATCCGGCAGATGGCCGCGCTGATCGACGCTATCGAACAGGTGGTGGCCATGCCTGCGTATCAAGCCCATGTCTTAGCCCATGCGCCTGACATTGCCAACCATCAACCAGCGGCGCGAGGTGTGTTTCTGGGTTACGACTTTCATTTGGGCCGCACAGGGCCGCAACTGATCGAGATCAATACCAACGCAGGTGGTGGCCTGCTCAATGCGTTACTGGCGCGTGCGCAAAAAGCCTGCTGCAAGGATGTGGAAGCCTTGTTGCCAGGCGATTTGGCACATGCCACGCCGGAGCAGATGTTTCTCGACATGTTTCGCGCGGAATGGCAGGCTGGGGCCGCACATGTTCGCCGTTCCGTCAGCGCCGACTTTTTGACGGATTCGTTGCCAGGGACGGTTGCCATCGTCGATCTTGCGCCGCCCCTGCAATATCTTTATCCGGAATTTTTATTGTTCCAGCGATTGTTTGTAGAGGCAGGTATTGAAGCCGTGATTTGCGATCCGGCCGAGCTGGCCTTTCGCGACGGTGGACTATGGCATGGGACGACGAAAATCGATCTGGTCTACAACCGGCTCACGGATTTCTCTCTTGCCGAGCCGGCAAGCGCCGCCTTGCGCGCGGCTTATCTTGCCGACGCCGCAGTGATTACGCCGCATCCGCGCGCGCATGCGCTGTACGCCGACAAGCGCAATCTCGTTGCACTTTCCGATGCTGACCTCTTGGCGTCCTGGGGTGTCAATGAAACAACGCGCAGACTGTTGCTTGACGGTATTCCGCACACGGAACGGGTGGCAGCGGAACGCGCAGCAGACTTTTGGACGCGGCGGAGGCAATTGTTTTTCAAGCCAGCGACAGGTTATGGTGCCAAGGCGGCCTATCGCGGCGACAAGATTACCAAACGCGTTTTTGATGAAGTGCTGGCTGGCGACTACGTTGCCCAGGCGCTGGTGCCACCTTCGCAGCGCACCTTGCAAGTTGGCGAGACACCCGTCGAACTCAAGATTGACCTGCGCAATTATGTCTATGCCGCCCATGTGCAACTGATTGCCGCGCGCCTGTGGGCGGGGCAGACCACCAACTTTCGCACGCCCGGCGGCGGCTTTGCGCCGGTTCTGGCGGTGCCTTGTCCTGAGGAGGCGCGATGAAAGTTTTTGGTTTGGCAGGCTATTCAGGCGCCGGTAAGACAACGCTGCTCGAAGCGCTGATCCCGCGGTTTGTCGCGGCGGGTTTGCGCGTCTCGCTGCTCAAGCATGCGCATCATCATTTTGATATTGACCGGCCAGGCAAGGATTCGTATCGTTTGCGCGAGGCGGGGTGCGCTGAAGTCTTGCTCGTCTCCGGCCAGCGCTGGGCGTTGATGCATGAATTGCGCGATGCACCGGAACCCAGTTTTGAAGAACAGATTGCCCGTTTTTCAGATTGTGATCTGGTGCTGGTGGAAGGCTTTAAACACATGCCTGTGCCCAAGCTCGAAGTGCACCGGCCTGCGGTGGGCAAACCGTTAATCGCTACGGATGATAACGAGCATATTGTGGCGGTCGCCACCGATGAGCCTGAGGTTGTTGCAAGGCTCACGCAGCGGCCGGTGTTGCCATTAAATAACTCGGCAGCGATTGCCGAATTCATTCTTCAGCATCAAGGATTGGTATGACGATTTTAAGTTTTGATGACGCATCAGGCCGCCTGCTGGCGCAAGCGCAGGCAGTGACCGAAACCGAATTCGTGCCCACAAATGCAGCACGAGGACGGATATTGGCAAATAGCCTCGTCGCGTCGCTCAATGTGCCACCGCTGGATAACAGCGCGATGGATGGTTATGCCATTCGGTGTGCCGATGTTCCTGCACTCGGTACGCGCCTGCCGATCTCGCAACGTATTGCAGCGGGAAATGTCGGCCAGGCGTTAGTGCGGCAAACGGCCGCCCGCATTTTTACAGGTGCGCCGATTCCGGCGGGGGCAGACGCGGTAGTCATGCAAGAACACTGCACGCAGGATGGTGACGCGGTGATTGTGAATGCGCTACCAAAGCCAGGCCAAGCCATTCGGCGATGCGGTGAGGATATTGCCACAGGCGCAGAGGTGATTGCTGCGGGCACGCGCCTGACCGCAGCGCATCTGGGTTTGGCTGCATCGGTAGGCGTAGCGGAATTATGTGTGTTTCGCCGGTTGCGTGTGGCGTTGTTTTCAACGGGCGATGAGCTCACCATGCCCGGCGAGCCACTCAAGCCCGGCGGCATTTACAACTCCAACCGCACCATGCTGCATGCGCTGCTGGAAGGGCTTGGTTGTGTTGTTGCCGATAGGGGCATTGTGTCTGATAGTCTGGATGCCACGCGTGCCGCATTGCGTGTAGCGGCGCAGGACAATGATTTGATTTTGACCAGCGGCGGCGTTTCAGTGGGCGAAGAAGATCATGTGAAAGCGGCAGTGAACGCTGAAGGTGTGCTGGATTTGTGGAAGATTGCGATCAAGCCTGGCAAACCGTTTGCGTTTGGTTCGATACGAAAAGTCGGCGCTGGTGAGACGGCGAGCAGGATAGAAAATGGGGCTTTTATCAACACAACTGCACGGTTTATCGGCCTGCCCGGCAATCCCGTCGCCAGTTTTGTGACTTTTCTTATGCTGGTGCGCCCCTTCATTTTGACCATGCAGGGCGCAAGTTGTGTGACGCCTCGCGTGCTGCATTTGCGTGCTGATTTTTCCTGGAAGGGGGATGCGCGGCGTGAATTTTTACGTGCACGTATCAACGATCAAGGCGGGCTCAGCTTATATTCACAGCAAGGTTCAGCGGTGCTCACCTCTTGTGCATGGGCTGACGGATTGATTGATAATCTGCCAGGACAAGCCATTGAGCCGGGGGATATCGTGCGCTTTATCGACTTCAATGCCTTGGGGTAAATATCATGCACATTCATTTGCTTTATTTTGCCGGGCTGCGCGAAATGCTAGGCGTTGCGACAGAAACGCTGGAGTTACCTGCGGAAATAGAGACAGTAGCCGCGCTACGTGAACTGCTGGCGGCGCGCGGTGCGCCGTGGACTGCGCTAGTCACCACCAAAAATCTTCGCGCTGCCGTGAATCAGGAAATGGCAGGGCAAGATGCTCGCGTTCATGCCGGAGATGAAGTCGCCTTTTTCCCGCCGGTCACTGGAGGGTAGGCGATGTCGGTGACCATACAAGCGGCTGATTTTGATTGTGGTCAGGAAATTGCCGCGATGACCAAAGGACGTGATGACATTGGCGCGCTTGCCAGTTTTATCGGGCTGGTACGGGCAGATACCCTGGGCACAGAAAATATTGACTCGATGCAGCTGGAGCATTACCCCGGCATGACGGAAAAAGCGCTGGCCGAGATTGTGGCAGCGGCAGAAAAACGCTGGATGCTACAGTCTGTGCGGGTGATTCACCGTGTGGGCAAGCTTTTGCCGGGTGAGCAAATTGTGCTGGTGCTAGTCGCCGCTAGTCACCGCGGTGCGGCGTTTGCGGCGTGTGAATTCATCATGGATTTTTTGAAAACCCGCGCGCCTTTCTGGAAAAAAGAGGTGAGTGAACATCATGAACAGTGGGTTGAGGCGCGGGATAAGGATGAGATGGCGTTGCAGCGCTGGCAGGATGCAGAGAAGTAAGTTTTCTTCTAAAGTTCAAAGAGGACATAAAAAAGCCAGGCTCAGGGCCTGGCTTTTTTATTGAGTAAAAACCGCTTTTGCTTAATGCGCGTGATTTGCATGTGCGGCAGCAGTGTTTGCTACAGCGGCACTAGGCGTGGGGTTGAACTCTACGGGCACCCAGCGGTAGCTGCCTTTGCCTTCAGGAACGACATGGCCAATGCCGGGGAAGGGCAAGTGGGCGCCGGACATGAACGATTTTTCATTTGCTACGCGTTTCAGGATATCACGGCGCATGGCGATGGCTTTTTTCTGGTCAGCATCGAATTGAATGGCAACGCCAGGGTTGGAAAATTGAATGGCGTGGGCGTGCAGCATATCGCCAGTGATGACAAGCTTTTGGCCTTGGGATTCAACGATGTAAATTCGATGTCCCGGGGTATGGCCAGAGGCATTAACGGCCGTGATACCTGGGACGATTTCACCCGTGCCATCGCCAGGGATGGGTTTCCATTGCCCACTGGCTTGGTAGGGGGCAGCGCTGGCCTGTGCCATTTGAAAAAAACCTTGCATGGCAGGCGAGGCTTTGGCGGCAATGTCTTTGGATAGCCAGAAATCATTTTCCGCTTGTGAGACAGAGACGGTCGCATTCGGGAAGATGGGTTTGCCTGCCTGATCATTGATGCCGCCCACATGGTCTGCATGCAAATGGGTAATCACGATGCGATCAACTTGCTCTGGCGAGTAGCCAGCGGCCTTAAGGTTTTGCACCAGGTTGCCAAGCGTTGGGCCAAACAAGCCAGCCGCTCCGGCATCTACCAGAACCAAGTTCTTGCCTGTATTGATGAGATAAGCATTCACGGCAGTAGTCATCTTTGGGTTGCCGACAAACATGCGGTCAAGGGCACGATTCAGTTCTTTGTCTTCAGCATGTTGCAACAGGCTTTTATCAAGTTGCATTACACCATCAAGCAGTGCCGTGACTTCAATTGAGCCAACCATGATGCGGTAGTAACCGGGCACCTGGGTTTTGGCCATCGGTGCTTCGGCATAGGCTGGTGCGGTGAGCAGGGTGCTCATGCCGGATAAAGCCAGTGCAGCAAGTAAAACGCGCAGTAATTTGGATGGCTTTTGCATATTGTTCTCCTGTTGTTGATTTGTTTTAACGTCAAAAATTGCGTAAAAAATTAGCCGCCAATATACGACATTTCAATCTTGTCCGTCGTGTTCATGCTCGGGCTGACGAGGCTGCGTTGTTCAGAGTAACGATCCTCACGCGCCTGCCAGAGTTTTGCAATAGCTGATTGTATTTCTGTGTCAGTACTACCTTGACGTAAGAGCTTACGTATATCGTAGCCTTGTTGC
>Ga0116141_10000292_pt1 | contig 37734 bp, 27 predicted proteins | sample AD_UKC097_MetaG_FD_89744 | JGI IMG/M metagenome (GOLD analysis project Ga0116141, IMG submission 89744) | Active sludge microbial communities of municipal wastewater-treating anaerobic digesters from USA - AD_UKC097_MetaG | ecosystem: Engineered > Bioreactor > Anaerobic > Digestate | place: USA...
CCTGAGCCGAGATACTCCCATGCCGGTGTTTTAGGGGCCGACGGCAGGATATATATTTTGGGGGGAAGCAAAGGGGAAAGAGAACCGCCGGTAAAGGATGTGTTTATCTATGATCCGTCTGAAGACAGGTGGGCCAGGGGGCCTTGCATGAACATTCATCGTTCGACCCTGGCCGCCGTTGCCACCCCGGAGGGAAAAATATACGCCATCGGCGGCACGGACGTGGGCGTGTATAAAAATCGGGAAAACATCAATATCTTTCTTCCCCAGGAAAAACATCTCTACACGGGGGAGGTACAGGAAACCGTGGAGGTGCTGGATATTTTTAAGCTGGGCAAATAATGGGTACGTTTGGGGATTCGACATTCCGGCTACCATATGAATGATTCCACAAGATTTTTTCCGCGGAAGGTCATCTCCGGATTATCCTCCGATACCGAGCATATTTTACCATCGCGCCGAATGCGAACATGGCGCGTTCCGGAGTAGGGAACGAAGGAACGCCGAGCGCGGCAAATCCTTTATGGATGTGCGCGATTTCCCCGGCGGTGCCGCCGTAATAGCTCACAAAAACCGGCTTGTTCGGGTGACGGCTGAAAATTTCCGCAAATGCTTCGGAAATATCGAACATGCTTTCAGGCATCAGCACGAAAATGACCATCAAAGCGTCCATGTCTTTTTGATCCATCAGGCAACGGGCGATGTGACTCAGGGTCTTCTTCGGGCCATGCTGCTCGATGGCGGACCAGGTGTCGATGGGATTGCGGACCGGGGCCCATGAAGGCATCACTTCGCCTAAACTTTTAAGTGTGGCAGCACGGAGCCGGGGCAGAACAATCCCGTATTCCTCTGCCGCATCCGTGGCTGCAACACAGCCCATTCCGGAGATGGAGAGAACGCCGATTCGGTTACCCCGCGGCAGGGGGAGCTTTTCAAATGCGGACAGGGTGTCGAAGAAGGCTTCGGAGTCGTAAACCCGAACGAGGCCGGTTCTTCGGCAGACCGCGTCAAAAACTGCGTCCGATCCGGCAAGCGAACCGGTATGCGAAGCAACGGCGGCGGCTCCCGCTTCGCTGCGGCCGGATTTCATCACTACCACGGGTTTTCGTTTACTGGCCAGACCGGCAGCCCTGACAAAACGCCGTCCCTCAACCACGCCTTCCAGGTACATGCCGATGGTACCGGTCTGTGAGTCGCCGGCCAGGTATTCCAGAAGGTCGCTTTCGTTGATGTCGCCTTTGTTGCCGATGCAGGCGACCTTGGCCACTCCAAAGGGCCTGGTATCCGCGATCCAGCGGCCCCATCCGGACGAAAAAACGCCGGACTGCCCGATGATCGACACGCTGCCGGGCCGGATCGGATCGAGTCCCACGATGGAAGGGGCCATACCCGCGGATGGGTTGAGCGTGCCGATACTGTTGGGCCCCATGACCCGGATACCCGCTGTTCGTGCCTGATCGATTATGGTTTTTTGTTCCCTGGCACCCGATTCCCCCATGTCCGAGTATCCGCCCGTGCTCAGGATGATATTGGTGACTCCCTTGGCGGCGCAATCTTCCATCGCTTTGGGGACCGCGGCCTTGGGAATCACAATCATGGCAAGGTCCACCGGTGTCGGCACATCACGGACTCCGGCATAGGAGCGCATGCCGAGGATTTTTTTGCCGGTGGGGTTGATGGGATGAATGGCACCTTGAAAGCCCGCCCTCCGCAGGTTGCGCAGGATGATGTTGCCGCCTTTTCCCGGACTTCGAGAGGCGCCGATAACGGCCATGGATACCGGATTGAAAAACGGCGCCAGGGTCTTCGGGTCGGGACGTTTTCGGGGAGACGCGGCCCGGGCTCCGTCCAGTCGCACCAGGGCATCAACGGCCGCGGCCCCGTCCGGATATGCGATGAATGGATTCACATCGATTTCGACGATATCCGGGCGTTCGGATATCAGACGAGAAAGCGATGAAACCGCTTCGGCGACCGAGGCAAGATCCAGGGGTTCCTGTGAGCGGTAACCGTCAAGGAGGGCGATACCTCGGAGGCGACGGAGCATCGCCAGAGCGGCCTTTTCGTCCAGCGGGGCAAGGTCGACGGCCGTGTCTCGGAAGATTTCGGTAAATATGCCGCCGATCCCTGCCAGGACCACGGGCCCGAACACGGGATCGCGCCGGCCGCCCAGAATCAGTTCGGTTCCGGGCGGGGCCATTTTCTGCACCAGGAATGCATGAGAGACATCGGCAAATCTGCTTTTCATCTCCCGGACGGCCATGCCCAGAGCGGACGGGTCCAGGATATTCAGCACCACTCCGCCCCGTTCGGTCTTGTGAGGGATCGCTTCGGAACATATCTTGAGCGCAACCGGAAACCCAAGCAGATCGGCCGCCGATGCGGCCTCCGGATAATCATTTACCAGAATACCGTCGATGACGGGGATTCCCCACTGCCTGAGCAAGGTTGCCCCTTCGAATTCGTTGAGCGTGGTGATGTCGTTTTTCAATACGAAAAGACCTCCTGATCCCAAAAGGATGTTTTATGGCATGAATTTGCAACCGTGATTGAGTTCAATCGGGGGCAAAACCGGCCGTTTTCATTTGGCGGACGCTCCCGGAATTCAGGAGAAATTTTTTATTAAAACCGCGTATTGATTTCATTCGGTTCGACCCCGGTCCCATGACATTTCTCTTAATTGTTTGTCATGCAATCTCGATAAAAACATCAGCGATAAAATGGCGCCCGATAATGCCAATGCCATATCGGATTGGGTATCCCAGACATAACCCTGCGTGCCTAAAAACGCTTCGGCTGTTCCACCCGCCAATAATGCCGCCCACCATTCAATCAGCTCATAGAAAGCGCTGATTGCCAGACAAACGCAGACAATGATAAAGTTTCGCCAGGAAGCGCCTTTTATGACGGATTTTCTGATGAAAATTTCGCGGGCAATAATCGCTGGAATAAAGCCCTGGGCGAAATGACCGACCTTGTCATAATTATTTCTCTCGAAGCCGAAATAATCGCGCAACCAGTCAAATAAGGGGACTTCCGCATACGTATAATGGCCGCCGATCATCAGAATCATGCAATGAATTAATATCAGCGTATACGTAAGGTCGGTAAGCTTGAATTTTTTGTATGTGACGGCTACCGCAATAAATCCCATCAGGGCGGGGAATACCTCCAGAAACCAGGTGAAATAATCCTTCGGATGGATTCCGGACCAGATGAATACTGAAAAAAAGATTACAATCCAGATCGTTCGCTTCATTTGATTCTCACGGACGTAACGCCGCGAATCATCCGCGGACTTTCGATTCGGACGGATCCGCCTTTGTTACGGTTTAATCCTCCGGCAACCATTGCGGGTTCCATACAACCTCCCATAGATGCCGGTCGGGGTCTTGAAAATATCCGGAGTAGCCGCCCCAAAAGGTCTCCTGCGCCGGCTTTACAATTTTCGCACCTGCCTTTTGAGCCTGCTCCATGACCGCATCCACCTCTTTTCCGGATAACACATTATGGCCGAGGGTGAATTCCGTTGGGGATATCCCGCTTTCCGGCAAACCGGAATCACGAGCAATGCTTTTTCTCGGCCAAAGCGCTAATTTTAATCCTCCGTTCAAGTCGAAAAATGCCACCGCACCATGCTCAGACCCTTCTCCCATGATCCCGTCCGTGCGCAGGCCGAGGCCATCGCGATAGAATTTTACGGCTTTTTCCAGATCGTTTACACCCAATGTCAAAACGGAAATTCGAGGTTTCATCGCTTCTCCTTTAAACGATGCCGGAAGAACTCCTGGCCGCCTCGGTCGTATTCACCCTGCGGCCACCCGGGTTCCGCCCGCATTCCCGGCAAAGACTCGGGGTTTTCCGTGGATTCCATTTCCGTACGGATGTGTTGAAGCGCGGCCGCTGTTAACTCCAGACGATTTGTCCTCGGCCTCGCGGATTTTAATTGATTTACTTTGTCCGATCCCGAAGTACGGCACATAAAAATGGCTGCATCCATCAGTTTTCGATTTTGGAGGCTCTGCCCGATTCAATCTCATCCAAAAAATCCAAGAGGTTGTCTCGAACCACAACAAATGAAGGGCCTCCGCCGAACTCGATCCCGATCGCCGCCGCGTCCAGTACTTCTTCTCTGGTTGCACCGGCTGCAATCGCGTTATTTGAATGATTGACGAGGCAGGGTACACAGCGAGTCGCCACCGCGGCTGCGACGGCCATGAGTTCTTTATATTTTCGTTCCAAAGCACCGTGCCGGTAGAAGTGTTTCATCAGTTCATTGAAGCCGTTATATAGATCGGGCGCTTCTTTTTCCAGGCGTTTCCTGTTTTCCGTCCTCTTTTTCAGGATCTCTTCGACAATTCCCATGTTTCTTCCTCTTGATTCGTTGACTCGGAAGCGGCTTTTCCGGTGTTGAATCGGATCCACCGATTACTTCCAAAAACTACATACGGTTCCTGCCATCCGTTTGTGACGGATCCTGCCTCTCGTTTTAAAAAAACACCGATCGCAAAATGGCACTGCGATCGGTTTACAAGCCTCATGAAATCCGGATTGTATCGAGGTCCGGCGGTCTTTTCCGGTGGGACGGCAAGAAGTAAACCCCGTCGACGGCTCTGAGCCGAACGATCGCACGAAATCTGAAGATCCGCATCGCTTATTCCAACTACAAAAAACAAGGCATTACTCTTTGTTTCGTCCCTTCATATCTTCGCCTTTTTCATTCCCTGTTCTCGCCTTCGTTTTCCCTCGATTTTTTCGATCGGATCATTTACATAGACTTTTCCAAGTCCGATCGGTGAAGTGAATGTTCCGCCTTTTTTATCCTCACTGATTCCTTCCGAATATCCGAGATCTACCGGAACTTTACCTCTTCCTCCTTGCGCATCTACTACATAAAGCGGGCGAAGAAAACCTGTTGTGGCGCCGCAAAGGTCTCTACAGATTTCCTTTCCCTTGGATACCGCGGTTCTGAAATGACCGGTTCCCTCCACAAGATCCGCGTAGTAAAGATAATATGGCTTTACTCCCATTCTGCCGAGGCTGTGCACCAGGTCCCGCATGACATCCGTGTCATCGTTGACACCCTTTAACAAAACCGTTTGGTTTCCTAACGGAATTCCCAGATCCCTTAAGATTTTGATGGCCTGATAGCTTTTTTCGTTTATTTCTTTCGGATGATTAAAGTGCGTGTTTATGTAAAGCTGCGGATCTTTCAGGGACCGGGGCGTATGTTTTCTCAGCACCTCGATGAATTCTTTATCCTCAATAATTTTTTGCGGCCAGACGCACGGGACCCTTGTTCCGATTCTTATGATTCCCAGGCGTTTGATTTCCGCAAGTTTTCCCAGAATTTCATCAAGCCTGCCGTTGGGAATCAGCAGCGGGTCTCCGCCGGAGATCAAAACATCCCTGATATCCTCGTGGGATGCAACGTATTGAATTCCCTTCCTGATGTCCTCCATGGACGGATTCTTTCGTTCGTCTCCGACCTTTCGTTTTCTGGTGCAGAATCTGCAATACATTGCGCACTCGTTGGATACAAGCAATAAAACACGGTCCGGATACCTGTGGACGATTGTCCTTGGACCGCCAAGCGGAATATCCCCTTCCTCATCCAACGGATCTTCCGACAGATCCATATAATGCTCAAGTTCCTCGACATCCGGAATTGCCTGCTTCCAGATGCTGTCATTCATTTTTTCAATCAGTCCGAGGTAATATGTATTTACCCTCATCGGATACCTGGCGATTACATCCTTTAGCCTGGGGTCGACTTTTGCCTTCTGTCCGGCAAGCCATTTCTCCAGATCATCGAATGACCGGATCGCGTTTCGTAAAATATCTTTATAGGCCATAAACAATTCTCCTTTGTTTGATTGCCTGACATTGAACAAATACCCGTTCACATGGAACGGAGGCGCCGGTTGATTGATTTCGTCGTTTGATGCATGACGTTCTGGTTTAGAGAGGAGGGGCGCGCAGCGGTCCGAATCCCTGTCCGGTTTTTATACGTTGTTCGTAATTATTTGACGGATTTCTTTCTTCAGACGAACTGCCGCAACCAATCTCTGAGTGATATTCCGAACCCGGTTCTCCAGATATCGAACATGCCGTGCTTCGATTCCCTTTCACGGATAGCCAAGCCGCATTAAAAGGGGGGAAAACTCTATTGCGGGATGTTCGATAAAGCGGGATGCAATGAATCACACGGCCATTCCCGGCGGCTGCAAGGCCTGCTGCCAAAGTATTACCGCGGCGTCGATCGGCATGCAAGGAAAATATACATCCGAGGTCTGTCGCTAAGCGGGAAAGCGGTCCTTTGCCGGAACATCAAAACCGATACGGAACGGTTTTCAAACCGGTTTTTTTGGTGTTTCCCCTTCATCGAGGAAGTCGCCGCCGTGATTTCTCGAACGTAATCCGTCCGGATTTGTCCCTTGACTTTTTGAAGCCGGTTTGCCAGAAAACAATTTTATTCAAGCGCGGCTGAATCCTGAAAATTGAGATAAAGTTCACAACGTCCCAAGGCATGTCCCATATCATTCTTTTTGGTTTTGAAGACGGTATGATGCGGATTTGGGGACAAATTGAAATGACACATAAGTCGGCGCGATACGGTTTGCGGCGTATAGCGGAGATGTGGGCGATGTCTGGAGAACCTGTCGGTCTGTATGCTCCCGCCAGGCGGAGCGATAAACTAACGATCATACGTCAAAAAAAAATTTTGGCAGGATATTACAAAGGGATTAAACAACTCTACGACGCGGTTTCGGAAATGATCCTGATCGTGAATCAGGACCGGCAGATCGTGTTCTTCAATTCGGTCGTTCCGTCCCTGCTGGGAGTCGATGATCCTGAAAGAATCTATGGATTGCGGCCGGGTGAGGCGTTCGGATGCATCCATGCATGTGAAAATCCCGGCGGATGCGGCACAACCCGGTTCTGTCCGCAATGCGGGGCGGTGAACGCCATCCTTGAGGCGTTGAGCAACACCGCCGGCCTTCGGGAATGCAGGTTGCTGACAACCTCCGGGGTCGAGGCGTTTGACCTTCTGGTGCGAACGACACCGCTTGAAATCGAGGGACAATGCTTTTGCATCATGGCAATCAGCGATATCAGCCATCAAAAACGCAGAAGGGTGCTGGAGCGTATCTTTTTCCACGACATCATGAACACCGCGGCAAGCGTCAAAATGTTTGCCAATATGCTCAACGCCGATCCGGACGGGGATAATACACCCGACCTCAGGAGAAATCTTCTCGCGGGCATCGAGCAATTGATGGATGAACTGTCCTCCCAGAAGCAGCTTCTGGCTGCGGAAAACAATGAGCTTTCGGTGGAGATGCGGTCGGTCGACGCGAATCGGATTGTCGCAAACGTTCTCGAAGGATTCAGCAGGCGTTTTCCCAAGCACAAGATTGCAATTCATCCATCGGATAAAGAAGTGATTATGCATACCGACCATGGACTGCTGTCCAGGGTGCTGGGAAACATGATTCAGAACGCGCTGGAGGCAAGCAAACCCGACGAAGTTGTGACCGTTACATGCGAGGCGAACAACAGTCATGCTGAATTCCGGGTTCATAATGAAAGCCATATGCCCAAAGAGATTCAGCTTCAGATTTTTCAGCGATCATTTTCGACAAAGGGGGCTTCCCGCGGTCTCGGCACTTACGGCATGAAGCTTTTAACCGAACGGTATCTCGGCGGCAGTATAACCTTCAGCACTTCTCCCGGCGGAGGAACCACCTTTGTCGCTCGATATCCGCTTTAACAGGGTGTTGAAAAACTGCGCCTGAGGCCGCCATTCAGCGTTGAGGGGCTCTCGCCAATGCTCACATATGATTGAATATGCTGCGCTTGTCGTATCGCCGCGCGCCTTGCCTGACGGCCTGATTCTTGTTTTTCAACACCCTGTTAAACGGGAGAACCCCCCGGCTTTGTTCCCAGTGTCTCCCCGGGATTCGGAAGCTCCCGCATGCCCCGTCATTTTTTGGGTTTGAAGGAAACCACAATTTCTTGCGTCATTGTTTCGGATGCTTTGCCTTTGATATATCCTCCTTCCATGCTTTTCAGGAATCCGGTTTCGGAGGTTTCAGTTTTAAAAAAATGGATTGCGCTGCCGTATTCGAAATTTCACTGCCATGCGACACGAGACAGAGGTTCATACTTCCCCTTAACGAATTCGGTCGACAGCTTCCGAGGGATCGAGTCCGATCCGGGCAGGCGGGGTGAGGATGCTTCGTCCCGAACCATTTCAAATCCCGCGTTTTTATCGGCAATGATTGTTTGATGACCGGCAATATAACGGGTGGCGGCCGGCTGCGAGCCGGACGAGACAGTTCATCATCTCCATATAGGAAATGCCCGAATATTCCGCGGAGCAGGCGATACTCGCGTCACGGTCGAGGTCGGCATTGGGATTGACATCGAGGACATAAAATTTTCCGTTTCTTTTCCGCACATCCAGCCTGGCATAATCCCTGCAGCCGATCGCACGATAGGTTTCCAGGCTGACACGCTCCAGTATTTTCAGATCGTCCGCGCTTAGAGGAGAGGGGATCAGACTTTCAATCACGTTATAATGGCGGGATTCAGGGATGAACTTGGAATCGTAGGTACAAAGCCGGTCGTGCACGTCGTGAAAAGCGGAAAAATCCATTTCAACGACGGGAAGGACGTTGATGTCGCCATTGCCCCAGATCGGGACATGGAATTCTCTTCCATCGATGAAGTCTTCAACCAGTGCGGGCTGGTCATAATTTTTCAAAACATATTCAATCCTGGATTCCAGTTCCCGGTTGTTCAGCACCACCGATTCCGGACTGAGACTGATGCTGCAATGCTCGCGGGCCGTCTTTACGATGGCGGGGAAAATATTCCAGTCGCCCGCAACCGGCTCATCATATACTCTCCAATCCGGAGTGGGGATGTTATATAATTCCAGTATCTGTTTGGTTTCCACCTTGTTCCCGGTAAGCCTGAGAACATCGGGAGTCGATCCGGTATACACAAATCCAAGGGATTCGATTGTCTTTACCGCTTCGTGCTCGCTGTAAGGGATCCCCGGAATGCTTTCGCATTGATTAAACACGATGAGGTCTCTTGAAGAATATTGTGAAAGGAGGGAAACGAGATCTTGATCCGAAAGCCCGGCGGACTTGACCGGATGTCCTGCTTCCTGAAGAGCGGCGACTATTTTTTCATTGGACTGAAGAGCCGCTGCCTTATCATGCATATCCCAATCCGGATCGATATTATACAGATACAGTACCGGCAAATCCTCCGGCGCGCGATTGACTGGCATCCGATCTCCTGTTGGTTGAATTTTTCGATTTCCGAAGTAAAACTTTTTTAAATAACCGGCGGCGCTGAGTTGCCGGCTCTTTGCCGTTGTCGGGAAGGCAAATGTTCTCAGCCGTTTTGCGTCTCCTTATTTGAACTCCTTCGCTCTTTCCTTCAAGCATATCACTTGCTTGGGATAGTCTTGCCGTCGTACTCCCGGGATATGATTCGATCGCGCAGTTTCGGATCATGCTTTTGGGATTTGAAGGAGGAAGACTTGAACTCAAATTCAGCCCGGCAACGATTCCAAGTTCCCTTAGCAGGCTGATGAAAAACTGCGCCTGAGGCCGCCATTCAGCGTTGCACGACTCTCTCCAATGCTCACATATGCTGAATATGCTGCGCTTGTCGCTTCGCCGTGCGCCTTGCCTGACGGCCTGATTCTTGTTTTTCAACACCCTGTTAGGGTTTCTTCTTCTCAAAAGGGCATATAGAAAGGCGCTCCTGATCGCCTCAATCATGAACCCCAAGCCATGACACAGCGCGGCATACAAGAGGATAAGGCCTTGCTCGTTGATCGGTTCGTAGACAATGCCCCGGACTCCGAGTATGCCGCCGGTCTCATGGGCCTGCAGGTTTTCAATCAAGCTGAAGCCTTCTTCGGGAGAAAGGCCCTCTTCCGACATTGAGGCATCGACGCCGAGTAGAGGAGCCAATCCCTCATCCGGGCCCTTTTTTTTGTTGAAGTGCTTCAAACGCTCCTTGCCGATTTTGGTTATCTTCCGGACCCTATGCTCAAAGCCGTCCGACTGTTTTTTCGTTTCAGATATTCCCGTGCTCATGCAGTTTTGTTTTTTCATTTGATTACTCGGCTTTTGTACTTTTCATATTCTTCCGGGAAGCCCTGAGGGTTCAACCCCATGGGGTTTTTTTAACCTCGGGGTATACCTCCACTGAAATGGAGGCTCATTCAATCTTTGTGTTTTCCGCCGGAAGATGCGGACGGGTTGCACTGCGCAGTAACGTATCGTCATCCCAATATATTAGGAAAACCGGCATGGCAACCTTTTTTGTGATCCACCACGAAATCAAGCCTTGGTCTCCGATTTCCCTGTTTAAAACCCATTTGTTTTTCAGAATCCACTAAAAAAATATTTCAAGTTCGAAAAAGCGTGAATTCGACCGCTGAAATTGGTTAAACCCGATAGATAAGAACGCCGATAGGGATATAAGAATATAAGAATTGATTATCCGATTTGATTAAGGAGACCGGTGACAATATGCAAGAAAAAGACTTTTGCATCACAATTTGTCCATCCTGTCAAAGTCGGTATCGCGTTTCATGTCAACGGATTGGTGAAAAGGCCACCTGCAGGAAATGCGGAAATCGGTTTGAAGTTGCGACGGGAAGTGCGGTTCCTCATTATCCGATCATCGGAAAATTGGCGGTGCGAAACCGATTGATCAGCGTAAGACAGCTGGACGAAGCCATTTCCATTCAGCAGACCCGGGCACAAGCGGGTAATAAAACGCCGATAGAGAAAATACTGATCGATCGGGCTGTTTTGTCATTCGCGCAATTGGATTTTCTTCGTTCCGAAATGAGGTACCGGCAAGAAAGGGCGATCGGCAAGAAGTTCGGTCTGATTGCCATAAAAAATGGTTTTGCTTCGAAGGAGAATGTTGAGAGGGCCTTGCAGATACAGGCGGAAGAATTCAGGAAGACGCAACATGTCCCTCCTATCGGCGATCTGCTGGTTGAATCCGGGGCGATTTCCGAACAGCAGCGCGACGTCATTCGCGTCAAACAACAGCACCTTGATAAAAGCACCCATCGATTCGACAAGAAAGTATCGGAAAAAAAAGAAACCGCCGGTTGCGATACCAAAAATGACGGGCCGTTTGTCCTAACCGTCTCGGATGACCGGATGGAGGCATATATTCAGTTCGCCGGACCGGCACCGGCTCCGGTTTCCATTGAGACCCTGAAGGATTTTCTGAAAGCCAACGATATTACGTACGGTATTGCATCCGATTCGGCCATCAAACAATTTCTGGAACATGGCGGGGTTCAGGAGGAAAAATTCAAGATCGCGGAGGGAACACCGCCAAAGCCCGGCAAAGGCGCTTTCATCCACTACCACTTTGATACGGAATATCTGAGGGTCGGGGCAATCGGTTCCGGAGGGCATATCGATTTCAAGGAACGGGGTGAAGTGCCTCAAGTAAAAAAAGGCGATCTCCTGGCGGAAAAAATACCGGCGGAAAAAGGAGAGCCGGGAATCGATGTTTACGGAAATTCCGTTCCCGCCGCCGGTGCAAGCGACATTGAACTTCGCTGCGGAATGGGGGCTCAACTTTCGGAAGACTTCCTGAAAATCTTTGCGCAAGGCGACGGGCAGCCGAAAATTTCTTTTGAAGGAAAAATTTCGGTTTTGCCGGAACTCAAGATTGCCGGCGATATCGGTCTGGAGACGGGACATGTCGTTTTTGACGGCAATATTGCCGTATCGGGAATCATACAAAGCGGGTTCCGCGTGGAAGGAAACGACGTTTCGGCCATGGAAATACTGGGTGCCGAAATAAAGGCAGCGGGAGATGTTCACGTTGCCGGCGGAATTATCGGCGCGAAACTGGACACTCGGGGAAGCGTAACAGCCAAGTTCATCAAGGGTGCAAAAGTTTCAGGCTACGGCAATATCATCGTTGAAAAGGAGATTATCGATTCCGATATTTTGATCAGCGGAGCCTGCCGGGTTCCGGAGGGAAAAATCATATCGTCGGTTATTGCCGCAAGGCGCGGAATCGAGGCGGCCGATGTGGGTACCAGCGTATCCGACCCATGTAAATTGAAGGTCGGGGTGGAAGACCACATTCGAAGGGAACTGAAAGGCATCAAAAACGCGATCGGTCGAAGAAAAGAAGGGCTGGAAGAATTGAATGCCAGAAGCCGGTTGCTTGAGCGGGAAGATCAGGAATTGCATAAAAAAATCACCGTGCTGGCCCAGGTTCAGGACCGTGCCATTATTAAACAACGGACGTTACGGAAAGAGATGATCGATTTTGAAAAAAAAGGGGAAAACGATCGGTTCGCCGAGACTCGGCATGAATGCGAGAAACTCGATCACGCGGCTAAAAAGGCAGGGGCCGAAATAAGCGAACTTTTTGAAAAGCAGGATCAACAATCCACCCACATGGACGATGTCCAGAAAAATATAAAATCCGTCGAGAAAGAAATCGGAGCGCTAGAAGATGAGAAAATGGCGATCCTCGAATGGTCCCACAGAGAAAAACGGTTTCCGGTTTTAAGGACCAGCGGTTCGATTTATGGAGGAACAAGGATTTCCGGGATTCATTCATCAATCACCCTAAAGGAGACGATATCCAAATCCATCCTCCGGGAAGTAAAAACAAACAATCATGAATGGGAGATGAGAGTGGTTGCATAACGCACCATCCTTTTTCCTGCTGCCGTTTCCCTGACAGGATAAATTTTGACGGCATCAAATAAATTCCATATACGACATTTCGCCGCATCATGCGTCATCGCAACATACATGTAAGCTCAATCTGCCTCCCAGAATTCGCACGCCCCGTGGCCATCGTTTTTTTCAAATCCGCAATCGGTTTTCATTACAGCAACAATTGACTTTTTTTAAAGGCTGTGCCGTGTCCCCTATTCGGAGGGGCGGGCGTTTCCTGCGTCATTTTACGTAAATGAATGTATTTCATTGACATATTACGGTCTTATGAGTATTCTAAACAAATTTTCAAACCGAATCCGATTTTGGAGGAATCCATGGACATCAAGAAAACGCTCAACCTTCCGGTTACAGAGTTTCCCATTAAGGCAAACCTGGCCGGACGCGAACCCGACCAGTTAAAAGCATGGGAAGAAAACCGTTTATACGATAAGATCCGGCGAGATTCAAAGGGGCGGGAATTATTCATTTTACATGACGGCCCGCCCTATGCCAACGGCCATATTCATATTGGAACGGCACTGAACAAGATTTTAAAAGATATTATCATTCGGTCGCGCCAGATGGGCGGTTATGACGCGGTTTATGTGCCCGGATGGGATTGTCACGGACTTCCGATCGAGCACAATGTGGACAAGGAACTCGGATCCAGGAAAAAAGAAATCTCAATGGCCGAGTTTCGCAGGTTTTGCCGGTCCTATGCAGAAAAATTCGTGAATATTCAGCGGGAAGAGTTCAAACGGCTGGGTGTGATGGGCGAATGGGACAATCCGTACTTGACAATGAATTACAGGTACGAGGCGACCATCGCGGTGGAATGCGGCAAGTTCGCTAGGGACGGAAGTCTTTTCCGGAGTAAAAAACCGATTTACTGGTGCTGCAGCTGCAAAACAGCCCTTGCCGAAGCGGAAATCGAGTATGCCGACGAGTCGTCGCCATCGATTTTCGTAAAGTTCCCTCTGAAGGACGACTTGAGCGCCGATATCCCGGCTCTGGCCGGTAAAAAGACCTTTGTGGTGATATGGACGACGACTCCATGGACCATTCCGGCAAACCTTGCCGTGGCATTGCATCCGGATTTTATTTATGCCGCTGTCGATACGGGTGGCGGAGAAGTATTAATCCTTGCCAGAGATCTGGTGGAAAGCTGTATGGGAACCTTCGGCATTTCCGATTTTACGGTCATCGCTGAAATTCCGGCCCGCGCTCTGGAAAACAAACGATGCAGGCATCCATTATACAATCGAGACTCCCGGATTGTCCTGGGCGAGCATGTCACTCTGGAGGCAGGTACGGGTTGTGTTCATACGGCACCCGGGCATGGACGCGAGGACTATGAGGTTGGGCTTGCGTACGATCTGGATGTTTATTCGCCGGTCGATGATAACGGATGTTTCACAAAAGAAGTCGACTTTTTTGAAGGGAAATTCGTTTTTGATGCCAATCGAGAGGTTACCGCTAAATTGAAAAGCGAGGGCGTACTGCTAGCGGAAGAAAATATTACCCATTCCTATCCCCATTGCTGGCGCTGCAAAAAGCCCGTTATTTTCAGAGCAACCCCCCAGTGGTTTATTTCCATGAGCAAGACGAATTTAAGGCAGAAGGCGCTTGCCGAGATCGACCGGGTAAAGTGGATCCCTCACTGGGGAAGAGACCGGATATACGGGATGATTGAGAATCGGCCGGACTGGTGCGTTTCCAGACAGCGAGCCTGGGGAGTCCCGATTTCCGTGTTTTATTGTGAAAAATGCGGATCGATCCTTCTGAACGCGGAAGTCATGGATCGCATCCATGCTCTTTTTGAAGAGCATGGCGCGGATATCTGGTTTGAAAAAGATGTGGCGGATCTTATCCCTGAAGGTATCGTTTGCGAGCAATGCGGCGGAAATTCATTCATAAAGGAAACAGACATCCTGGATGTGTGGTTCGATTCCGGTGTCAGTCATGTGGCCGTTCTCGAACAGCGGCCGTACATGAGATGGCCCGCCGATCTCTACCTGGAAGGAAGCGACCAGCATCGGGGGTGGTTTCACAGTTCCCTGTTGACTGCAGTCGGAACGAGAGACAAAGCACCCTTTCGATCGGTATTGACCCATGGATTTGTTGTTGATGCCGAGGGGAAAAAGATGTCCAAGTCGGTCGGCAATATTGTGGCGCCGGAGCAGGTGATCAATCGATACGGAGCCGAAATTCTTCGTCTCTGGGTTTCTGCCTCGGATTACAAGGACGATATTCGAATTTCTGAAAAGATACTGAAACAACTGACGGACGCTTATCGAAGAATCCGGAATACCTGTCGGTTCATGATCGGCAACTTATTTGATTTTGACCCTGAAAAAAATACCGTTTCCTATGAGTACATGACGGAAATCGACAAATACTCCCTCTCCAGGCTGCAGGACCTGATCGAAAAGACCTTGAAGTCATATGATACCTTTGAATTTCACCTGATCTATCATATGCTTTATAATTATTGCACCCTTGATCTTTCCGCCTTTTACCTGGATATTCTCAAGGATCGTCTGTATACTTCGCCTCCCGAATCCGTCGATCGGAGAAGCGCCCAGACGGTGATGCATATGATACTGGATGCGATGGTGAGACTGATGGCGCCGATTCTTCCGTTTACAGCGGAGGAGATCTGGAAATTCATGCCGAATCGGAAAAACAAGGAAGAGAGCATTCATCTTGCGACTATGCCGGTCGTAAAGGAATCATGGAAAGATCCGGACCTGACAGGCAAATGGGAAAGGATTCTGGCCGTTCGTGGAGAGGTGACAAAAGCGTTGGAGGAAGGCAGGATGAACAAGCGGATCGGTCATTCGCTGGATGCCGCGATTACCTTGTCGGCGGATAAGGATCTTTATGATTTTCTCGTTCCATATTCCGATGACCTGCGAGCCGTTTTTATCGTTTCCAAGGCCTCTTTGACAAAAGAAAAAAAGTTCGACGGAGCCTATGAAAGCCGTGATATCGGCGGATTGTCGATTCTGGTTGAATCGGCCCCGGGCGAAAAGTGCGAGCGATGCTGGATACATGACCTTTCGGTCGGGTCCGATCCCGAGCAGCCGACCATTTGCAAACGGTGCGGGGACGCATTAAAAAAGTTATAAATGAGGATCCGGGGAAAAAACCGGCATGCTCAATTCTTGCCCGGTGGTGAACATGTTCCGATTTGCGGAAAATAAAAAGTACCGAAAGCTTTTTATCGTTACCGGCTTTGTCGTGTTCTTTGACCAGCTGACCAAGGCCGTGATCTTATACAGCCTGCCGCTTTACAGCTTCATTTCCGTGATACCCGGATTTTTCAGGATCACCCATATACATAACACCGGCGGGGCTTTCGGATTTCTGGCAAATCAGAGCCCGATTCTGCGCAGCCTGGTTTTTATTTTTGTTTCGATTCTGGCCATCGGTGTGATTTTCTACTTATATATGAATACACCCGGGACCCATCGTTTCCTTGCGACCGGTTTCGCCTTGATTTTCGGCGGTGCCCTCGGAAACATGATCGATCGAATTCGTATCGGAAAAGTAGTCGATTTTTTAGATTTTTATATAAAGAATCTGCACTGGCCCGCTTTTAATGTCGCCGACAGTGCAATCTCGGCTGGAATCTTGATTTTTATCTTTCATTTACTCTTTAAAAAGTTGCCGAAGTAAGTCGGATCCTATGTATCCCGTCCTTTTTCAATTCGGAAAGTTGACGATCTATACCTATGGTTTTTTTGTCGCCGTTGGTTTTCTTGCGGGGATTTTTCTGGCAAAATATGAGGCCAAACGAACCGGGCAGGATCCCGAGACAATCATGGATCTTTGTTTTTATATCCTGATTGCCGCTGTTATCGGGTCACGCCTGTTTTATGTCATAATCAATCCCGCGGAGTTTTTTGAAACGCCCCTTGAAATTTTTAAGATATGGAAAGGGGGGCTTGTTTATTACGGTGGATTTATTGCTGCAATGATAACTTCCATCATCTATTTAAAGCGGAGGAAGATTTTCCTGTGGAAAACCGCTGATAATTTTGCCCCCGCTCTTGCAGCCGGCCATTTTTTCGGCAGGTTGGGTTGTTTCTCCGCCGGATGCTGTTACGGCAGTACCTGTGATCTTCCCTGGGCGGTTACCTTTACACACCCCGAAACACTCGCACCGATCGGAATACCGATTCATCCTACCCAACTTTATTCTGCCGCAGCCAATCTCATGATTTTTGGGTTTCTTTGGTTTTTTCGTGGAAAGAAGAAATTCGACGGTCAACTGTTCTGGCTTTATGTGCTGCTTTACGGGATCATCCGTTTTTTCATTGAAATGTTCCGTGGCGATTTCAGGGGACCAGCGTTCTGGGCATTGCTGTCCGTTTCCCAGGTCATCGGAATCACAATGGCTGTCGTCGGCATTGTCATGCTCGTGATTCTAGGAAGGCATGCCGCTTCGATACCGAAAAAGGCATAAAGTGAGAGGCGAGGGAAAAGAAGTCTTATGCTTTTCCTCAGTCCCTGTGTGTTTTTTTATCGAATCCGGAAAATAAGACAAGAACACCAAAAAATATTTTATCATAAGCTGCGTACAAGTGCCTGAGATTAGCCACAGAGAGTTGAAAAATCATCTGGAAGGTTTGAGAAAAGGGAATCAAGCCGGACCATTTGAACCGGTATATCTGATCCACGGGGAAGAGTTTCTCTGCAAGGCCGCATTGGATGAACTGCTGAATGCGATCCTTACCGATTCATCCCGGGACCTGAACTTCGAGCCGGTTGACGGTATCGATATGAATATTCATGAAGTGATCGAGCGGATAAACACTTATTCCCTGTTACAGAAGAGGAAGGTTGTGGCCGTCCTGGGATCACGGATATTTGATTCCCAAAAGAGCGCGGACACGCTCGTGGAAAAGATGAAGGAAGCATCCGGTTGCAATGACATCCAAACGGCTGCAAAATGTCTGGTAAGCCTGCTGGGACTTATGGATCTGACATATGACGATATCGGCGAAGCGGAAGGAAAGAAGAAGCTGAAACTTGACAGCGACGCATCCGGCGAAAGAAATTGGATCGATTCGGTGATGGTATATTGTATGGAAAACAATCTATCCATACCCGCCGGCGGAGACGATGCGGGAATATTAAATGAAGCCATAAAAAAAGGATTCCCAACAGGAAATCATCTGATCATCACCGCAGAAGATGTCGATAAAAGGCGGAGCCTTTTTCAGACCATAGCAAAAAACGGAATGATTGTTGACTGCACGGTTCCGAAAGGAGACCGGCATGCCGACAGGATCGCCCAGGAGGCGGTTCTGGGTGAAAAGATGAAAACCATCCTTAAGAAGAGTAAAAAAGTGATGGAAAGGAGCGCCTTTCAGGCTCTGTGTGAAATGACGGGTTTTGACCTGCGGACATTTTGCAATAATCTGGAAAAGCTCGCGATTTATGTCGGGGATCGAAAGAAAATCACAACCGATGATGTTGAATCCGCACTGAAGCGCACGAAAAAGGACCCCGTATACGAATTGACAAACGCAATTTCCAGCCGAGATGCCGAAAGCGCCCTGTTTTTTTTGAACTCTCTTGTATCCGCCGGACTCCACCCGCTTCAAATTCTTGCCGCAATCACGAACCAGATTCGGAAACTTTTGCTCATCAAGGATTTCACGGAAAGCCCTCACGGTAGCGTGTGGCGACCGGATATTCCCTATGGACATTTTAAAAGCCGTATTTTGCCTGCAATTCAGTCCTACGACCGGATTCTTCTGGACCAGATGGATGACTGGGAAAGCATGCTCTCAGAGAAGATGGACGCGGAGGAAAAAAAGTTAAAAAAAAGAGAGACAGGAAAAACGCAAACAGCAACCGATCTTTTAATTGCTAAAAATCCGAGAAACCTTTACCCGATTTACCAGATGCTGCTGAAGTCTGAAATGTTTACAAAGGATGACCTCTGTACGGCCATGGAATACCTGAGCCGGGCCGACATGCAGTTGAAGTCCACCGGGCAGAATCCGAAACTGGTATTGGAGGCGGCGATTTTTTCTATTTGCCGGGAAAAGAGGCATCCAAGGAAGGGTGAAAACAAATAGAAGTGTTTTTCCGTGGCGCGTTTTGGCTCGACTCATCGTTGGCAATCTTTCATCGGGCAAATCAGGAGGTATGAAGAAAAATCCATGGGCTTTATTAGAAAACAGGAAGAGCGCCTGGCGATCCGGCTGCTCGAGTGGAAGTATAAAAAAATCAATCAACCGGTTCCCGATATGTGCGAATTAAAACAGCTGGCCGGCAATATTGTCGATGAGGCTCACCGAATTGCACGGGAAAGAGGGAAGAACGTGGTTTCCATCATGAAAGAAATGGTCGGTGAGTTAAAAAACAAATAAAGATCGGGATTCGTAATCACCAGGAATCGAATTTGCTATTGAGATGAAATATCCGGGTTATCCGGCGGTGTGAAGGACTCCGATGTAGTAATGAATGAGGCTGATTTGTTCGCCGTATCGATCGGCTTCTCCACTCTGTAGTATGGATTGAATCAGGTGCCTGGATACGGTCTCCGCCAGTTCCGTTTTTCCGCAATCGGCCATTTTCCGGAACAGATAATCATAGATGGCTGACTGCGCGGCCAGATCGCTTTTCAAGAATTTCTCCGCCGCATGCTCCCATTTCCCCTGGTCAACCAGGTAGCTTATTGCCAGGGTTTGATGCGTTTTCCGGTCATAATTGTTTTGAAAATCCAGCTTGAATGGCAAAATGCTTTCAATATAAGTTTTCAGCTTAAAGGGATTTTCAGGCGAGCAGTAAAAACAGGGCTCGAGATATCCCTGGGATATATTTCCATAAATATGAGAGGGATCTCCCCGGCTTTCAACAAAACGGGCCAGGGGCGTTCCATGGTAAATTCTGCCTCCGAAAGTATATTCATACCGTCTCCGTGCATCGGGAGGGTATTGCATCATCCCTTTCAGGGAAACATCAATCGTTTCATGCGTCTCCCCCGGCAACCCGAAGATCAGGTTCACCGTGCAATCGATGCCAAACCGTGAGCACATCTCCAACGTCTTGATGATATCCCGACGGCGGTAGGAAGATCGATTCATCTTGAGAACCTCGTCCGCAAAACTGTCACAGGTAAGAATGACGGAAAAGCCTGCATCCGACAGCAAGCCGGCAAATTCCTCATGAAACGGTTTCGGAAGAAATTGGGATGAAAAACGAAAAAAATCATTCAGGCCCGTTTGGATTATCTTTCGAACCAGGGCCGAACCGTATTCCAGGTTCGGTACATTAAACTCCGTGTCCGTGAAAAAAATGGAACGGATGCCGTCATGTTGCGCGGCGATGGTTTTCAGCTCCGTGACGACATCATCCGGATTTCTGTAGGAAAAATTTCTTCCCTCAATGATCGGCTCGACACAGTAGGAACAATTTTGATTGCATCCCCGCTTTACCCGGACAGGCAGGCCTGTGGTTTCATAAGCATAGTTGAATTTACCCTCCCGATGAATGGGGTCGGCTCCTTTCCTGAAGGTGAAAGGCAGTTTCGGGTTTATCCTGACTTCCTTTTCACAATTGATTACGAGATTGGGAATGACGGAAATTTTTTCTTCATCCGGAAAGGCTTCGAGAAATTGCCTCAAAGGCTCTTCGCCTTCCCCGGCGATTCCGTATCGAATCCCCAGGATTTTTAAAATAGCGGATGGGGATATGGTAAAAGCGCCGCCTCCTGCAATTATCGGGATATCGGGTCGAAGTTTTTTTATGATATTTGTTATGTTTATAATATCATTCAGAAAGTAAAATGTTTGGTATCCGAATCCTTTTTGATTCCCGTATTTCTCGCATGACATGGTTGTGTCGAGATTCCGGATTCCGAGACCTATGAAATCCGGATTCGAAAGGTTCAATATCTCCCTCAGGTTTGTTTCCGGATTCGATTCGGTCAAAAACGGATATTCAATCGTTACTTCATGGCCGAAACGGCGCAGATGATTGGCAATAATGTCCAAACCAAAAGGATAAACCTGCTTGACCAGGTAGTATTTATCCGTATAAAGGAGCAAAATGTTCTTGAATTTGTTCGACATTGGTTTCGGAGTCTAATCTTTCACCTTCAATTTCGAATATTTTTTTAACCTTGTACATGCTATCTTCTTTGTGTTAAAAAATCGTCTCGTGATTAAGCTGAGATTATACAGCGCTAAAAGGAAATTGCAATGCCGCAGAAAAGAAATATTTCATCCATCGTTTCCGAAAACAAGACACTGTTCGTTATTATCGCCATCGGTCTTTTTATGATTGAATTGCAAATTCTCGCTGTAGCGGTGCTTCATTCCGGTCGGAAATCCCTGTTGCAGGTTCTCGATGATAAGAAAAACATCATTTACGAAGTCGACGGTAAGAACCTGAACGATTTTGACAGATATTTCTTCGAAAAGATTTTCGGTCCTCTTGAACAATATCAGGTCAGAAACATCACCAGAGAAGTTCCGTTCCCATTCCGGGCGTGGTTCGCTGCCGCAGTGGGCGTGCCCATTGGTATGATTCTCCTGTTCAGCCTTATCGTCAAGGCCTATGTTGCTCTTTTCTATGGCGAGGAAAAGAAAGAGGATGAATCCGGATCGAGGACAACCGAGCCGAAAACGCGCTTTGACGGGGCTTTGGCATGGGTAGGCAAACTGAATATTTTTATTATCGGACTTCTGGTATTTATGGCGGTATTCGCCTACTGGGTGGTACCGAACATGATTGTTTATGTCGGAAGGATCGGGATAGAAACCTTAACAAGATACAAATGGATCTTTCTGTCCGTAGCTCTGATGGCTTTAGTCATAATTGCCTGGATCATTTATCTCCGCTATCTTCTGGCCAAAAAAACGATAGAAAGCCATGCGGAAGTCGAGAAACACCGGATTCAACTTGAACTACTTGAATATAAAAAAGGCCCTCTTCAGTTGGAATACAACCGGGAGGAAAAAAATACGGAGCCGATTGCCGGTTCCGATCAGAAGAATACTTCCGGTCCGCCGGACAAGCCGAATGGGGCCAATCCCGATTTTCCATGAGGGTATAATCGTATCGGCCCTAGTACCCGTTTTTTCCGCCGCTTGCTCATGTTTTCAGGAAGATTGAAAAGATAGGGGGGTCTCCGGTCCTCGTTTCGACCCCAAGCGATTTGCTCCCGGAAAAAAGATTATCGGGCTTACTGCGCCGAGGGAAGGAGCTGCGCCAGGTAGTCGCCTTTTTTTTCTTTGTATACAATTTTACAGCAAAACCGTGCTTTCATGGCATGGCTGGCGAGTGTTTGCGGATCGATTTGAAGCCATTCCATCCATGGTCCTTTTTCCCCATTATATTCAAATTGAAAACGGATTTCACCGCGGTAGCGGCCGGTTCGGCAGATGAAATTTTGATATGCCTGATTTACCGGGTTATTCGTCCTGTGAAGATCAAAGGAGTCCAGCAAGATTCGGCCTTCCGGTTTTACCAGGCGGCGGGTACGGTTTAATAAACGATCCAGACCTGCCAGGTTTTCGGCAATCCCAACCCCGTGCATCAGCATTAAAAGCGTATCGAAGGGCTTCTCGTCGAAGTTGAAAATGTCGGCTCGGCGGGCATCTTTCACCCCGCGTTTTATCATGATATCAACCGCTTCAGGAGAAATGTCGATTGCGCACACTTTAAAACCGAGCGCTTGAAGCGCCAGGCTGTGACGTCCGGCACCGGCCCCGATATCCAGAACGCTGCCACGGCAGAGATCGATGGCCGTTTGATCCAGCTCCGAGAAATTTGAAGGGTGCAGGAAGTAGGTGCTTATCGGATGGTACTCTTTCAGCCCGTCTTCCCTGTGTATAACGATCTTTGCCGATGTGTCTCCGTTATAAAAGTCATAAAGGGCTTGTCGATAGGGTTTTATGGATGCGAGGTTCATCTGGTTGCCTCCTCAGAAAGGCTTGTTTTCCGGATTTTTTATATTACCCCCCTCTCTTGACTCTTCCGGCCGGAAAATGGAAAGACTTCGACGCGAATCCGGGAGATAATGTTATTTTCCGGACAAACCATCGATCAGGGCCATTACATTGCTGCCCAACACCCTGTGGTTATATCCCCCTTCCAGGATGCCGAAGCATCCGCCGCCATTTCGAATGGCGGCGTCTCGAACCTTCCGGCCGGTTTCCAGATAATCTTCGGTTTTGAGGACTCCGCCCCAATCATCTTCATGATTGTCGAAGCCGGCGGAAATGCCGATGATATCGGACCGGCAACGATCCATTTCTTTTGTAATTTCATCGAGATAGGCATAGCGATCATAGGCTTTGATGTTGTGGATGGTCACCCAGTCTTTATGCCCCAGAATGTTGACGGTTCCGTCTCCGTAATGAAGGTCGATATCCAGCACATAAGCGGAGTTGATTTTTTTTTGTGCTTTCAGAACTTCCAGGGCGATGGCCATGTTGTTGAAATAGCAGAAACCCCAGGAGGAAGCGGCGGAGGCGTGGTGGCCGGGAGGACGGATCAGCGCGAAACTCGGTTCTGAAAGGGCGATGGTGGCGGCCTGGACTGCTCCACCGGCAGCCAGAGCGGAAATCGGATAAAGGCCGATTTGTCGAACATGGTTTATATGCGCTTTGGTGTGGGCAATCCCTACATCGGCCTCCGAGGCCGGTTCGGCGATAATAAAAACTACATGAGACTTTATGGCATCGACAATTGCCTCCATTCGTCCACCCGCTGAAGCGGGATCGGATGTATAGACCTGATAAAAGTCCTCGTGAAATACAACCTTCATAATATCCCCCCTTTTTTAAATTAGCGGAATTCGATCGGGTTGTTCCTCTATCTTCAGACAATACCGGATCCAGGGGCAGGATCTACCTGCAGCGCAGCCATTCTTCAAGTAGTTTCAGACCCTGCGGGATTGAAACCCTGGGATCATATCCCAAATCTCTTCGGACGGCGCGGATATCAAACCAGTGAGAGGTTGCAAGTTCATTGGCGACAAAACGTGTTATCGGCGGCTCACGGTCAATGTGGAATTTTTTATAGATCCATTCAAGGACGGCTCCTATCATCCATGCCATGAAACGCGGCATGGATCGAGTAACGGGGTCGAGCCCTGCCGCCTTTAAAATATTGTTCACCATTTCCCACAGGAAAACGGGTTCGCCCTGGCTGATGAAATAAATATTCCCCGACAGCCCCGGATTTTTTTCCAAACAGTCCGCAGCGAGAATATGGGCTTCCGCGGCGTTTTCAATATAAATGGTATCCACGCGGTTCCTGCCGTTCCCGACTCGGATCAGCTGCCCGGATCGCTGAATGATTCTCGGGACCAGATGATTATCCCGAGGTCCCCATATCAAATGCGGTCTCAGTATAATGGTATGGAGTCCTTTTTCCGCGGCTTGGATCACGCAGCGCTCGGCAATGGCTTTGGTCTCCGGATAGAAGGCATGAAATCGGGAAGGATAGGGTGCCGATTCGTCAATCCCCTCCATGTCGGTTCCATTGAAGACCACACTGGGAGAACTGGTATAAACAAGCCTTGAAATCCGATGATTCCGGCAGGCTGTAATTACATTCTGGGTTCCTATCACGTTTGTTTGGAAATAGTCGGCGTAATTGCCCCAGACGCCGGCTTTGGCCGCGACATGGAAAACAAGATCCATCCCTTTACATGCTCTGTGAACCGCTTCCGTGTCACTGAGATTGCCGTTCATTTGTTCAATCCCAAAGCGTTCGAGACGCGGATAAAAACCGCGCGAGAAACTTCGGACGCGATCCCCCCTTTCGGCGAGAATTCTGCTGATTGCGCCGCCAAGGAAGCCGCCTCCGCCGGTGACAAGGACATTTGATGGAGTTTTTTTCTTTACCGGTTTTTCCTTATTGTTAAATTCTTCTTCCATGTTGCAATCGCCGAGTCGAATCGAGCAAGGGTCGAAGAGTTACAGACTCTAAAGGTGTCATCGGCTAAACCGCGGCATGCAAGGGCCGGCCCATGAGTTTTTTTCAGCCTATTCGATCGGAAATCGATTCTTTTCGTGTGCGGATTTCATCTGTTTTTCGGCCCATACAGCCAGCTGTTCACGGAATATTTTTGAATTGTGCCGGATGTCAACGGGAAAGGCGTTATGAAAAAGAATGGTTTGAATACGTTTTGTCAATTCATTGCTTTTTGCAATATCCAGCAGTTCTTCCCTGAGCTTTTCCCTGTTTTTTTCGGTACAGCCATTTTTCGGCTCAATGCAGATTACCGCCCTTTGTTTGATACCGGCTTGAACTCCGATAAGAGCGCTTCGATACACGGCTGGATGCGAATTAAAAATCGCCTCGCAGGGAACGGTAAAGAGGGTCCCGTCTTCCGTGATGACGCGGTGGTTCTTGCGGCCGCAAAACCATATTCTCCCCTTTTCATCCATCCAGCCAAGGTCTCCCATTCGGTGCCAAACCTCATGACCGTCATGAATCTTGGCCAGGGCGTTGGCACCGGGTCTTCCAAAATATCGCCGGGTCACGATGTCTCCCTTTACTACGATTTCACCGACTTCACCTTTCGGGAGGATAAGATTTTCAGACCACTTTTCGATCGGATGATCGTCAATTCCAATAATGCGAACATCGATTCCGCTCAGCGGATAACCAACGCAATTACCCGAACCCCGCTCGCTGAGTTTTCCGGTTTCCGAAAGAATTTCGGTGCTGCCGATGGACAGGACAGGCATTGCCTCGGTCGCCCCGTACGGAGTGTGAACCTCCGCGCCCTCGGGCAACATGGAGACAAACCGTTCGACAATCCGCGGCGATACGGGTGCACCGGCTGAGATGACCCTTTTCAATGACGGAAGCCGGATGCCCCTTTGGCTTCCGTAAGTCCCGACCCGGTTCAATAAAGCCGGTGATGCAAACATGTTCGTTACCCCATGGTCGGTAATTGCCTCAACGATTTTTGCAGGGTTTACTTGCGCAGGCTTTGTCGGGTCCATGTCCGGAATTACAGCAGTCATCCCCAGAGCCGGATCGAAAAGCGCAAAAAGCGGAAATGTGGGCAGATCAATTTCATCGGAACTGATTCCAAAGTGAGACTGGATGTGGTGAATCTGCGCGTTAAAAATACCGTGTGTATAAATAACCCCTTTCGCCGGCCCGGTACTCCCCGTAGTAAAAAGAATCGCTGCTGTTTCGTCTTGGCTGGTTTCAGCCACCGGGTATGGTTTCCAGGGTAACGGACGGATATCTTTCATCGTCAGCCCTCTCCAGAACCAGCGCTTGCCGACCGTTACCCATATCTTTACCGTTTTAAAAAATTTCGGATAGACGGTTCGGAGCAAATGGGCCTTTGGAATACCGATGAAAGCCGTTGGTCCGCTTTCGCGGAAACACCGGAGCATTCGTTGGATCCCCATGCCGGGATCAACGACAACCGAAATGGCGCCGGTTTTAAAGAGGGCGAATGTCAGCGAAAAAAATGTCAGACCCGGCTTGACCATCAAAATGGTACGAACCCCGCGGCTGATTCCGGCATTTTTCAGTCCGTGCGCGATGCAGTCCGATTCCTGGTCAAGTTGTTGAAAAGTAAGATGAGTATAAGCCACCCGGCCGCTTTGATCCCGTCCCGCGGGGCAGATCACCGCTTTTTTATACGGCTGGATTCTTGCCATCCGTTTCAGATGGAATGAAACATTGATCATGTCATTATGATTGGTATATCCTGAATCTTCCATTAGTAATCCAATAACGCGCTTTGATCAATTCGTCAAACAATAGAATCCTCAGACGCTTCATTCGATTCATTTTCAGCTCTCTCGACTCGTGTGCAAGGGGAAGGGGAGAATCATCCGATTTAAAATCGGACCGGGTTAGGCAGGGTTTCTATTCAAAAAATCCATAATCCGGATTTGAATCGTTTCCGGTTCGTCCTCGAGAACGTAATGACCCGCATCTGAAAACAAATGAACTTCGGCATTCGGAAAGCGACGCTGCCATTCGGCAAGATACGAGGTGTCAAAGACAAAATCGTGTTTTCCCCAGCATATGAGCATGGGGATACGTTTCAGCTTGTGCAGGTTTTCATCCACATTCCTTACCAATCCGTAGCTTTCATCTGTCGGGCTCAAAGGAATATCCTGAACGAACTTCAGGGTTGCGATTCGGTTCTTCCAACAGTTGTATGGGGCGGTCAGGCCCAACCGGGCCTTTCTGGAGAGTCCTTTATGCGATGCCATAAAAGCAGCTCCGAAGGCAAAAAGATTGAAACCAAGAACTGCCGGGATGGCAAGGGGCCAAACATTGCGTACCAGCCGCAGCCGGAAAGGAAGTTTTTTGCCGCCGGGAGGAAAAAAGGCAGCGGTGTTCATTATTACGATCCGGCTTGTTTTCTCCGGATGCTTAACGGCATAGGCCAAGCCGATGACGCCTCCCCAGTCGTGAACCACCAGGGTGATTTTTTTGTTGAACCCGAGATGATCGATAAAGGCCTCCAGATCGTTTATGCGGCTTCTGAGACGGTAGTCATACCGGGTGGTTTCCGGCTTGTCGGACAGGCCGCAGCCGAGGTGGTCCGGCGCGACGACGCGGAATTGTGGGGAAAGCGATCGGATCAGGGACCGGAAATAAAAAGACCAGGTGGGATTTCCGTGAATCATCAAAACCGGTTCCCCCGAGCCTTCGTCGACATAATGAAAGGCGAAGCCGTTTCGCATGAAATAATGAGATTGGAAAGGATAAAGATTACGAAATCCGGAAATATCAATGTCTTGAGATGCTTTTTTAGGAGTGTTCACGGTTTCCTGTAAATTCTTTCAAAATGATCTCCATGGAAAAAAACAAACCGCATGCGGGGATGACTCGGGAGCCTTGAGATTTCGGCGTTGAGAGCCCGCATAACAATTTCTACCATCTGATCCCCAGCATCAGACAGTTCAAACCACTGCCGATGCCGAGAAAACCGACCCAATCCTCCGGCTGGAGAAATTCGCGTTCGGATGCGATGGCCGCCGTAATCGGAAGGGATACCGATCCGATATTTCCGAGATATTGAAAAGTTGTAAAGTCTTTATTCGCCGGGATTCCAATCGCGTTCAGAATGCTTTTCTGATGAGTTGCGCCTACCTGGTGGCATATGATCTTGTCGGGTTTATCATCGGCCCAGGAGAGTTCTTTTCTAAAACCTTTGAATGTTTCCATACCGAGCGTTACGCCGTTTCGGAGTATGCCGACGGATTCGGTTTCTATCAGGCGGGCTTCATGTGCGCATATATCCGGGTTCAGCCCCCAGGTGCACAGGTTATGATGTTGCGTTGCATTTTTCAGCATGCCGCCGAGTAACCGGTGGCCCCCGGCGGAGAGGGATGGATCGGTTAACAGGACGGCGACGGCGCCCGAGCCGCCGGTCAATGTCGCGATCGTATTTTTGAATACGGTCATGTCTTTTGTTTCATTGAGACGGTCGATGGTTCGATTGATGACCTGGTGGGCCGATTCGCAGGAAACCAGAAGGCCCGCTTGGATCTGACCCAACTCGATCGCGTTTGCCACCTGAACCATTCCGTTCAGAACGCCGAGACATGCATTTGAAACATCATAAACCTGGGTTTTGCGACTCAGACCCAGGCCGTCGCAAACGGCACAGGCTGTGGCCGGTTCCAGATAATCTTTACAAATTCCGCAATAAATGAGGGTATCGATCTTTTCAGGTGAGATACCGGAATTTTCAATGGCCTTTCTGCCTGCGCAAATCGCACCTTCAGACATTTTGTAACCGGGATCCCAGAACCTCCGTTCCCGAATTCCGGTAAGCGCTTCCAGTTGCCCTTTTTGAAGGCGGAGTGCTTTGTAAAGCGGTTCCAACCTGGATTCAAGGTCATCGGATGTTACCACGTTCGGGGCAAGTTCATAACCGAATGATTCAATATAAGCCCTGGAATAAAGCATAGATAAATTACCTTATTATAAATTATCCTAAAAATTAATGAGGCGGAAGCAAGGCATCGGAAAACCGGTTGCCTTGAAAATACGGCGAGAATTAACGGTGAACCGTTTTTATTTCATCTCCGCATCCGAATCGGAGGAACCGTATAAGCCGGTTCACTCAAAGCATCAGCTCCCTGATACGCGCGGCTGATCCACTGGTATCAATTGAATTCCGAAGTTCTCCATTTTATATATATAGAGCCCGTCGACTTTTAGGAATCCGTTTGCCTGAATCGCCGGTACCGGGGTATTCCAAATTTTGGTTACGATCGCTTCGACCTCGATTTTTCTGTTTTCCGGAACAATCTGACCGCGGAATGTCCAGAGATGCGGTTTCTGGTTCAGCACTGCAAACCGGTGGCTGTCGGCGAGATGTTTCCATCGATCCCGCGCGATAAACTTCAACAGTTGGATAAACGATTCGATTCCGAGTGAACCAGGGCATACGGGATCTTGATAAAAGTGGGCCTTAAAAAACCATTCTTCCGGGTTCACTTTCTTGATTCCACGGATAAAGCCCAGTCCAAATGGCCCCCCGTCCGGTACGTACGTTTCAATACGGTCGATCATGAGAAGGGCCTTTGCAGGCATTGATAAAGGAATCGCCCGATCCGGACCGGATGGAGAAAACGGGTCTTCCGGCGTAAAAGGGGGCTCTGTCTTGAAAATGCAGGTACGTTTTCTTTTCAGTTCGCCATCCGTAGGAGAATAGGCGGTTTTCGAGGCGCTTGGAATCCCGATCTGCCGAGCCATCGCATCATTCGTGAAAAAGCCGAAGGCGGTATCCCCTTCATAGATCATCTCATCGGCTTGCAGAACCTGCATGTCGAACTGTTCGATGATCATGTTCGCTGCTTCCGAAACGCGTTTCAAGCGGGCCCGCATGGTCAGGGTTTTTGAATCCGGGAGGACCTCATTATAAATAATCGAATTTCCGCCTAGATTTCTGAACCTTAAATCTTGTCTACTTTTTAATGAAGACCCCAGGTAAGCGGCAAGCCATCCGCAGGGCTGAAATGCGATTTCCAGAAGAACGCACAACGGCATGGAAGGCGTCCGGTTGGCTCGAAAGTACCATGCATCGGGCACCACATCGTACTGCGCTTCAATCCATCCATCCGGCTTTAAAACCCAAGGTTCGGGCTCAATGCGGGTGATCCTGTCAACAAACAGATAGGGCGGTCCCGGAAGCCTGGCGACAAACCGGCCTTCATCGAATACGCTGTATGGAGGCCCGAATGCCTCGGAGGGTTTTCCAGTGGAAAACGCCAGCAGCTTGTTTTTGTCGAATGCGGGCGTTATTTCGGAGGAAGGCGATAGCAACCGTTGAGTTTCAAGACTCGCGTTTTGCCCGGATTTTTTCAGCCTCCAGAACGATTCAATCTCCTCCCGGCTGATCCCGGTCATTTTGATAGACATGCTTTTAAACGATACAATCCGGTGGCCGTCGGCATACATCATCGCATCGGCAATCGCATAGGGTTCGGGATCGTAACCGATTTCTTTTATTTCCACTTCATAGACGACATGCCGGGTGTCCGGTGTCACCGGTCCGCGGCACTTTAATACGGCTTTCACGCCAACAACCGGTTCATAACAGACACCGGGTTTTTCCGTAACCCATCCCATGCGCTGAATAAATACTCGTAACGTATGGTTGCAGCATTCGTACATCAGGGTTCCCGGCATCACCCGGTCATCCTTGAAATGGCAGACAAGAAACCAGTCATCCGGTTGGATATCGGCTTCCGCGCGAATTCGGCCGATTCCGTAACGACCACCGGTCGGATCGAGTTCCAGAATTCGATCGATGAGCTTCATCCGGTCTCCCGGAAGCCTCAGCGATTCCGCAAGCGTGATTCCGTCAAAAGATTTTCCGAAACACTTCGACAGGTCTCCGTATCGAAGCGCCTCCAATGCATCGTCATTATAATTTTCTACAGAAACGGGAGGAAGATCTTTCCGATCAAAAATTTTTTTGCCCTGCTGAGACTGTGTTTCATCGTCGGTTAGAATGATGCCGCCTGAATTTTTTACCTCTTCTACGGTAAAGAATCCTGCGCATCCATCCGTCATGGTAATCAGTGGGGTGTTGCCGATGAGGCCTTCAAAATGAAAGAAAAAAAGGTAAGTATCGGCTTGACGGACAAACTTTTCAATTTCGATTTTATAGCGAATCGTGTCCCCGGGGCGCGGTAGACCTCGGTGGAATTGAACCGTGGCGTCGAGAAGTCGGTAAGTTCGCCTGCCTTTCACCTGGAAATCGATACCCAGGTAGGCGCACAGAAAAAGGTCCGCCTGGCCCGCTTCCACCGATATGCATACGGGAGCGCGGCCGCCATCCAAATACCAGGCTCCGGGCAGAACATCGTGTTCCGTAATCACGCGACCCGCACCCAGTGATCTTTTTTCGCCTTCCACGGAAATGATTCTGTCCACAAGCATCAACGGCTCATCCGGAAGACGTACCCTTGTCTGGTAAGTATCCGCCTCTGAAAATTCGGATCCCAGCACGTTGGCAACGGAACCCACCGCAAATTCCATGCACATATCACGAGAAAAGGCCGGGTCGCGGGTCAAAGGGGAATCGGTTGAAGGCAAAAAGCTCTTCTTGAAAGGTTGATCCGGCGCAGAAGGCGTTGTTTTTGCTTCTGAAATTTTAGCGTGACGGCCCTGGCCGGCAACGATGCCTTCAAGAAGCTGCGTTTGAAAAGCAAACGTTTGAGCGAAGGATCGCATTGTATCCTCGGAAAACTTCAAAAACGCCGCGTGGGCTTCGGAAGTTGCAAGGATATTCTTTGTCATGCAGTTAATCAAATTCGAAATGGGATGATGTTTCAGGTTGCGCGTTGCCGGTTGTGTGTGATCCGTTCCGGGGTCATTATTCAAGTTTGAGCATAAGTCGGAAATCGAAACGTTATCGGATACCGGGGGCAGGGCAGGAGTAAATGCTTTTCCTCCGATGCTCAACGTTATCGCTTTGCCCGCTCTTTCGTTTCGCGGCCGAACCAGTGCCGGTGGATATGCCTGCGATTCATATAACCTGTCAAGGGAAACCGGAACCCGTTCGGCGATCAAGGATCCCAACAGCTTGAGAATGCTCAGGTAACCGTCTTCACCGGGAACACTGGCGGAAACCGCCAGGTGAGGATCTGTGCCAAGAATTTTCCGGATCATCCGGGTGCAGGAATTATTTGGTCCGATTTCCAGGAAAACACGGATGCCGTCCTCATAAGCGCGTTTTATCGTGGATGTAAAATCAAAGCCGGAAACAGCTTGTTTTAAAATCGATTCCGCCGCATTTTCGCTGGTGATGGGATACGACTTTTCAAACGCACAGCTGTAAAAGCGGACACCTTCAGGAGGAGTTGTCGGGAATATATGCAGATTTCGGTAAGCATCCGCAACCGGAGCCACTGCGTCGCAGTGGACCGTTGCGACCCCATCGAGATAAATCGCTTTGCACGCCAGCGTCTGTATGGCTGCTTTCACATGTTCCTTTCTTCCGCCGATTACACACTCATCCGGGGTATTGATTATCAAAAGCCGAGTGGTAGGCCACCGCCTGATTGCCTCTTTTACGATATCCGCCGGACGATTGATCGCTGCGACACACCAATCGACCGTTTCCCCAGGCGGTACCTGCCAGGCTGTTCGTGCGGCATTGCAGGGACCGCATAGCTCCGTTCTAAAAAGACTGGTTTCCCGCATTCTTTTCAGTACTTCAACCCGGTGCCATGCATTCATGGCAAAGAGGCCGATTGATTCACCCAGACTGTATCCAATGACAGCCGAAGGCCGGATGTTCAAATCCATCATGAGGTTGGAAACCAGATCGCCAAAGGCCATTTGACCGAGAATCCGATTCAAAAGATCCGAATCGTTGTTTTCATTTATGTTTTGATCCCAAACCGGTACCGCTGAAGTTTCCCTCGGAATCGGACGGTTCGGGAAAAACAGGGCTTTCAGCTGCTGAGTATCGGAATCCATCTTCCGTAAAATTTCCGGCCATTGAACACCGATCTCTTTCCCCATCCCCGTAAAATGATTTCCGGAGCCGGGAAAGATAAATGCCGTATCCCCATAATTGTGCAGAGGGACCGGTGAATAAGCGATGCCGCCCGAACTGTTCATCCTTTGAGGTACATCCGCCAGAACCGCATTCTTGGCGTCCGCTATGTATCCCTCAAGCTGTGAAGAATTATTTGCAACGATCGAGACCGCATAGCGCTTTCGGGTATTCGGTTTACATTTTAGATACCAGGTATGTGCGGCCAGTTCAATCTCTCCCCCGGGAACGGTTTCTAATCCGAATTCCTGAGAGAATCTTTGAGAGGATGCGGACGGTGCAAGATTCGGGAATTTTTGCTCCGTTCCCGGACTTTTTTGATTTCGCGGCAAAATATCCATTTTGGAATCGGAACATTCGTGCTGCTTATCCGGGGATCCCGGTCGAATATCGGTTGGTTTTTTAATATGACGACAAAGGCTGTCAAGCCCTTCGATTAAAGAAGTTTTACTGTTTCCTTCAATGCAAAAAAGGCCGGACGAGTTAAATCCAAGCGGTTTTTTTCTCTCCCTTGCAACCTTTTCCGGTATCTGGTTCGGGGCCTCATACTCGAAGCTTTCGAGAATCACATGAGAATAATTTCCACTCGTGGTCATGGCTCCGATACATGCTCTGCGAGGGCCTATTTTTCCGTCTTTCAGCCAATATCGCGGATAATGAGGTACATAGAACCGTTGCTTGTTCCATGAATCATTTGCCGGTTCAGCGTCGTTTTTTAGTGGAGGAATGATTTCCTGATACAGGCAGAGGCTGGTTTTGACGACAGCGGCCATTCCGGAAGCCGCCCCCGTATGCCCGATGTTCGGCTTAATGGAACCGACGGCGCAGGGACTCGTTGTGCCGTCGGTGAGATCGCCGAAAAATCTGCTGACGGCCGCCGATTCCATGCGGTCTTCCATTGGGTTTCCGCTGCCATGTGTTTCGATGTATCCGATTGAGGAAGGCGGGACGTCCGAATCTTCAAAGGCCCGTTTTAACGAAAGAATATATGCGTTTGGGGAGAGGGGTTTTTTGTTGATACCGCCTCCGCTTGCCTTTCCGATTCCTCTTATAACGGCATAAATCCGATCTCCGTCCGTTTTTGCCTGTTCAAGAGGTTTTAAAACCAGCGCAGCGGCACCCTCTCCCGGAAGGGTTCCGTCAGCCGATGGGTCAAACGGACGGATTTTATTTTTTTTTGAAAAAGGTGTTACCTGGTTTTTCGTTATAATGCTGCGGATGTCCCCAACAAGATCGATTGCACCGATCAGCACGGCGTCCGTTTCTTTTTGTTGAAGAGACCTGACTCCGATTTCAAGCGCCCTGAGACCGGAGGTTTCTTCCGCGGAAACCGAAAAACTCGGACCCCCGAAACGAAATTCTTTTGCGATTCGACTGGCAATCACACCTCCAAGTGCGCCAAGAGTGCGACTGGCGGTAAGGGGAGGACTGCATGATTCTTTCAGGGATTGCAGCCAGATTTCGGTTTCATCGGGAGATTGATCGATGCGGAATTTTTCTTGCCATCTTCTGATCGAATTGTTCAGGTTCCATCGCAGGTGAAAATTGTTTGTCTCGAAATCATAGTCTATGCCGATGATCGCACTCATTCGAGGACGATATTGTCTGAGGGGAAGCCCCGCATCCTTTATGGCCATGGACGCGACTTTCAGCATCAGCAGGTGTTGGGGGAGTATATCCGGGATTTCACTGGGTGGTATATGAAATTCTCCGATACCGATGGAAAGCTCATCCATATATCCGCCCCACAAATCGGGTTCCCCAAGATACTCCTTTGCAATGTGTTCACATCCTTTCCATCGATTATGCGGTCGTTTTCCGATAATGCTGGTTCCTTTGAAAATCGTTTCCTGAAAATCTCTCAATGAAGACAGACTTCCGAAAACAGCTTCCATACCCACAATTGCGATGGGCATTTGATGATTGTCGCGCCGGATGTTGCATGGCGGTATTGGAGTAACGGTTGCCGAGTGTCGAGAACCGGATAATGGATTAGTTCTGTGGCATATTGTATCGGTAACCCGAAACTTCTCAGGATTCCATTCTTCGATTAACACATGACCGTTGATGCCCCCGAATCCAAAGGCACTGACCGCTGCGCGGCGGGGTTGGTCGGCGTATTTTGTGAGCCACTCCTCCGTATCTGTTTGAACTCTGAAAGGACTGAGATTCAGAGGACTCGATTTCGGCGGTTGTTTGAAGTTTAGAGAAGGCGGAAGGATTTTATGCTTCATTGCAAGCAGGGTTTTGATCATCCCCGCAGCTCCAGCGCCGGTTAAAAGGTGACCGATCATTGATTTGACGGATCCGATCGCGCATCGTTTCCCATCGGATCCGGATTGATTCCATAACTCTTTCAAGCTGTGGATTTCCGTATTGTCTCCGACAGGGGTTCCCGTCCCATGGCATTCAATAAGATCGATATCCGCAGGAGACCAGCGGGCGGATTCGTATGCGTTTGTCATGGCACGAATTTGACCCTCGCTGTCCGGTGCGAGAAGATTTCCTCTCATGTCATTGGACAGTCCGATCCCTCGGATGACGCCATGGATGGTATCTTCATTTCGTATCGCATCATCCAGACGTTTTAAAACGAGAATCCCGGCGCCCTCCCCGACCACCAGGCCGTCGGCGCTTTCATCAAACGGGGCGCAGCGACCCGAGGGGGAGAGTGCCAGAAGCTGACTGAAACCTACCTGGGTGTACAGGCATTCAGGTCTGGAAGCGCCGCCGGCAAGCATGGCATCCGCCCGATGGGATTGAAGCTCATCGCAGGCGAGTTTTACTGCATAGATCGCGGATGCACATGCAGCATCAAGGGTGTAAGCGCCGCCCCCGAGCTCCAGCGCTTCGGATAGAATCGCAGCAGGGAGTCCGGTTACTCTTCCAGCCATGCATTTTTCAAAACCTATAAGATCATGCTGATTTTTATAGAAGTATTTTTCGGAATCGCCAATAAATTTTTCTTCGATACATCTTTCCAGAATCTTTCTCGTTATCAGGGATGATGAATCGGTTGGAAGGGAAATGGATGCGAGGACAACACCGATGCGTTCTCTGTCCAACGTTGAAGTCACACAACTGGAGAACGCCTGTTTGCCTGCGTGGAGAATCAGGTGATAAAGCGGATCCAGTTCGGTCAGAAGGCCCGCGTCAATCCGGATATTTTTCAAGCCGGCTTGAATGGATCGCAGAATGTCGGCGCGTATGAGACAGGCGCGTTTTGAAATGGCTTTATCCGGAACTAGTCGGGCATCATACATCCGATCCGGTTCGACAAGCCACCTGTCTTCGGGAACCTCGCAGGTCGAGTCGACTTTATTGATAATATTTTGCCAAAACGTTTCAAGGTCGACTGCGCCGGGAAACACCCCACCCATTCCGACCACAGCGATCGGTGTTCTGTTTTTCATGTGATTAGTTCCGCTCAAACAGTGGTGCCTTTGACTTTAAAAAATTGAATATTTTTCAATGGTCTCGCTGAAAGCTTTGAATCGATGGCTTCGGCTGAATCGTCAAATTTCTATATCTAACAAAATTCTTAATGGCAAGTGAGAATAAAAGCTTTCCTTGACGAATCGCTGTTTGGATATTCCATTAAATTTTAGACAACTCCGTTTATTTTGAAGCGCAACAGCGAGCGAATCAAAAATCAGATAAAAAGTCTTTACGGTCGAAGATTCCATGCAGCTTGCCGCAGGGCTTCCATCCTTTTGGTCAATGAGGCAGAATTCCGCAAAAAGTGCGGTTCTCGTTTGTTGCCTGAATTCTATCGATGAAATCATCCCGAAATTTACCTTTTCGGCGATCCGACTCCGGCATTTCCGCTACACCGGGACTCTTCATGTTGAATCGCCGACAATTCATAGCGACGTATCCGGTTTTCGATCAAATCAGATCGTGAAATATCCGGGCAGTCTCCTTCTCAATTAAATTCGGGCTGATATGTTGTTTCTTTTCGGTCCGGGGAATTTTCCCGAAAGAGAAATGGGCGGAGTCCTACGATTAAAATTCTTCTTGAATTTTTAGGATTTTTGTTGCCCATCGGCGCATTATAATGTTAAAAAAAGTTAACAGGAACATTTTTAGAACGTTGGCTGGAAACCTGTTTCGATCAATGGGATGTCTCTTGTCTGATGTCGTAACTTGCCTTGGATCTGATGAAAACGATTGGAGGGAAAAAAGGAGGTGCTCATGGTTCGTCTCGATTTTCTCGAAAAGGCTGAAGTTTTCAAAGGCCTTAATCAAGATCAACTGGCTGCAGCGCGGGATTGTTGTGAAGAAGTGGAATTCAATCCCGGAGACAAAATCTTTGCTGAGGGAGACAATGCGGATAATTTATTCGTCGTGATCAACGGCCAGGTCGATTTGCGTTTCGATCTACCTAAACGTTCCACTTCAGAAGAAAACACCATTTCTTCCATTTCAGAGGGACAAACCTTCGGATGGTCCAGCATGGTGCCACCCCACAAATACACGCTTTCGGCTTACTGTGTCAAGGGATCATGCAAACTGATCAAAGCCGAGAAGGAAAGTCTTGCCCACCTAATTAAAAAAGATGACGAGTTCGGATATCGGGTTATGTCCAACATCGTAGCGATTATCGGAAAACGATTTCACAAGCTCCAGGATAGGGTCACAAAAGACAGGGGAATGATACTGTAAACCGGTTGTGATCCCGGAAAAAAGAGAGTATTCCAGTTAACCCGATCACATCCCGAAAAAAACAAAAGCTTTTCGCAACTTGTATCACCTTCCATATATTATTCATTTAAAGGGGGTATGGGTTGGAGAAAAAAAGGAGGCATATATGGTTCGTCTCGATTTTATCGAAAAAGTCGAGGCCTTCAAAGGCCTGAATGATGAACAAATGACTGCTGTGCAGAATTGCTGTGAAGAAAAAGAATTTCAACGGGGAGACAAAATTTTCGGGGTTGGAGA
>Ga0116141_10000293_pt1 | contig 37693 bp, 23 predicted proteins | sample AD_UKC097_MetaG_FD_89744 | JGI IMG/M metagenome (GOLD analysis project Ga0116141, IMG submission 89744) | Active sludge microbial communities of municipal wastewater-treating anaerobic digesters from USA - AD_UKC097_MetaG | ecosystem: Engineered > Bioreactor > Anaerobic > Digestate | place: USA...
AATGCCGGCAATGAAATTATTCCTCGACGGTAGATAAAACCCCGACGTCACCCCCATCAAAAGGCTTAGAATCATGAGCTGAACTGGAGAAAGTATGCCCTTCCAAACTAAGTACGCCATTATAAACGCGTTTATTGCATCTACGAGTTGAGTCATGAAGAGAATGGACTTTGCACCAAACCAATCTATGAATACACCGGCAATTGGTGAGAAGAAAACAGATGGGAAACCTTTTAGAAAGGCGATCAGCCCAATAAAACCAGCAGCCTTGTCCTCTGAAAACAAATTAACAGCTACCCACCCTCTCAGAGTGGTATCAACCCACGAGCCTATGAGTGATATGCTTTGTACCGTCCAGAAATTCCGATATCCTTTATTTTTAAGTGCCCTATAAGGGTTCATATATTTAGCCATACGAACTAATATTACCACATCATTTGGGTTATGCAAGTGAAAAAAACGTTAAAATACGGTGATATATTCAAATCATTGCCGACACACGATTAAAAGAGCAAAAATAGAGAGAATTCCGTGTTTTGAGGTATTCCGATTTTCTGATTAAATAGTAACAGTACCGGTAACGTTACCAATCACAATGTCAACGGTAATACAAACACAGAAGGGAGCTTTAGTATGCATGTATATGGTGCAGATTATTATCCAGAGCATTGGAGTCAAAGTATGTGGGATGAGCATATCAAGATAATGAAGGAGTATGGTATTGAATGGGTGAGAATCGGGGAATTCGATTGGGCTTTGATTGAGCCCATCGATGGCGTTTTCGATTTTACAATCCTCGATAGGGCGGTTGATAAATTACGTGATAAAGGCATTAAGATCATTTTTGGTACGCCTACCGCAACACCACCTGCATGGCTTGTCAAGAAGTATCCTGAAATTTTGCCAATGGATCGTTCGGGGAGGGTCAGAGAACCTGGCAGTAGACGTCACTATACGCCGAATTCTCCGATATTTAGGCAGTATGCAATGCGATTGGTTGGAGAATATGTACAGCATTATGCAGATGCTGCAGATATGTGGCAAGTGGATAACGAATTTGGCTGCCATGGCACGAAATTTTCGTTTACGGAAAATGATAGAAAGGCATTCATCGAATGGTTGAAAAAAAGATATGGTACTCTGGAAAACTTGAATGCTGCATGGGGCACTATCTTTTGGAGTCAGACTTACGATGATTGGGATGAGATAGTTTTTCCATTGAACACACCAACGTTTGAAAACCCTCATCAAATGCTCGATATCCACAGATTCATGTCAGATAGCACTATTGATTTCATGAATGCACAGATAGGAATCATCCGAAAGTATTCCGACAAACCAATTACACACAATTTCATGGTAGACTTCATGGATCTTGATTATAAAAAGATGGCGAGATATATTGACATCGTTTCTTGGGATAACTACGTTGCTACCGATGATTATGACCCGTTACGTCAATCTGCAAATCATGTAATGATGAGGTCACTAAAGAAATCCCCATTTTTGGTGATGGAACAGCAGCCCGGACGCGTTAATTGGAGACAGAGGAATGAGAATTATCCAGGCGAGTATCTGGGGATGTGGACTAAGCAGGCGTACGTCGACGGTGCTCTTGGTGTAATGGTTTTTCGATTTGATCAAATAAGATTCGGTGCTGAGCAGTATCACGGTGGTCTGCTTGATTACGCTTCAAGACCGACCAAAAGACTGGTGGAATTTTCAAAGGCAAGAGAGGAAACGTGTGGGGTAGTAAATCCCATTAGGCGAGTGGCAATATATTTTGACTATGAAAATGAATGGATTCACAGAATAAACCACATAAACAGAGATTTCAGATATTGGGATAGTGTTGTTGAAATCTACAAGGCAGTGAGAAGAATCGGTTCCAACGTTGACTTTGTCTTTTCAGATGATGACCTTGAAGAGTATGATGTATTGATAGTACCGTATGCATTCAAAATTGAAAAAACCTTTGTCAATAAAATCAAAGATTTTAAAGGACCTGTCTACATGACTTGCATGAGTGGCCTTAAGGATGAAAAGAATTGGATCGTTGAGAATGCGCCCGAAGGTTTGACAGAAGAATTTGGCATAGAAGTTGTCGATTTTGGTGCCATAGATGACAAGGAAATGTTGCTAAACAATGTGCCACATCGTGCAAGGTACTGGCAAGACGAGGAAGAATTAAACGGTGCGAAGGTGGTCAGTGCCTTCGTCGATGGAACACCAGCTTTGACATTAAACACATCGAGTGGAAAGGAGCGATTTTACGTAACATCAGTTCTCGATGAAAATACTTGGATTGAAATTCTGCATGATAAATTGCCTTTGAGAATAGTCGGAAGCGATGTTCAATTTGCAGAAGATAGTGACAATATGTATATCCTAAATTTAAGAAACTCACCAAACGTAATCTACCTCAATTCGCAGAAACTGAAATTAGAGCCATTTGAGTTGAGAAAAGTGATAAAATAGATTCAAATGGAGGATGGTTTCAGATCGATTGGAGGTAGAGAACGTTGAAGAAATTTGTCACGATTAGAGATGTTGCAAACGCTGCGGGTGTTTCGATAAATACTGTTTCCAGGGCACTTAATGACAAACCGGATGTAAATGAAGAGACTAAAGAGAAAGTACTTAAAGTTGCAAGAGAGTTAGGGTATGTGAGAGATGCAACCGCGCTTTCTCTTAGATACGGACTCACAAGAGTTATTGGAGTCATCTTTGAGGATAGTTCAAATCCGTTTTTTTCAGAGGTATTCAAAGGCATAGAGATGAAAGCAAGAGAGCATAATTTCAATGTCATACTGATGAACACGGAAAAAGATTACGATATCGAAGAGGATGCAATTAAGACGATGATCAGCCGGAGGGTTGACGGGCTCATAATTACTCCAACACAAGAAAGATTTGAAGATATAGAATCTCTTGCAAATCTAAACATTCCAACGATTATTCTTGGTGTTCATTTCAAGGAGTTGAAGTTGCCAGAAGTGCACACAGATGATGTAACAGGTGGATTTTTGGCTACAGATTACCTCATAAAAAAGGGCAGAAAGCGCATAGTACTCTTAAATGGTTTATCGTACAAATCTGTTGCTCAAATGAGATTTGAAGGATATGTAAACGCTTTGAGAGATAATGGCATTAAGTACCTTGACGAACTCGTGTACGAAATTCCTGAAGGGGTTGAGAGTGCATACAACAAAACAAAGGAACTTCTTCTTTCTGGTTTAAGATTTGATGGGATGTTCTGTTTCAATGATATCTTTGCCATCGGTGCCATCGAAGCGTTGAAAGAGTTTGGTAAGAGAATTCCAGAAGATGTTTCAGTAGTTGGATATGATGATATAAGTTATGCAAAGTATATCTCACCATCACTGACAACGGTTGCCATCGACAAAATATTAGAGGGCCAGACTGCGTTTGAACTACTATTGGAAAGTGTAAAATCCAAAGCAAAGATGACAGCAAAGGAAATCGTACTTGATGTTAAACTCATTGAAAGAAAATCTGCTTGAATCTTGACTAAAATTGGAAGGAGGGGAGAGCACGTCCTTCTCAAATTTCGAATGAGAAGAAGTTGATAGTGCTCGCAATGACATGAACATTTCGCAAATCATAGACCTTGAGAATTTCAGTGATATCGACATGAAAAAGATTGCAGGATACAGAAAAGAAGATGGCTTTGAATTGATTGTCGAAATAGAGAAACTGCACCTTGGTTTCAAGATTAAAGGCTACCTTAAAGGGTACGTTGATGAGGTTGAAGTATTCAAGTTCAAGAGACCAGATAAGTTGTTGGTGAACAATTGGCAATCTTGGGGGCCATCGAAGGTCATTCAAAAGGATTTTCAGCTTAACTTTCCAAAAGAGCTTATCCAGAAATTTGGTTTCAGTGCATCGATCATGCCAGAATCGTACTTCGATAATCTTTTAAGTGATTATTACGTAGCATCTGAGCGTTTTTTTGTTGGTTGCCTATCTAGCAAAGTTGCACATCCATATTTCCAAATAGGCGGAGACGAAGTTTCATTCAAACTCAAGTATTTCGGAATGAACTTTAACGAGTGGAATGAGACAGAAACGATTGTTATTTTATTAGATAAGCCGGAGGTCACGCTTCCATACTATGCGGACTTAGTGGCTAAAGAGAATGTAGTCAATATATCAGATAAAAGATTGATTGGTTGGTCTAGTTGGTATCAATATTTTGTTGATTTTGATTATGAGAAGATGTGCGCTGATTTAGAAAACGCTCGCGGAAAGGGATACGACGTTTTTCAGATCGATGATGCTTGGGAAGTTGATATAGGTGATTGGACACCAAACGATAAATTCCCATCCCTTGAAAAAGTTGCTGCTAAGATAAAGGAGTACGGCTACATACCAGGTATATGGCTTGCACCGTTCAGTGTTTCTGAAACTTCTACATTATTTATGGAACATCCAGATTGGCTCGTAAAAGATGGGAACGGTAATCCGAAGGTGGCTTACGAAAATTGGAATAAGAAGATATACGCTTTAGATACAACTGTGCCACAAGCTGTGGGTTGGTTGACAGGTCTTTTTGAACATCTGAAAGATTGTGGCTTTGAGTATTTCAAAATAGATTTTCTATTCGCCGCGGCAATACAAGGTAAACGATTTGAAAACGTTACTCCCGTTCAAGCGTATATTCAAGGGCTGAATACGATCAGACAAGCGGTTGGCGACTCTTTTGTCTTGGGCTGTGGTGCACCTCTGCTTCCCTCCGTTGGCTACGTTGATGGAATGCGCATTGGACCAGATACTGCACCTTATTGGGATGCTAATGGACCTGACATTGGTCATCCAAACGCGTATTACGCACTCAGGAATGCTTTAACAAGGTGGTACATCAATGGTATATGGTGGTGGAACGACCCAGATTGTTTGATGCTTAGAAAAGTTGATACGCAACTTTCTGATGTGCAAAGAGAGTTGTACACATTGGTCTCATTGCTATTAGACAACATGATCATCCAAAGTGATAATCTCTCCTACGAAATCGATGATGGACTATGGAATGTTGTCTCAGAATACAGAAAATATGGGAAAAGAAAGGTACTTCTAAGTGGAATCATGTCTGGACAATACAACATCACAAGTTGTGGCGTTGATGGATGTGATCTGCTGTCAATAACAGATTTGGAAAAATGTGTTTTTACATATTCGAAGGATTCCGGAGATATCAAATTGGAAAAGACGATAGAGATACAGGACGATGGCAGAAGGTTCAATTACTACAACGAAAACGATTGATTGAAATTGACTGAATTAGAGGAGTGAGTTAAGATGATGGAAAGAAGGTACAATGTTCTTACAGACGAATGGGTCATGATTTCTGCATTTACCCAGCAAAGACCTACGAATCCTACAACTACTTGCCCGTTATGTGTCGGTGGAGATGAATTCTCAAGACCGTACGACTTAGCTTCTTTTGATAATAGATTCCCTTCTATGAAAGTCGACGCACCAAATGTTGAGTCAGAAAATTCGTTATACAAAAAGGCAAGATCTAACGGCAAGTGCGAGGTCGTAGTTTACACGGTTGATCACAACAGTGCGATGAGTTTGATGCCGATACATCAAATAGAGAAGCTAATAAAGATGTGGACAGATAGATATTTAGAGTTATCGTTGCAACCAACGATAAAGTACGTATTCATATTTGAAAATAGAGGGGCCGAAGTGGGTGCAACACTCTCGCATCCTCATGGTCAATTGTATGCATTCCCATTCCTGCCAAAGCGAATCGAAGCAAAAGTACAATCGTTAGCAAAGTACTACGATGAACATGGACGTTGTGCCATCTGTGATGTTGTCGAAAATGAAGTAAGCATTCGAGAAAGGCTCGTGTACGAAAACGAGAGTTTTGTAGCACTAGTTCCATTCTATGCAAGATGGCCATATGAAGTACACGTTTATCCAAAAAGACATGTAAGCAGCTTGGTTGAACTGAACAATTATGAAAGAAACCTATTGTCAAAAGTGTTAAAAGTTGTTACAATGAAATACGACTTACTATTTCAACAGTCGTTTCCATACATGATGATGCTATTTCAATCACCAGTGAACGATGTAAGATACGAGCATGCATTCCATTTCCATATAGAATTCAATCCAGTTAAGCGAGACAAGAACAAGATCAAGTGGATGGCCAGCGTCGAGACGGGTACTTGGGCGTTCATCAACCCAAAGCTTCCAGAAGAAGCTGCAGCAGAACTTAGAAGTGTGGAGGTTATCATATGAGCGATACAAACGGGAAGATTGTTGTGTATTCACCGGGTAGGGCAAACCTAATAGGCGAGCACACAGACTACAATGATGGTTACGTCCTACCATTTGCAATTAAGCGGTACGTAAAGATAGAAATTGAACCTTCTAAGGCTTTCAAAATATTTTCAGAGCAAACGAAAAAAGGTGTGGCCTTCGATAATCTTAATCGCACCAATTCGTGGGCAGATTACGTAATCGGCATGATTGTGAAACTTCAAGAGAGGGGTTACAACGTAAAGCCATTCAACATGAGGATAAATTCCGACTTGCCTATGGGAGCGGGATTATCGAGTTCTGCTGCATTGGAGGTCGGCGTTGGATACGCTATCTGTCAGATGATGGATTACGATATTTCCATGGAAGAACTTGCAAATATTGCACACAGTTGTGAGGTTGAGTTTGTGGGTGTAAGATGTGGAATAATGGATCAATACGCAGTTGCACTCTCAAGAGAAAATAACGCCCTTTTCATAGATACAATGACCAAGGAATATAAATACGTACCGTTAAATCTTGATGGTGCACGACTTTACCTTGTTAATTCTGGCGTTAAACACGAACTCGGAAGTTCTGAATATAATAAACGCAGGAAAGAATGTGAAGATGCTCTAAAAATCATGGGTAAGATCTCTTTCAGAAGCGTTTCAGTTGAAGATATTGAGAAGATTTCTGACGATGTACTTAAGAGACGAGCATTACATGTACTCACGGAAAATGAGAGAGTACTCAAGACACTTTCAGCATTGGAGGCAGATAATCTTAGGCTTGTTGGAAAGTATCTTTACGAATCCCACTATAGTTTGAGAGACAACTATGAAGTATCTTGTCCTGAGATTGATTTCCTCATCGGTGAGTTTGAAAAGAGTTCAAACATCTACGGTGCAAGGATCGTAGGTGCTGGTTTCGGTGGAAGTGTAATAGTATTGGCCGATACTGGTTTTGAAAGAGTAATGGACGAAATTTCAAAGAAGTATGTTATAAAGTATGGCATAGAACCGAAGGTTATAGACGTTGAGACAAGCGATGGTGTTCACAGAATAGAGTAATCTTAGGATGCATTGTAAAAGGATCAAAAGTGGGGGCAGTTGTATGGGCAGCGATAACTTGTTCGATGATGTGAATCTCTCAGTAGCTGAAGAAATAATAACTTATGCGCAACTGATTTCAAAAGAAGGATTTACCAAAGGAACGTGGGGAAATATAAGTGTATTCCATGGTGAATACATATACATAACTCCATCTGGACAACCCTACGATAAGCTGAGTTTAGAGGATATATGTGTGTTAAGGAAAAATGGCAACGTCGTATATGCGAAGAATAAACCTTCGTCAGAATCGGCTATGCACATCAAGATATACGAATCAAGAAATGACGTTAAAGCAATTCTTCATACCCACCCAATCTATTCCACAATTGTCTCTATCACACTTTCATCTATCCCACCGATCGTCGAAGATGCAGTGATGATACTCGGTGAGACTTTGCATGTAAGTGAATATGCATTGCCTGGAACCGTGGAACTTGCACAAAATGCAGTAGCGGCACTTTCAAACAACCACTGCGTCTTCCTGAAAAACCATGGACTTGTAACTGTTGGAGAAAATTTGCAGGAAGCATTTGTTGCTACTCAAGTAGCAGAAAAAACCGCACAAATTTACATCGAATCATTGAAACTTGGTAACTTATCTACAATCCCCCATGAACATGCCACAAAATTGCGAGAAAAATATTTGCAATCCTATAGACAAAAGTGATATAATTAATAAAACGTTAATCATTTGGGTAAGCAAGATGTACCGAAGGTTGTGCTATGATTAAGATAAAATTTAATATGAATACCAAATAATAGGTAATAATTTCTTCCAAAGAGAAATCGGATTTCGCACATATACTCTCAATATGGGCGGACGGCAGGGGGCAGATTTATTTACCAATGCGTTATCTTTCATCTGTGATTTGCTATTGTAGCGCTAATTTTCGCGTTCCTTACGCAATATTGTATTTTCTAATCCACTTGGCACAATTGAATACTTTATAATTAAACCTCCAACGTGAGGCTATTGTTTTTTCATTCGATTTTCGTTAATTGTTGTATCAATCAGTTTAGTATCATCTAAATATCATCTAAATAGTGAGGTATCAAGGGCAAATAAGTGACTCTGAAAATGGCTGACGGGATATTGTAAAGTCAAGGTACAAAAAATTACTTAGAGTGTATTTCTAACTATAACATAAGTGTTTTAAATGAATCGAGGAGAAATTCATGGGCAACAAACGGATAGAAGCACCTGAAAAGATAGATAGGAACACGAATAGACTACCTCATGGAAGAAATTATGCAGAAAAGGGAGCCGTCCTCGATGTAAGGATTCAGAGAAACTTCAAAATAGCTGCAAGAGTCCAACGAACAAGGTCTGTTCCATACAAAGAAAAGCTCAAAGCCATTCTCCAAAATAGGTCTGACCTCTCAGCCATATTGCTTGCTGGAACCCTTCCTAAAGAACTCTTCGATATCATGGAATCTCTCAATGTAAAACTGTTCCCAGAAAGGATTTCAGTCGAACAATCCGAAAGATCTGAAAGGTTCCTGGATTTGCCGCGAAGTATTCTCGGCAACGATGAAAAGATGATTGTGTTCACACAATACAGAGAGATGGGAGACATCTTAAAACAACTCGGCTTAAATCTCATTGCGGCAAACTACGTAGGACAGCATTACGGCCTGTTGTGGAACCAATCTGTCGAAGACCAGGCAACGGATAAGGCACTCAGTATAGGACAGGCGAGAGATATGATAGTACATAGATTCATAACACTTGAAACGTTCGGGGAAAAGATCAACGAGATGTTGGAAAAGAAGAAAGAACTGTCAGAAAACATTGTGATAGCTGGATAACGGAACTATCGAACGAAGAACCAAGGAAGTATTCAAGCTTGGAAAGTAGCTAATCTTTTAGTATATTTATGGAAACTTGGGACAAATCATGTGAAAAGAGAATCGTTAGGGATGTCAGATGTTCGAAAAATACACGTTTCTAATATAGGATGTGGGAATATGACAGAAATGTTGAACGACGATACAAGAGAAACCCAATTTCAAAAACTATTGACCAAAAAACCCAACGGTATGCTCATCAATCTGATGTACTATCCAATACAAGTTCTAGGCCCAGGTAAAAGACTGGGAATTTGGACTCAAGGGTGCACGATTAGGTGTGACCACTGCATATCGACACATAATTGGGAATTCGACGTGAGCAAATTCATTTCCTGGGAAAAGGTCGTAGATTACATAAACAAAAATGGTGGGGCCAAGAATATTGAAGGTGTCACGATCAGTGGTGGTGAGCCGTTTGATCAACATAAAGAACTTGACAGAATGTTGGACATTTTGAACACTTTAGGTTTCAGAGACATTCTTGTCTATTCTGGTTACACGTACGAATATTTGAAAGATAATTACGGGCATATATTAGAGAAATTTTCAGTCTTGATCGATGGACCGTTCGTCTTTGGAAAAGAGAGCGATTACATCTGGAAAGGTTCTGAAAATCAAAATATGTACATATTATCCAAAGATGAGGAAATACTGAAGAAATATTTAGAATACCAAAAACTCAACAAGAACAAGGAACTTCAAATTGTAACTGGAAAGGGTCTAACCTATTTCATAGGGATTCCATACCAGAAGGATGCAATCAAATTTTCAGAGATATCAGAGGTGAAAGATAATGAGTAGTCATTCAACAGCAAGCATTGAGAGTCAACGCCGTCAGAATACTTGGCAACAACTGTCTTCGTTACTCGATTCAGAGATTAGAAGTATGAGAACCAAATTGGCAGATTGTGCAATGTTGAAGAGAGCTGAAAGTCTATCTACGGAACTTTCGAAATTGGAGCAAGAGATTAGAGCAGGAATCAACAATTACTCAATTTCGGACGGTGGATACATATTGAATCGTTTATCCAATATCAAGCAGGAGGTTGTAAAGGTAGAAACAGAAAAGAAGCTACTTGAGAAAGAAAATGAGAAATTGAGAGACGACATAAAGAACAATTTAGACACAATAGCAAGTAACTTAAATGCAATGAGCAAACTCGACGGTTTTGGTTCAGAAGTGCAAAAGTTTAGAAATGAGCTATCCAAAGAGAAAGAGATATTCTACTTAGACAAGAAGAACGAATTTCTCAAAACACTTCATCCACAAGTCTCAAAGCTCAAAAAAGCTTATGATTACGTAGACAAAGAGATGGGCGCTAAGGACTTTGAAAAGGAGAAGGAAATACTCAAAAGGGCTTATGTTACGTCGCCTCAAGGTATCATCAACAACAAGGCGGAAATATCATTGAAGAAAGAAGAGATGCTTAATGAGATAAAACACAAGATAGAAATGATACAACTGATGAATAAGCAAAAATATCAAGAACTAAAGGAGAAATTCGAGAGTTATTCGCAAAGTTCAAGCTTCGAGGAAGTAAAGCTATTCGATAAGAAAGTAAAACTGGAATACACGAAGGCTAAAAACGATGTGGACCAAGCAATTTACTTCAAAAGTGAACTTGATAAGCTCATAGGTGGTATCAGATTAAACGACATTTTGCAACAAGAGGTTGAAGATTTTTACGCTAAGGAATCTGTTACTAAAGAAGAGTATGAGAAATTAGTAGATAAAGTGGAAGAATATAAGGAAATCTCTGGAAAACTCTTGGATAATGAAAAAATAAAAGAGATGACAGAAGCTTTAGAAAAACTCGGATACAGATTTCTGCAAGAGGAAAGAGACCACGTTGAAAAATTAATGGATCATGAAAAAGTGTTGATCGAATTGCCAGATGACTACAAAGTAATCATGTTCATAAACAAGAATGGAAAATTGGTTATGAATTTGATAAGAGTTACGGACCAACCTAAGGATGTCGAAAAGGACCGAGAGGCTACAGAAAATTGGTGCGGCAGTCTGGACAGATTTTTGGAAGAATTAAAGAAAAGGGGATTTGAAATAAAGGAATTGAAAAAAGAAATTAGTAACGTCGATTATTGGAATTTGGAAGAACTGAAGAAAGCGTTACACATTGAAAACGTTAATGCAACCGTAGTTGAAGAATCAAAAATATCGATTGAAGAAAATGAAGAAAAAGATGAATATCTCGATGATTACAGGAACAGATATAAGAAATCGGAACACCGAGTTATGCAGCAGAAGTTAAACAGCTGAAAAGGGAGGATAGAGCATGTCTGAGTTCCCAAAATGGCTAAAAGAAATGAGCTCGTTAGTTGGATCTTTCAATCAGTTCTTTGTTTATGGTAATGTAAGAGATTACTATATCTATCACGAGTCAAAGAACGGAGATTTGAAAGTGCGACATGAAGATTTGGATAACATAATTGTTAAAATGCTCCAAGAAAAGGGGAGATATACTGTCGCACTCAAGTTGTTCCCACACAATACTACTGCAAGAATTCTATACAAGAAAGATGCTGAAAAGGTTGACAGGTTGTTAACCGAAAAAGGTTACCAGTTATTGAGTTCAAAAGGAAGTAAAGAAACTAATGTTGTAAAGTTCAGTAAAGTTGAGAGAATTACTTCGCCTCAGTCGTATTCCCAAGTGATAAGTGATCAGGTCGATTTCATAAAGAACTTGATAGAATTTAACAATCCTGAATTTGGTAACATAGCACTCATTTATGATTTCTCTTCCAGGCACAAGAGTATTTATACTGAGGATTTGGATAACCTCTTCTATTTAAACATCTTCGAAATCGGTAACGGTCTACAGAAAGTTTTTTACAAAGAAACGAAGGAAAAATTCTACAATCTTTTGATATGGACATACGATAAAGATGGTGAATTCCCCATCTGGTACTTCAATAATAATCATTTTTCGAAGAGTTTATTGATTCCATATCCTGACCTAAAAACAAAGGGAGAATTTCTAAGAGAAATGCTTACCACACTCTTTAGCGAGAAGATTCAAGGCATGAATCAAAGCGAGGTCGATAATCTCATCGATGTATTTTCCTCTATATCAACTAATTTGTACTTAAAAGACCTTGAGAACATCATGACACTTGCAGAAAAAAGAAAGTTGAATTTAGAAGAGATAGAGGAATTGATTAAATTCTACAAGTTGGGAATTGAAGATAGTCCTTGGAAACGGTTGAATAAAGAAAAGATAGCCACTGCAGAACAAAAACTCTCCAAAGACGTTCTTGGTCAGGATGCTGCGGTGAAAAAGTCATCTGAAGTCATAAAAAGGGCATTTTTCAACCTTTCAGGTGTTCAATTTGCCAGAAATTCCATGAGACCGAAGGGTGTGTTGTTCTTTGCAGGTCCCACGGGAGTTGGAAAGACAGAACTTGCCAAGTCAATTGCTAAGTTGATCTTTGGCACACCCGACAGTTACATTAGATTTGATATGAGTGAATTTTCAAAAGAGCAATCGGATCAAAGACTTTTGGGAGCACCCCCGGGGTACGTAGGGTATGAAGAAGGCGGAGAGCTCATAAACAAGATAAAAGAAAATCCGTTCACAGTAGTCCTATTCGATGAAATTGAAAAAGCACATCAGAAAATCTTGGATATATTCTTGCAGATTTTAGACGAAGGTAGAATTACATCGAGTAGAGGAGAAACTGTTTATTTTTCTGAATCAATAATCATTTTCACCAGTAATCTCGGTGTATATAGAGAGGTTAACGGAAAAAAGGAAATGATAATAACGCCTGATCAAGACTACGAGTCAATCAAGAAAGTGATTAAGAATGAAATCAAGCAACATTTCATTGGAATCGGTAGACCGGAAATTCTAAACAGAATTGGAGAAAATATCGTTGTTCTCGATTTCATTAGGCCAGACAACGGCAAAAAGATTGTAGAAAAAATGTTGAAGAATGTGCTTGAAAAACTTAGAAGAGACTTCAAAATAGATTTTATAATCTCCGAGAATGCAAGGGAAAAACTTTACGATTATTGTTTGTCGGACCTTTCAATGGGTGGAAGAGGTATAGGAAACAAATTGGAAGAAGTATTAATAAATCCATTGAGTGAAGAACTATTCAGACACTCTGATGCAAAAAAGATTACGTTGAAAGATATTGTCCAAGATGGCGATTTCTACAATCTTTCATTGGAGGCTGATGATGCATGAAATGTAATAACTGTGGTGAGGAAATTCCTGAAGGGGAGCTACTTTGTCCAAATTGCGGTAGAAAAGTTGAAAACATAAATAATTCAGTTGATAGGACTAAAAAAGTTCCGATATTTAACGAAAACATAAAGAAACAATTTGAGGAATTCAAAATGTGCAAAACAGCCGGGTGTGGACATCCAAATCCAGTTGACTCAAATATATGTGAGGAATGTAAAGAGCTCCTAAACGATAACAACTCTGAAATCAGGCTCTTGTCAAAGGTCTGCACTCAATGTGGTACCTTGTATCGATATGAAGAAAGAACTTGCAAGGAATGTGGTGTTGAGTTGGAAGATATTTGCTTCGATGAATTAGTTGAATTGGTCAGCGATGAAGGAAAATTCTACGTGTACAACCATATGGTAATTGGAAGAAAGGTGTTTCCAAGTACTTTTCCAAATCGTGCCTACATATCAAGGGCTCATGCAAGGTTTCTAAACGAAGAAGGTACATGGTACATAGTGGTGGAAGAAAAGAGTACAAACCCAGTTTATGTAAATGGTGAGCCAATACGCAAAGGAGAGAAATTCCCTATAAAAAATGGCGATAACATTCAATTTTCCAAAGAGACTCCTAAACTCGAATTCGTAACTATTACCAAGCACTAATGATTTATGATTATATTATGATTGATGGGTGTGATTTCATTGGGTGGATACAATTTAAAAGGTTACTTAGAAACTCTCCACAAAGATTTTGTTGATATCATCAAAGGCACGAAGAGAAGGTATCATCTTTCCATAGATAGCGGATACAATGAACAGGTAAACAACCACCTCAGGAAAATTCTCTTTACCCTTTTTTCGTTTGATCCATACATTCAACAAGCAATGTTCAAAGTTATTGTTACACAAAACGAATACCTGAATTTGGGATACGATATGAAAGATGCGAACTACAAATTAGAGTTTACAACTTCTTTCATGGAGTGGATGTATGGACTAAAAACTGAAAATACAGTCGAGATCACACCTTTTGAATATGCATTCTTCATCAAATTACTTGAAAATAACAACGAGATGGCCTACAGATTTCTTGGAGACAATAAGTACTTTCTCTTCATTTTAAAGATCATCAAAAATGATTTCGGAAAACTAAACACCCAGGAAATCGAGAGCTTGAATCTATTCTTCGAAAAATGTAACATCTTTCTCCCATCACTATTCGTAACTGCAAAATTGATAAATCAGGGTAAAACTCGTACTGAAATATACGATTATTTCATCACAACAATCTTACCTAACTTGCAGACAATTTCGTATGAAGATTTGAAATTCCTGATACTAATGAAAAAGAACATATATGCAAACCAAGTTGAAGCAGCCTACATGAAAAGTGTTGGAAGTAATGGTACTCACTTTTCCGAGCATAAAAATGAAGTCGTTTTCAACTATGAAGATGAGATAATGAAATTTATATCGATTAATAGCAATGTACTATACGAAGATTATGTAATTCCAGAAATTAGCTATGTAAATGATATCCCAGAATTCATAAACAAAAAAGAATTTGAGGCCCTAACACACACAGATGTTGATATAGATGAGAGAGAAGGGATAAGTGATAATTACAAGATACTTTATCCAACAGATGGTGCCATTATACTTTCAAGAGAAATAGTTATAAGATTGCAAATTAGTACAAAATTAGCAGGAAAAAAGGTCTATTTTGTATTGACAAGGGACGATGGAAGGGAAATACTGAACTCATTTACAACACTGAAAAAGACAAGAATTGGAGTCCCTGGAGATGGAAAATATACGTTAGAGGTTTGGATGAAAGACTCGGGAAATTCAGAAAAAAAGAGCGTTTCATTTACTGTGAAAATCGATAATACGCAAAAAAGAAAACATTCACAGTCAAGACAAAAGAAGAAGGGGAAGGGGAGAACGTAGAATGGGTGAATCAGGAGGAGTATCTGAGAATTTTCTAAAGTACTTTATGAAGTTCGTTGAAGGAACCCGGAAGCTGAAATCTGTTTTAGTCGATCGAGATGAAGAAATAGATACGATAGCTTGCGCATTTTTGACTGGCACCAATGTTCTTTTGATAGGTGAACCTGGTACTGGAAAGAGTTTGGTAGTGAACGAGTTTGCTAAATTAGTTGGCATGGGTCCTGAAAATGGTTACTTTCACTATCTATTAACAAAATACACAGAACCATCAGAAATATTGGGGCCAATAGATATTAAAAGTTTGAGAGAGGGAAAATATGAGGTAATCACAAAAAACAAGCTTCCAGAAGCAAGTTTAGTCTTTCTCGACGAAGTTTTCAACGCAAACTCTGCTATTTTGAACTCATTGTTAACTCTGATCAATGAAAAGAAACTCATCTTAGGCAACATGTACAAAAACATGGACGATCTGATCTGTGTGTATGGTGCGTCAAACCACGTTCCACAAGACCCGTTACTCTTAGCTTTTTTTGATAGGTTCCCAATACGATTATTGGTTAAACACGTTGAACCAAGTGTCGAGAATTACAAGAAGTTACTACAAAAGGAAATCAACATCGAAGTAAGTGACAAGGTGGAACCTATTCTTAAAAGAAAAGAGAGTATTAGTTTTGCAAAAGAATTTAATAGATTGGTAACAACGAAAATAGAAGAAATGATCGATAATGACTTTTTGAAGAGTGTTTTCAATTCTGTGAAATACTTGAAGAGCGGGGCAGAGATATTCATTTCTGATAGAAATTTGAAGCACATTGTAAAGATGATAGTTGCATACTCAATGTTGAGGTCTGAGAAAACTTCCGTTGTACCAAACAAGAGTGATATTATCTTCGTATTGACAAAAATTTGGAATAACGAGGAGCAAAAAGATGAAATTGAAAGATTCCTTGTTAGGTAATGCTATCGGTTGCTATTTTAGTAGATGTAAGTTTGACGATGCACTAAAAATAGACGAAATGGATAGTTATCTCCACTCGCTGAAGAACTTATTTACGTTCTTGAGTAGTGGTGCAAGCTTTGAGTTGCTGTACTTTACAATAAACATTTACAATTATCTATCATTTGGAAAGTACGATAGTGCAATATTTCAAGAAGAATTTGAAAATTTTTTCAAATTGTTGATCTTCAATTTTGAAGAAATCTCATACGACAATACTCGTGAGAAATATAACTATGCTTATTTAGTTACACTCAAGATGATAAACCTTATGTTTCCAGATATGATAAAGCAGCAAGAGAGGCAAGAAGATGATGACAAAGACCTTCTTAAATCAAAAGAACTTAGAAAATATCTTTTAAAATTGGTCAATTCACCAAATCGTAGTGATGGTAATCTTATAGATAAAATGGATATATCACCCATTAAGAAAGGAATAGAGGCTTTTAATCTAAAAGACGGTATTATTTCATTGTTGATAAAGAATATCAAGTATATTGGTTTTAGTGACACAGTGCTGTCAGATGTTAACTTACTAAACGATTCTAATTTCAAAGTAGATAAAGATTACTCACATAACGTAAGCGAGCTATATCATTCTTCGAGCACACATTTCAAAGAAAATGTCAATGGTATACGACAGTTGAGAGATTTGTATGAAATCAGTGATCTAATTCCATCAAATCAATTGTTCTTGGAAGATAATGACGTATTTGACTACATGGTTGCAACAAATTCTTTGATATCTTACGAACATTCTGATCAAGTCATAGAAAAACTCGATATCAGCGTAAACTTTTCTTTTGAAGCACTGCACGATTTCAATGATGTACACAGATTCAAATTTCCAGGTGCATTAAATGAAAGAGATGTGTTTTTGAGCACGTTTGTGAGATATATTTCTTTTGTCTACATCTACAGTCTTAGACAGATTGTAATACGAGATCCTTTCATTAGCAAGAACAAATTCCATTTTAATTATTTTCCATCTTTTGATAACTTTCCACTTAGCTTAGATGATGTATCAGATGATTTCAATGAATTCATTTTGAGAACTTTTGAAGATCAATCAACAGTGTTAGTAAACAATTTTATAGAGGAGACAAATACACTTGAAAGTACTTTGAAATATGGTTTTCTAAATGATAATAGCGATGGCAAAAAAGTAATACTGAATTTTGTCTTAGCGAACCCAGATAACGAGGGTGAGAAGTCTGCGCTTGCCAGTTACGAAGACATATATCAGAATTTTCACACTCTAATCTTCCATGCAAAGGTTGGTAACGGTATACCAACATTTAAACAAATATACCCAAGCAAAGGTAAATTGTTAGGAGTCTCAGAGTTTCTAACGTTGGTGTTAAATTTTACAATAAGAGGTATTTATTCGGCAGGTGATAAATGATGGCTAATAGAGAAGACAAGCAAGAGATTGATGGTATTTTTGATGAAACAATCGATCCGAAGAACGTTGCAATAAATGATTTCAAAGATGTGATACATGTAAAAGATTACTTTAATATGAAACGTTCAAATCCTGAAAAGGAAGTTCTCTGCTGTTACAGTGAAAACCCTGTCCACAATTTGCAACTTGGGGAAAAATTGTTTAGAATGCAAAATGACGTTGGTACGCAGTACAAGTTCTTCTTCTTGTCACTAAAAGAAGTACCAGGCTATTATTGCGTTAAAAAGAAGCTAAATGAAATAGATTTAAGGCCGAGGCTTTTAAAAACAAGTTTCCCCTCATATGGTTCAGATTTGGTCATAAAAGTTAATCTCTCAGATGTTGAAGATCCCACAGAAAAACTGGACTCAGTTATAGAGAATGGCTTCTACTTCTGCGACGGGAAGATAAAGATAGCAAAATTAGAAGGTAGGGATATCTACTTCATACTATTCTCAGACGTCAGATCCTTCATAAATATCGAAGAAGAGTTCCGAGCAAAGAGATTGAACTATAACGTATACATGGAATACAAGTTTAGGCAGAATATCAAAGGGAAAGTCTTTGTGAAAAAGGGTTTTAAACCTTACCTATACGAATATATATATGACCATAAGGGTGCCATTGCAATAATCGATGAGGATGAATTCATCTACACGAACTTGTTCAGTGAGAATGGAAATAGGCTGTACTTCAGAGACGTTTATGACTTCTTGGAACTATCCTTAGATAGCAAGAATTCGGATGTTTTAACCACTAATATTGGGAACATATCGTTCAGCGTAGATATCAACGTGATAAAAGACAAGGTCTTTCATGCAACGTACGAGGAATTGAAAGAGAAGAAAAGAGTGCTCGAAAAAGAAATGAGGCTTATCGAGAGACAAATGAGAAAGCTATCTGAAAAATCGAATAGAACTGCTGGTCTCTTTGTCAGAGAGGATGAACTCAATGATCTGTATTATTACATGAACTTGTACCATAGCGATGAAATGGACAAAATATCGGTTTTTCAGTTCTTAACAGAAAAGGGAAACGAAGAAGGAGAAAAGACAGGGCTAATAGTGAGGCATTATTTTTTGTATGGTCCAGAAAATCTGCTGCCTTTGAATGTCTTCACGCCTTTTGTTGAATCTCTTACTTGGAGTACGGGTGAACTCAAAGTACTTATACGTAAAGATCATCGGATAATCCCAGACATAGAGGTTGAAAAGATCCCGTCACTGTTCGACAAATTCTTGAATGTTTTATTGAAAAACGATGAGCAGCGAAAGAAAGCTAAGAATGGAGAATATTTCCTTCTCTTAGATGATTCTTCAAGGTTTTTCACTAAAGTCGCCGTTTTTGTGGAAAAGGCAAAGGGAATCAAATTATCCGAATTCACACGTAGATACGCAGAATTTAGGCTGCCTGTTAAGATCCAGAAAGATGGTACACAAAATGACGAACTGGAAGATTATTACAGCATAAACTCAACAAATATGATGAAGAAACAAGAATACTTTCTGAAAATAAATGAAAAAGTGTCTGAGTTCTTCAATTCTCTGGTAGAGAACGTGCAAGATGAGTCCAACCGTGCCATGGAGGAGTGGGCAAAAGCCTTGAATAATATCAAGATCCTTTACAATGAGTTGATGGAATTACTCGATATCTTCAGAAACGATATCCAGGCTGTTAGGTCACAGATAAATGGCTATTTTTCAGATGCCTCAATTCTTGATAAATTGGAGAGTACGTACGACAACATCAGTGCATTCCATGAAAAATATGGTAAGAAATTTGAAGATCCTAAGATCAAAAAGGTTATGAAAGATGATTACAACACATTCATAAGCAGATATGAGAACTTGATAAGCAGCTTCAAAGATTTGAATAATGAGGTACAGAATAAACAAAAGTCGTACGAGAAAGAATTCAACGATATGTACAAAAAAATAGACGATTTGGTCAAGCAGTTGGAAGACTATAACAAGAAGTACATCGACATTGAAGGTGAGCTTATTCAAAGAATGAGGAAGGCTGATGAGAATGCAAGAAAATAGAGTTTCATTCAATAGCTATCAAGAACGTATCAACGAGATCTTGAACAACTTAGAAGACACAAAAAAGAAGAATTCAGAAATCGTTAAAGAATTGCGCAATTCAACGAAGACTTTCATCGATGAGACTACTCCTGAAAGTGAGTTTACATTCAGTAAAGCATCGGACTACTTCATTGCACGTAGAAATGAGAAATTAAACTGGCTCGTTAGAATAAACACTAAAGTAGACTCTGATTTCAAAACAGCTTTCAACTATTTCGACGCAGAGTTGGATAACTTGGAACATACGATAGATCAATGTATCCATAGAGAATCTGAACTGAGTACTATCAAGCAAAAGAGCAATTCTCAGTTCAGAAGTACGGTAAATACACTCGAACATATCAAGGACAAGGTAAAGAAGGTTGATTCACTCTATGAGAACATAAAGAATGTTTATAGTTCGGTTGAGTCTTCAACTGGGAATTTTGATAACGTCAAATCGAACATCATCTCGCAGATGAGTTTTTACCAATCAAATGGTTTTGTCAAATCTTTGGAAGAGATCAAGGGACTATTTTCAAATATAGAGCAAAACGAAGCAAAATTGTCAAGCTTGATAACAAATGTAAGTGTCTTGGATATGAACGACAAATTGTACAATGCGATCGTTTACTTATATCTAGAAAAGTTGAAAAGTGTCAAGAGTTCATACGACTATTTCTCACGTACAAATTCACTTGAATTAGCGAAAAAAATGCATACCAAAATAGAAGAGATATTCGCACAAGCTAAGAACAATCTGGAAAGTGAGATAATGAAAGTAAAGGGGTCAAAAGATGAATTTCAAGCGATATATGAGCGTTTCAAATTCGTAAATGAAAACATAGATTACTTCGTCAAAGAATTTGATTACGTTGATAGGACCTTAAGAATGAAATACAATATCCAAGAATTCAATAGAACAATCAAAATGGTTTCTACATACAAAGATATCCTGTTGAATTCTGTAAAGCATACCTTCCTGGAAAATGCTAAATCTCTCTTCAAAAGTAGATATAATGATTTCTTTACAACTTTCACTTCGATGAACATCGATACATTTGAAGGTCAACTCGTCTCACTTTCTTCTCAGATCAAAACCATAGGCCAAGATTTGAAGAATTATTTAGAGTTTCACTATTCTTTTTTCGAGGATAGTTACCTTGAAGAAACTATTTATAAATATCTGATTTCGGAATTTGAGCAACCATTTTTGAATGCTGAAAATCATATTGCCCTATTACTGAGAAAATTTTGTGATATTTGTAACAAGCAAATCGAATCTTTAATTAGTGAATTCCAGGATTTATCATCAAACTTTCTTTACAAACTGAACGAAGATAATATAACCGAACTTTTTACTGATTATATATCAACGTATCAGTCTTTGAATTCCAGTATCGCAAATATAAAGACATCTTACGAAAATTCATCTGAGAAGTGTGATGAAATGCTCAAGAGCATTTACTCAGAATTCAAAAATGTGTTTGGTTTCAAACTAAATTATAGCATAGGAACACTCTATACTAATCATGACAAGAAAATAAAGCGCATTGTCAATTTGGTCTTATTTAATATCAGAAATCAAATAACTTCGTTGCTAAAGAATTTTAAGGATACACTTGATGGAAGAATAGATTTGTACATTGATGAGTTCAGAAATTTATCATCAAATTTCTTCAATACAATGAAACTAGAAAATTTAGACAACTTTATCGACTCATATATATCTAAGTACAATGCTCTAAGTACACAAATAAATCAAACATTTGATTCATACCAACAAACAATAAAAGATATTGAAGACATCAAATTAAAAGTGAAGGAGGTCTTTAAGTATAAAGTAAAATACAGTGCAGTTTCTTTTTACAAGAACTGTAATAGAGAAATACTTGAAATCATCGATTTGACACTCTCGAATCTCGAGAGTCGTTTAACATCGCTTATGGCCACTCTCAAAAACGATTATGACAGCCAAATTAGATCGTACGTAGAAAAATTCAGAAACACCTCGAGAAGTTCCTTCGACGGACTGAACTTGGAGAATGCAACTATATTTTTCAATAATTACATTCAGGCATACAATACTATGATACGTCAGATAGATGGGATAAATAACTCGTATAAGCAAACAATACAGAACATTGAAAACGAGCAAACGAAGATCAAGGAAACATTTGGCTACGAACTGAATTATCATATTGCTGATTTAGACCAATCATACAAGAACGAAATAAATAATATCTGTAAATCCGTGTTTTCAAACACTGAACATCAGATGAACTCATTGCTAAGGACTCTGCAAGATACTTGTGATACAAGTATGGACTCGTACGTAAGATATTTCAGAGATCTGTCTCTGAAATTCTTCGATGAAATGAATATGGATAATGCAAATGAATTATTTAAATCCTACAATGCCGAGTACAATTCGCTTACTACACGTATAGCACAAACAGTGTCCTCGTATGAACAAAATATTGCAATAATCAAGGGTATCGTAGAAAAATTGAAGAATGTTTTTGGATACGATTTGAAATATCAAAATTACAATCTAAGCGAGAAATACAAAGAACAAGCAAAAAGCATATACATATCTACAATCGGTAGTTTTGGAAAACTTTTCAGAAATGGTATGGAAAAGCTCAAAAATGATATATTAGCGATGAAAAACAGATATGAAGAGGTCATAATTAGTGAACAACTCGAATCTTTCGATGATATTGATAAAATCAACATATATTTGAAAAGAACACTGGCAATATATTACAACTTTGTGGAAGAACGGAACGCTGTTTCGAGTACTTTCCTTCAAAAAAACAATGACATTATTCATGACACCACTTTAAGCAGCATGATCAAAAACATGGATTTCAACAGCATCAACATTGCAAGTAAAATTCTAAATGATAAAGTAGATTTAATTTATCAATACGTCGAAAGCATGATAAAACCGATAAGAAAGGATTTTGACGAAATCGTTGAAGCAATGACGCATGATAACAAAACTCTCATAAGCAAACACAATCTTCAGATCATAGCTGATGTAAAAAAATTCAAAGAAGTTTACACAAAAATGAGAGATGCTACAATCGATTTTGCAAAGTCTCCTTTGTTATTGAACGTAAAGGAAAAGTACAGTTCTTATGTAAGTTCAATTTCAAGCGCTTATTCCTCTTTTGTAAAGAAAACCATCGCTCTCATGAATGAGCATCTAAAAAACAATTGTATATCTTTGCTAAATCTCTATGTTGGCAACTTGGAAGACTTACAGAGTCTCTACAACGAGATCGTTCACATTTTGAGGGAAGATGGTGCCGATGTATCACCGATGACAGTGAATGTAAATGAATACCGGAAGAAATTCATCGAAGGTTGTAAGCAAACGTTCTTTACCCATTTTGTAGCAGAGGTTCTGAGAGATGCAGAAATTTTGTCATATCAAGAATTTGAGAAACAGGCCAAAGACAGATTGATACTTTACTCTGAAAATGTCGAAGATATAAGGTCATATTACAACAAATATCTGATAGCCAAATTTGAGAGAATTATTGCTAAATGCACCACTGAGGATTGCATCGCCATTTCTGATGAAGACATCAAAAACAACATAATCAAGCTACTAAGCAGTTGCTCAGAAGAACATTTTGCGATGATTTTCAGCGATGAGCGGATATCGCTGTTTTTTAAGATGCACATGCTCAACCTCTATTTTGAAAACATTAATAACAATAATGAAAACTTCAACGACAACAAATGCTTCATCATCAATTTCTTGATTGACAATCTGAAAAGTAAAGAAGCAAGTATCCTTGATAAAAATAAATTGCGGGAGCATATAAGTGACGAGGCGATCGACGCTTGTAATGTATCGTGGATGAAAAAGATGGGATTTAGGAGCTTCCTTGGCAGAGGAATGACAAGTGGTGGAATCAAACAAGCATTTAGAAATTTATCGAATCGGGGTAAGAAAAATGAAAAAGATTGATTGGATACTAATTCTCATATTCTTTTTGTACAACATCTTCTTCCAAGCATTCTTTTCCTTAGGAAGTAATGATATCATCGTTAACTACTACACTATGAGTGAGAATATTGCTTCAATGGGAACATTTCCGAAGATTGTATTCATATGTGAGGTGTTATCATTTCTCTTCATATATGTGTTGAATGGCTACTATAGAAAGACATTGAACATAGCAAAAACTAGGCCTGTTATTTTCAAAAGAACCGTAAATGATGCAGTATTCATAACATTGGTTATATTTGGCTTATTTATCTTCAATTTTGCAGCTCTTGCAATCTCAGATTTTCTCCAGACTTATCTTGCTAAGCCGACTATCTTCGATAATTTTGTGCTCCCGGTAGTCTATTTCTTAAATCCTTGGAGAAAGGTTGCCATCTTTCTAATGAAGTTTTTGTACTATTTCGGAAGTTTCTACGTATTCAGTCTGATACTCAGAGGCAACGTATTTTCCATTCTTTACTGGATATTTGGCAAGAAATACATTGTTCCTAAGAAACTCATCAAAAATGGCAGGCTTATTGAACTTGATGAATTCATAGAGAATCTCGAACTATTCCTTTCCAATGAAAATGAAGAAATTCCTGAAGAAAGGCTGATTGAATCATTACAAAAGCTAGAACAGATCGTAGAAGAATCGGACATGTACGATAAAGGTTATTTCTATGTGTTGTTGAAATTCATATCACTGTTGATTAGACATGATACTACAAATCAAAAAGTCACAACTGAGATAGAAGAAGTTATCGATAGATTCGAGATTTCAAATATGAATGATGAGAATTTAGGCAGTTTATTCAGTATGTTCAGTATGAATTTGATGACAGACAACGATGAAGAAGTTCACTTGATGGACATTGTAACATATTATAATTCTTTGAAGGAAAAGAGAAATGACGTCAAAGATTTCTCGAAGCGCAGAGAATTTGTTTTTTCAGGTGTTCTTTATCAACTGTTAATTTCATACATGACCGAGAGGTACGATATATCGTACAATTTGTTGGAAGTAATTCACAGATACTTCTACGAGTTGTTCGATGAATTTACCTTTTCCAAAACGGATTATCCATACATGTATCTGAGAAAAATAATTCAACTTCAAGAAGATTTGTTGCTCATAGAACTGCCCGAGGAACTTTCAAAGTATGAAGATAGCTATCCGGAAGTAAGAATATTTATCAAAGCTTATGGTAATCTTATGAGCGAGTACTTAACTGGAGGGGTTGTATGAAGCCTTTGAGACGCAGAAGAATTTACATATTCATAAACCAGAAAAATCCATACCTAAATATCATAGCCACCATTTGCCTTTTGGTGGTCATCATACTAGTGGCAACCATATTTGGTTCTGCATTGCTGAAAGAAAATAAAGTGTTCCAAAGCGACAGGAACGAAATTGATCCACGGAAAACATTGAGAATAGATTATGCAAACATTAGCAAAGTTGAGACGAACAACGCGCCGGAAAGATTGATTTCGTATATGTATGATGGTAAGTACATACATTACAGAAATGAGAAAAATCTAAAATATGCAAGCATTTCGATCGATGGGTTAAGAGACTTCAGCGTTTTCAAAAATCAAAGTGTTGTTTTGAAAGAAAATGGTTCGATATACTATGGTGATCAGTATTTTAAGTCGCTTACACCTGTACTATCAAAGGAAGATGTCGGGCCAAAGGAATTAACAAACAGAACTTATCAGTATGGAGAGAAGATAATAACATTCCAAGATGGAAAGGTCTATTCGTACGACACAAAATTAAACTATTGGGAAAACATCTCTGAGAAGTTGTCTCTCCCAAAATTTTCAGATATCAGATTTTCGGATGGTTATTTCTTTGGAACAACAGAAAAAGAATTGTATCTTTTCTATCCTAAAGATTTGTCGCAATTCATGACAGCAAAACTTGAAAATAGTATAGTCGATATTTCCTATTCAGATGCAGATGTATACGTATTGGATGAAAAGCACAATATATTCAAAGTGAATACATCAGATCTGAAAATTCAAAAGCTCTTTGAGGATTCAACTTACGAAGGGAACAAAATAGTCGGTTGCCGATTCGTGGATGGCTTTTTGTACGTCCTCACAGACAAAGTATTGAATTTGTACGATCCAACTTCGAGAAAATGGTCTTCACACAATTTTGATACACCACTTATAGATTTTTACATTGCTAACAATGTGTTTGTCGTCTCACAGGATAAGTTCTACGTATTCGATAAGACGCTCAAGAGCATTGAAACCATTAATTACGAAAAGTTTTATTACTTCGATGGAAAGGATTTTTACTACTACAAGGATGGAAAGATCTATTCCTACTATGACAAGAATTTTGTCTTTGCTTTTCCTAAGGAAGGATTTGAAAATTTCGACCCAACGAAAGTGAAAGATGTCTTTTATTACAAGACCAATTTGGTTCTTTCAACTGGCGATGTGCTCTACATATACAACTTTTCAAACAAATCTTATACAACGATCAAAGGTGTAAAGAACATCGTGATGTACGAAAGCGCATTGTATTACATCAAGAAAGATCAACTTTTCAAATACGATTTAGATAACAACAAGACATCATCAATTGATACTGATGTTATCGATTATGATGTCTACAAAGGTAGCATTACTTATCTAAAAGGTGATGGAACGCTAAACATCGATGGGAAAAATTACTTCACAGGTTCATTAAATTTCAACACGGATAATCTACGAGCCATGCAGAAATTCCAAGATAACGTCCTCATGATCAACGACAAGGCCGCTTTGAATTTCAATTATACCACGATGAATGCAACAGTGGTGAAGACATTCGAAGGCAGGTTCCAGCAATTTAAGAGGTTTGATGAAGAAAATTTCTCTGTGCTGACTGATAAGCAGATCTACTTCTTTTCCTCCGGTAAATATGTCAAGCAAATTCCGACCGTAGGCAAGCTAATCAACTCACGCGGAGATTATTTCGTATTTTTGATAAATGAGAGTGGAGTAAACACATACCGTTTGATAGACAAATCAGGAAATGTTTTTGAATACAAGAAGCTCATTCCATTTAATTCAGGTGACGTGAAAAATTTCTGGGCACTTGGTGATAAGATAATTTTTCATTTAGTAAACGGACAAATATTCTCCTTTATGCCAAAGACGCTCACTTTTGAAAAATTGAATGTATCGTACGATGGGGATATATCGAACATCCAAACGTTCAATGGTACGACTTATTGTATTAACAATGGCACGTTGTATGAACTTCTATCAAAAAAGAAGATCGAAGACGGTGTACTAGACTACACAAGTTGGAAAAATGCATTGGCTATACTGAAAAAAGACGGGTACGTAAAGATAGGCGATGATACATATTTCACCAAGAGTATATCATACGACATACTTTCGGCAGAATGCCTAACCCAACGCACATACGAGAACCACTATTTTGTCATTATCACAAAGTCTGGTATTGTAAGGATAGACCTGAACAATTTTAACGTCGAGAACAAGAGCATCAGCATTACCGAGGCCTCTTTCTACTCTCAGAATGAAGCTTGGATTGTATCAGCCGGTACGTTGTATAAACTAAACATTGCAGCATCAGAATTGAAATTGACCAAAGTTCTCTCACTGTCGAATATCAATCCTTCCTTGGGAAAGGGAGCTACTTACGTCAGCAATGGAGTCATCAAATCGATAGATACAGCCGGAAAGGTCTCCGATGTGCATGATTTTGAGATAAAATCGTTCGCTGGAAAGAGCGTAAAACAAGCATACTATTCAAACAATTACCTGTACGTTTTCGGCGATAAGTTCTACGCATCTTACGATGTGAACGCACACAAATGGGCTAATTTGGTTGATAATCTTTCGAGTATTCAAGTTGCGTGTGTTGGTGACAAGATAATCGGAAAGATAGACGGTAATCGTGGCTTTTTCGAAAACGGCACTTTTGTGAGCGATGAGAATACAATCTTTGGTACGTACAACTCGATTAAGGGATATTTTGCCGGTAGTGGTATAGACCTTAGTGACATCAAAGCCATAGATATCATCGACAACGTAGTTGTTATGTTTGCTGGAAACGAAGTAATTTGCTACTCAAATGAGAAAAGATCATGGCAGAAATATTGGACTTTCAACGACGTAATAGACATTTTTAACGAGCCAGATGCGATGATGATTTTTGGTAAAGGTTACATAGCAAGGATATACGTATCTCACTCGGAGCCACAAAAAGCCGTACTTGAGTTCAATTACGACATAAGCAACTACGACTATTCCGATTTCATAGTACTGAAAAATGGTGATGACTACGTGACATTCAACAAGAATTTACAGCAATTAGGAACGTTTGCAGTACCATCAAGAGATATCCAATCCGCAAAGGATGTCTTCTATTTGAACAATAAATTGTACATTATATCTCCGAGTAAAGTGTTGGTTTTCGATACTTCAACGAAAGAAAGACTTTACAACTATTCATACGATAGATATTTGTACACCGGTGGTAAACTCTACTTGCTTACCAATGGAAGGTTGTACGTATCATCCAATTCTGAAAACGATTTTGAAGTAATTTCCGATGGCGTGACAGACTTTGCAGCGTTTGGAGGACAGTTCATAGTTAGAGGTAAAAATGATATCAAATCGAATGATAAGAATATCGGAAATCCTTTACTTTTCATAGCAGGCAACTACTATTTATTACTATCAAATGACTCAATGCATATATATGACAACTCAAACAAATTGATAAGGACATTTGATGTTGATGGTAACATTAGCTCAGCTGAACTACTTAAAGACCAAAGAAATGGTAAAGACTACTTAAAACTTTACGTCAACCAAGAACAAGAGATATTGTATTACGATATTCGAAGTGTCCAGAAGACACCGAAGTTTAGAATAACATCTAATGGTAATATACTTGCCGACTACATTTACAACGATACACTGTACGTAGTATACAATAACTCGGTTGAAGAATACTCTACAAACGGTGCTAAAAAAACTTATTCGCTGAGTATCCCACATATGGATAGGATATTCCAAATGAATGGCCAGATTTACTTTGAAATGGCGAATGAATACTACAAGATGCTGAGCCTAACCAAATACGAGACAACTCCAATTAGCTACTATGAGAAGCTCAAGAATTCCTCGTCATACTTGGTCAAGACAAACGGCAAATACTACCTTAACTGGTCAGATGAATTTAAACCTCTTGACTATGGAAAATCTGCTTTGAAGATTGGCAATAGTTACATACTGACATCTACGAAACGCTTGTTAAGCGCGGAAGGCATTAAACAATACAGTCAAAGTATAAATTATGGCAACTTCGTCCAACTCACCATCGGTAAAGATAAACTGTTTGTAACGGATGAAGGTATCACAAAATACGGCGATTTCGTTAAGAACATTTCGAGTATCAAGATGAACAACACTGTGATAAATAGTAACGACAAGTTGATAAAAAGGACGGAGAACGGTAAGGAGAAAATCATCAAGAAAAAAGTCCTTGGTGAAACTGTGCTATTTGAATTTAATGCTGAAACAATGCCGTCTACATCAACGACGAATCCATCACAAAATACCCAAATTGTCCAAGCCACACAGACTACACAGACTACTCAGGCTACTCAAACTAAGCAAACTACTCAAACTGTTACAGTTATGCCAAAACCTACATCAGAGACCGAGTACGATTTTGTAAGTCTTGTCAAATACTTACTTGATCACAACACAAACTTGACTTTCGATGCCAAGGCAAAGATGCTCACAGTTTCAACTGTAAAATCGATGAAAAGCGTGATGTACGATGAAATAGGTGGGTTTATTATCTTCAACGATGGAAATTTCTTCAATGGTAAGAGAGTCTCAAGCTATACAAGTACATACAAATTGAGGGACATGGTTGTCGTGGAGACAAGTAATGGCATGCTTACGAATTTACCTTTGGATAATACAAAGAAAGGTGCGGTAGTTTTCAACCCAGATGGAATGTTCAGCTTCAATAGTAATTTAGAGCCAGGTATCTATTTTGGTAACAAGAAAATCGATACGCCGAATTTTTCAGGCGACATTTACGAATCCAACGGAAGACTTATCTTCGATACAGACCACCTGTTCTTTGTAAGCGTCGATAGGGATACACTCTTATCACCATCTAATAAAAACAAACTCGATTATAGCAAGTCACTATCGTCAGTAGATGTAAGGAACGTAGGTGTAGATACAAATGGGAATTACTATATCACCTTTCCAAACAACATATTTATCAATTTAAGCAGTTACAGTATGAACAAAACACCATCAGATGTGACAAGATTGTTCAATGATTCCAACGGTGCACTCATCATTCGTACGAAAGATGGAAATTATTACATGCTTAACGGTAATAATTTCGTCCCAACCACACCAGGAACAATAAGAGTAGAGGATCAGTCGATCGAATTTGGCAATAAATTTAACGTTCAGAGCGTTTCAAGGGTGCTGAATGAAGAGAAAAAGGTACGTTGGTTTGGAGGCATTTATAGTCCTTACGAACTCTTTACCTCTGGTAGATTTGTATTCGAAGATCCAGAGCAAGTTACATACGATGGTAATTCTTTCATTTTCAAAGTTCGTGGTAATGTGTACAGATATAACTCACCATTTTCTATGCAGAAATTGGACACAAGCGTGCAAAGTATAGCCATTTTAAACGGTAAATTTATTGAACGTTCCTATGCGAAAAACTCTTTCAGGAAGCATTTCACTGTGAATGTAGATTTGGTGAATGGAAAAATCGCAAAAGGTGAGAGCAATGCAAATGTCTTGAAAATCAATGGTCAGCAAGTTTCCACATCGATCACGGAGCGAATCTTGCTAGCATTCACATTCAACAACAACATCTACGTTGTAACCAACTATCATGTGTACAACTTGTCTGGTGGTTCATCTGCCCTGTTGACATTAAACGCTATAAAGTCTGCAAATATGTTGGTTAACAAAATCTATCTGTTGACTTCTGACAACAAAGAGTACCTTTTCGATATTGCAACTCAGACGCTGAATAAGTACAACGGAGAAAGAATATCGGTAGATTTGGACAGCAAGAAAACAGAGTTGAACACGTATTATTTAAGAGCATTCAATAGTCTTTTTACTTTTAGTGAATTGAGCACGGAAAAAGAGATATTTGGACTACTTAAGATAAATAAAGCAGTTAGTATGAACGATGGAACATACATAGCGGCTGGTGGTAATCTTCTAAAATTGAATGGAACTTCGATAAATCTGATCAAAAAGTTCGGTCACATAGATAAACTTTATGTGATAGACGATGAGATATTCATAAACGATGCATATGCTTATGGCAATAATGGGCTAAAAGCAGTTGATGCAAACTACATACTACAAAAGAAGGGAATAAACGATATCTACTACGATGGAAAATCATTGAATTATGCTATTTCGAATGATCTACATGCAGATGTTTTCGTGTCGAACGTTCCCTCAAAGAGGGCAAAGCTGTTCTTCAATACGATTTACTCCTTAAAATCCATGGATGACAACCTTACTCTTGTAACAGACACTGGTGTCTTTTCTTACTCACTAAGCCAAGTACCTGAAATGATGAACGCTATAAACATCAAAAGTGCTAACAAGGTCATAGGAGTGGAAATCATTAATTCGGAAGGAAAGAACTTCTTATTGCAAGCTGATATGAAGCTGAGTCCCACGTTAAATGATCCGAAGATTTCCGTAAGGATATCGAAGGACTACACACTTACGAATTACTTAGATAACCAAAAAGACATTAAAGTTGTCTTGGATAATACCCAAATGAGCATACTAAACAGTTTGCTCAATTACAAATACGATGTTGTTCTTCATAGCGGAAAGTTGTTGAACATCCTTCAACCTACGGAAAAACTTTTATTCATCTTTGGTGAAAATGGAATTTCCAACATTCTAAGTGATGCAAAGGTACTACAAATCTTTTCCGCAAATGATAACTTGGTCATATCCACAACTTCAGGAGAGTTCATCTTGGATTATAGTACGCTTGAGAAAAAACTGTACGATAATTCGAAAGAAATGTTGAATTATTCATTCGATTTGGAAACGAAGAATGCCAAGGTTTCTACGCTTCCTACATTGAGCATTTCTGGTATAAAGGTCAACAACTTGTCAGATATTATACCAAAGGCCGTATTTATTAGTGGAGATGGCACAACGAATTTTTCCACAAGTTTTGGCATATACGACATGAATTTCAAAAAAATATTGGGAAGCAATTTGATTGTCAAAAAGAGGATCGGTAATGTCATATATTTGGAGACAAAGGATAAAAAATTTGGATATAACTTCGAAAATGTACCATTCTATCCAACGACACAGTTGATAGTCGATAAAGATGGATTCCATGCAACCATTTCAGACAAATTTGGATTCAGCTTTTATGGCTTTTCATTAAAAGAACTCATTAAAAATGGAAGATTTGATTTCGACAATTTCGAAGGTGATTTCTTGGTGTACGACGGAAAATTATACAACTCAACTGGTTTAGGTACCTGGAAATTCGACGGTTTTCCACAGTACATTTCAAAAGAGAAAGTCGTAAATTCTAAGGTCGTAGTTGAAAACGATTCGGAGAAGATCGTGAGACTTACGAACAAAGACGCAAATATCGTGCCTTCGAATTACGTCGTTGTAGAAATTTCTTCCCTTGTCAAAGTGAATCAAAAGGTTGTAAACGATAAAGATACAAATCCACACATGGTACTTAGTAACGGTGAGAACGCCATCTACAAGAATCGATTACTATTCGATACGATGGAAAACATCTATTATGATGCAAGTACTTTGTGGAATGTTAATAATTATGGCGCGTTTTCTCCAAATAATTTCATTTTTGAGAAAAACTTAGAAAAACAGAACTTTTCAAACAGCGATTATTTTTACAAAGATGGTAAAACACTCAAAATTGTGAAGGGAAAGATCACACCGGTGAGTTTATCTGAATTAGAACTAACGGACAACAAATGGTACTGGCATGTGGCAGTGGATAGTCTAAGTTTCGAAAACAAGTTCGATAAATCACTCAAGAGAACGTACGATAAAGGTACATTCTTAGACGATGTCATAACCGACGTTTATTTGAACGATGGAAAACTGTACACGAAGAGTGTAGACAAACTCGTAACTATATACGACGGAACGATACCAACAAAAATGATGGCACTCACAAATGAATCATTCGAAGAATTCAACGACCTCTCGAGCATCACGTTCTCTTCAAAGAAGTATACCTACAGCTTTACCAAAGGCAACGAATACATAAAGGTTTCGAGGAGGAAAGACAATGAATGATGATGTGAATAAAAGCTTAGAATTCGAAGAAAAAACGTTAGTAGAATTGGTAGGAGAAGTAGAAGAAAAAACGCTTGTAGAGAATAGTCAAACACTTGTCGACTCGGAAAATTGTGGAAGTTCTGTTTTAGGTAGTCATGGTAAAGCAGATGAATCAGAAATCAAAGTTACTCAGAATGTAGAAGTTATAAAAACCATGAACAAGATTGTTAGTAAACCTGAAGTAAAATGGGATTTTCCTCAAAGAGATTTCAACGATTTTTTCAAAAATCTTGGATACGAAATCGAATCAGAAAGAACAGATATAGCTACGGAAAAGATAAGATATTTCGTGCTAAAAAGGAATAACGAGAGGTACTTTGCTAAGGTATCTTTGAATATACCAGATCTAAAGACGGTCAAAGAGATACACGAAGTGATTAACGAATATCCAGATAATTTTGTGAGAGTCTTCGAAGAAGGTATTAGCGACGATTTTTATTACGAAATTAGAGAATATTGTCCAGATGGAGATTTGTACAAGAATATTCCATCCATTAAGAATAATGTCGATGAGTTCATAAAGCAGATGAACGAATCACTCAAAATCCTGCATGATAATAATATCGTACATCTGGATATCAAACCATCAAACATCATCCTAAAAAACGGTAGGTATCTTATAAATGATTTCGAGATTGCAAACATCGTCGATAAAGAAACAGGTCAGAGTGCCAATACTGAAAAAGTTGGAACCGAATACTTCACTGCCCCTGAAGTAAAGAATCTTGGTGCAACAAGAACTATTAAGGCAGATTATTGGTCACTTGGAATGATCATATACTATATTTTAACAAACAAGATTCCATTTTCTGATACTTACATGTGGGAAAACTTCATTTTGAGCAATCCCGGCTATATCCTTGTCGACGTTCTTCCAAAAGAGTTCAAAAAGTTGGTTGCAGGTTTGCTCACGTTAGACTATGAAGAGAGGATTGGATACGAAGAAGTATCGAGCTGGCTAAATGGTAGAGACTTCGATTTATCTATTCAATTAAGTTCTTCATTGTTCGAATTCAAGAACATGGGGTGCAATTCGCTTGACCAACTGATCATCGCATATTGTGATGACTATGATCAGGCACTGGAACATTTCATCAATGTCCTTCCACAACAGTTGAAGGAAAACAATTTGAAAGAAACGTTGCAAAATTTAGATGAAATAATGCAAAATACCAATTGGGATCAACACGACAAACTTGCTATGTTTATGTTCAAAAATTCTAAGAACAAATTGCCTGTTTATTGTGGTGAGATTTTGACATTCGAAACCTTTACATTATCTGTTGAAAGAGTACTAGCCAGAAAATCAGGGAAATATGAGAATTATATAATTGATAACTTCAGAAAGGTATACAATTTATTCAATGAAGTAGAATACGAAGGAAACTTTTCCATAGTCTTGTCATTATACAAAAAAATGCCAGAAATATTCGTTTTTGATAAACTAACGCAACTGCACGATATTTTGTCAAAAATCAAAGATTCTGGAGTACACAATTATAGAGAGATACTGATGAACAATGCAGATGAACTGATAGACTTCATTAGAAAGGCTGACAGAGGCACAGGATTGTATAAACTGTCAGATACAGAAAACTCTATAAAAAAGCCTGCTATATACGTTGTCACAAAACCTTCGACCATAGAATTTTCAATCAGAGATGGGATAAAAAACAATGTTTTCTTAGTAGGGGAACGGAAGATGAAAATTTCCATAAGGAATAGTGAATTAGAGAACTTTGATGGCGTATTCTCAAACCTTTCTTTTGATGATTCAAAATTGAAGTTTAGAAACTCTGATGTGGTATTCACAAACTGTGATTTAAGATCTAAAAGTACGACGATAATAGCTGAAAACTCCAGAATCAAATTCAAAAAATCAGCAATACAAGGAAAAACTCAAGCAATGTACTTGAAAGGTTCAAAAATAGACCTAATAGACTCACAAATCATTTCCGAAAAAGATGGAATATTCTTCGAAGAATCTGAGATAAAAGAAATCAACGTTAAATATCAAGTGAAAGGTAATCAAAAGCTTGAATACAAAAGATTTTGGGGGTGAGAAGATGGCGAGAAAGTCTTTTTCAATTTCCAAAATTAGAAGTGCAATGTACCAATCTGCAAAGATTTTGGGGGATATTGAAGCTGTTTCAAAAGGTCCAAAAGCTGTCGAAAAGAGAGTAAAAAGAAGACTATTCGGAACATTTTTTGGAAGAATCATGAGAAAATTGTAATAAGTGTTCTCCCAACTCAAAAAAAGAGGTGGATAGTATGGCTGAAAATACTTTGGATAATGTAAATCCTGATGAGAGAAGAGCAGAACTAACACAAATGTTTTCTAATTTGTCCTCCGACGATATCAAAAATATATTTCTTTCATCTTTAAAAGAGGCTGTAAGTGCTACGGTCATGACAAAAATAACATCTTTGGGTGATTTTGTAGAATTCGTTTTCACAGGCTCCATTCAAGCAACGAAATACATCTACAAGATAATAAAGGAAGAAAAATGGAGATTCCCTGTAAGGATGTTCAGTGACTTTTCAAAAGTTGTGAGAACGAGGGCTTTGATTGTGGAGACTGTGTGGAAAGGTATGACTAATGAAGAGAGGAAAGACACTGCGATCGATTTCTTGGTGATTGTGTTCAGTGCGTTCATAGTTGGTGGTGGGGTTGATATGGAAGGTGGTGCGCCAGACTTAGATATAGTAACAGGAATTGGAAATCATAGGAACGTATTCAGTCACACGATATTGTTAGGACTGACACTTGAGCTTGCACTAAGATTTATGGGAAATATATTGATCAATTTGGATGAAAGAGGAATCAAGCCAAGTTCTAAATTCTTATCATCTGTACTTAATTTTGTCAAAGACAAACATGAAAAGGCAATACAAGGTATGTGGATAGGCTTATTCTTCCATTATCTAAAAGATGCAAGTTTACTTTCACCACGAACAAAACCTTATTCAGGATTGAATGGATTGAGCATGGGGACGCACAAGAGCATATTCGCATCGAATGCGATTTTGTCAGCGATATTTGCCACTAATGTTGATGCCAAAAAAGAGGATGAAGAAAAGATATAATGCTTGATTAGTCACAGGTGTAAAACGTAGAATATCGGGAGGGATCAAGTTGAATACGTTGAATACATTGAATACGTTGGCATTATTGGAAAAAGTGAATTCAATGAATAATTCGGGAACAGATTCTAAGAAGGATGCTTACAACAGTAATCAAAGTGACAAAAGCTATGAAATGCTCAAGAAGGTACTTGTGAAAACGGATCTCATTGCCAACAAGTTGGATTCTTTTTTCGGGGCCAAAGAATCTGAAATTAAATCAGATGAAGACATCAAAGAGTATACCGAAATTCTTATAAATATCTACGATAAAGTGTACGACATTCTCAGAACGCTCAAGAACGAAGATAGCAATAATACTATGGCCATCTCAGCACTCTCAAACATAAAAACGAAATTGGAGAACGAGATGAAGAAGGTATACATAGTGATAGATGAGCCATTTGGGAAGCCATTCAATCCAAGAGTTCACAAAGCCGTTAGAGTTGTACAAGTAAAAGATGAAGATTCTAACATCATTACAGACGTTATCAGACCAGGTATCTACGTTAACGATAAGCTATTCAGAGAAGCGGAGGTAGTTGTATCAGCTAATAATTAGTGTAAATATTATCCACACAATCATGCCAACCTTGAAATTCGAATCAATGGTTAGGATTAAAATGATAGGTGAAACTGAAAACATGGAGTATGTCTATCATGTTGTACGGCTTGTGTGCAAGACAGCGTTACGTAGGAGAGAAGGTAATGTCTTAGAAAAGGGAGTAAGAATAAGTGAAAATCCAAAAGTTCGAATTCTTAAAGTGGTGGATAAAAAGTAGTGAATAGTGTAATCATACAAGGAGGATTGCGACATGGCGTACATAGGTATCGACTTAGGTACTTCTACATGCGAGATGGCATATTATAAAGATGGTAAAGTAGAGTTGATTCCTGATTTGAATGGTGATATTATCATACCTTCATACATTGGAGTTGATCAGGAAGGGAATTTCATCTATGGACGAACTGCAAAGAATCAATTCATAGCTAGACGTAAATACACAACGCGGGAATTTAAGAGATTGATGGGGACAAACAGCAAGATATCAATTGGAGATAAACAGTATTCTCCAGAAGAAGTCTCAGCGATGATGTTGGCTTATCTAAAGAAGAGTGCAGAAGTCTATCTGAATAAGAAAATAGACGAAGTAGTTGTCACTGTTCCTGCAAATTTTGATGATAATCAGAGAAGTGCGACAATGAAGGCAATCCAGATGAGCGGCTTAAGATGTGAACGAATTATCAACGAACCTACAGCC
>Ga0116141_10000294_pt1 | contig 37588 bp, 31 predicted proteins | sample AD_UKC097_MetaG_FD_89744 | JGI IMG/M metagenome (GOLD analysis project Ga0116141, IMG submission 89744) | Active sludge microbial communities of municipal wastewater-treating anaerobic digesters from USA - AD_UKC097_MetaG | ecosystem: Engineered > Bioreactor > Anaerobic > Digestate | place: USA...
CAAGCCCTTTCAGGTTTTGCCGCAGGAGTTCATCAGGTTTCATCAGTCCCGCTGCTTTCCTGCCCTTCGTTTCCATTGAAAGGATCCTTGAGGTCTGGTTGTATTCGAAGTCGGTCATCGTGCATATGTACTGCACCTCGGGAAATTTCACAACGGATGAATCGGTATTAAGATGAAAGCGTGACATCCGGCTGGCGAAATTAACCTCGGTGCTGGCGTTTTCAGCAATGAATGCATAACCGCTTGTGGAAGGCGATTTCAGATTGTAATCGGCAGTATCAGCTTTTATTATATCCGACGTGAAGCTGAACAGGTTTGAAGTGATCCTCGAGTCGGGCCTGTCGATAATACCGTTTCCCGTAAGGTGCGATGGCGTAAGCTTTAGCGATCCGTCGAGGGATGTGTTGTTTGCAAACATTCTGAATGTTTTTCCCTTTTCATTTTCCGCGAGCCATTCGTCCCCGGGTATCAGCCATTTTATCTTCACATCCTCGCTTTCGAGTTCAGGGAACAAGCCCCTTCCATCCTCTGTCATCCTGAACGAAGATGCCTTTGTAAGCATTGAATCGGGGAAGAACATATATTCGTCGGAGACAGTCCGGGCGGTAAGATGGCTCAGTGTTCCTCTGCCGACAAGTCCTTTGTTGCTCATACTGATCTCATCGAACAGCCGGGCTTTACCATCATAAATTTCCACCCCTTCCTTCGGTACTATCATCTGGAACCCAAGAGAATTGTTTTCCTGGATTATAAGGAACTGTCTGGTGGGCTTTAGTATGTTCCCGGCAAAGAACTCTCCTTTGAGGTTCATATCCTCACTTCTGTAGTGATCGACGTTCTCGAATACGAAGGGATCTATCCTGAAATAGAAGTCCTCTTTACCGTAAACACCTTCGAGTCCCGGTATCCTGTCGTAGAATATGTAGGAAGGCTTCTGAGCATTTACTATCGGGTACTGTGCATAATTCTTCAGTCCGGATTTGTTACGGGGATCATCGATGTATACTTCTCCTGTTGCCAGCTGGATAAGGCTGTTCAGTTCCCTGATAATGGGATTGCCGTAAGCATCCTTTTTGTCTGTCTCAACAGCAACTATTATTGAGTCGATTCTCTGGAGACGTAATTTGAATGTGTCGTAGCTGAATTCAAAATCGTGTCCGAAGAATGTGAAAAGGCCCGCCTGTACCACTCCGTTAAACTTCAGGTCACGGTTCTTTCCTATTGTAAGCTGCTGGCCATAAGGATAAATGGCGACTCTCTGGGAATCGCTGAGAAAAACACTCCTTACTCCGTTAACCTTAAGTTCAAAATCCTTCAGGTCGAGTCTTGCATTGTCGGAAGGAGCCTTTGTTTCGCTGAATATCGAAATGATGTCATAATCCTTCTTTCCGGCGAAAGAATCGATATAGTCCTTTGTTTTCTGCTTGATTGTCACTTCGTTGTTCGCGCGGTCGTAGAATACGAATCCGCGGTTAGCCATGTCAATACAGAGTCCTGTTACAATATCCTCCGGTTTGTTGAGCCATTTAGCAAATTCAGAGACCGGGAATGTCTCTGAGTAATACCACTCACTGAACTGCTTCAGTCTTGTTAGGGGGTGGTAGTTGTCGAGGGCCATAAGCTTCAGCAAATCGTCCGAATCGAAGTAGGTTGCCGATTCGAAAAGAGCCCTTCCCGTGGCAGCACCCATTGGACGCGAGATCACAAGTTCCGGGCGGTTCATGTCCCAGGTAAGTGTCTCAAAGTACATGTCGAGGTTATGGAATGTGTTGTAATAGGGGCTTGCAGAAACGGGGTTATTTGTCCTGAACAGATTAACCTGCCTGCTGTTGGAGTTAAATGAAAATCCCAGGTTTGAATGGTACACCGAATCTGTCTGCAGGTATATGGTAGCCGCTGTTTCCTGGCTGTTTAAACCGCTTGCCGAGATTATGAAATCGGTCGATTCAATAAGCATAAACAGGGTGTCATTCCTGAAGATGGTAATTCTGGCAGGGAAAGCATTTTCTCCCACGCCCTTGACATTGGCTCCTTCAAAAGCCAGTCCTCCCTCGTAGTCAATACCCTTGTAAATATCTTTTATCCTGAACTGTTTCGTATAGGTTTCGAAACGGGGATAAGTGGCTTTTTCCTTTACTGAAAACGAGGCTGCCTGGTCGGAAAGAACACCGTAAACAGGTTCACGGAAATAACCCTTATGCATCAGCCGGGCGGTGTCAGCCCTGAAGTTATTTCTGGTTATATCGATTACATAATCGGTTAGTTCTGCGTATACATTGTCCTTTGGAAAACCGGCCTTTTCCCATGTTATAATGCCTCTTGTTCCGTGAAATTGCTGAAGATCAGGAATGTAGCTGCCGGTGACGTTGTATATTTCCGTGCTGTCTCTCTGGGAATAGCATGTCAGGGTAGCATCGGTCAGCTGAATTTTGAAAAGAGTGTCGTGAACGAATTTCAGTTCTGCATTCTTTACCTTCCATTTCACCGAGCCGGTATTAATCAGAAGGTTGTCGGTTATCATCAGGCTGGTATTCTGAAGATACCTTACTATCGTGGCATTTGGATACCTTGGATTGAAAAGGAACTCATCGAAACCCGAGAGCCAGTATTGCAGAAAGGTCTCGTCTTTTCTATAGACGAGGAAATCATTAAGGGTTCTGATGAACTGAATAAACTGAGGGGAAGGCCTGAATTGTCTTTCTGTCAGCTGGCCTGAGATATCCAGTATTTTAGACTTGTTGCCGGAGCTGAATCCTGTACTGTCCCAGTTTGCAATGAAAGTATTCAATACTGCCTTATCCTCTTCTGAAAGAGAGGGCCCCATAAAAGCAAGAAGCTCATCCCTGAATTTTGTCTGATCTCCGCTGAATACCGGTTTTGCCTGCGGTAATATTTCAGAGGTGAAAAGAAACAGTAAAAGCAGTTTCAGTATGATGAGCTTCCTGGTCATGTATAATAAACAATCATATGGCCTCAACTATTGCGCAGAAGTCCTCTTTCTTCAGGGAAGCTCCGCCTATAAGGCCGCCGTCGACATCGGGCTTGGAAAATATTTCCTTCGCATTTGACGGTTTGCAACTGCCTCCGTAAAGTATTGTAAGATTTTCAGCAATTTCAGTGCCATATTTGTTTTCAACAAGGCCGCGGATAAAATGATGCATTTCCTGAGCCTGTTCAGGAGTTGCAGTAAGTCCTGTTCCAATAGCCCAAACTGGTTCATAGGCTATGACAATTTTTTTGAAGTCGTCGCTTCCCAGATTAAAAACTCCCTTTTCCAGCTGTGTTTTTACAACATCGAAATGAATTCCTGATTCTCTTTCCTCTTTTACTTCCCCGCAGCAGAAAATAACATCAAGCTCTGATTCAAGGGCGAGCCTGGTTTTTTTGTTAAGCAGCTGATCATCCTCATGATAATAGGTTCTTCTTTCGGAATGGCCGATAATCACACAGGTGGCGCCTGTACTCTTTATCATTCCCGGAGAAACTTCCCCGGTAAAAGCTCCCGATTGTTCTGATGCGCAGTTCTGTGCACCGAGTGCTACCTGTCCGCTCTTCAGTACAGCGGCTGCGCCAGCCAGGTGGATAAATGGCGTGCATATAACAACTCCGCATGCGGCCGGTTTTGAACTGAAATATTCCTCAAGCGTTCCTGCAAAGTCAAGGCCTTCCTGAAGGCCCATGTTCATCTTCCAGTTTCCTGCAACGATTTTTTTTCTCATTTAGTTCTGTGTATTTAAGTTTATGTATGATTTGATTTTGATATAACTATATTTCTGAGTCCGACAGACACTATTATTTCTTCCTTTTAAATGCCGGAATAACGATAAGTATCAGTAACAGCAGGGCCAGGGCAGAAGAATATCCTGCCAGAACCGGACTTTTCCGGTTCATTTTACTTAACTGTTCACCTGACATTCCAGGCGAAAAGGCTTCCTTTGGCGGCAGGGTTGCCCATGACCATTTTCCGGCAATGTTCCCTTCCTTAAGCAGCATATATCCCGGATTTGACCTGACGATAGTCTTGAGTGTGGTTTCATCGCCCGTACAGAAAGTGAGGCTGTTCGGGTAACCAGATAGCTCATCGGTCCCGGAAGCGGTCAAAACCAGGAATCTGATCCCGGCCGTCTGGCAATACTCTCCTGTCTCAAAGCCTTCAGAAAGGTGTTCCGGATCGGCTTCTGAGATTTTCTGCGTGATCATAATCAGGATGTAATCAGGATCGGCAAGCACTTCGCCGGCAATATCCTCTCCTGAAGGATTTGTTATAATAAAGTCATGAATAGGAGGTACATACCCTTTCTTTAGAAGGACGGTTTTCTGGTCAACAAACACCCAGGATGTATCATCAGCGGGATAGTTTTCAAGGGTAAACTCCTTCCGGACGCCATCTTTCTCATAAATAAAGGTGGTCTCATATTCATCAACGGGTTTTCCTTCAGGGATTATCATGCTTTCTGGTATATTGACGCCGGTTTTGTAGGGAAGGAAGTCAAAAAGCTGCAGGTATCTCAGGTTGAGCAGCGAAAAAATTACAAAAAGAACTGCAACGGCACCTGTTATTGACCATTCCTTAAGGGGTGAAAAAACATTTTTCATCTTGTTCCGGCCGGCAAAGAGTATCACTGTGAATACCATGAGGACAATGTTTTTCCAGAAGGTCTGCCAGTTGGTCAGATGTATGGCATCGCCGAAACAACCGCAGTCCGAAACGGGGTTTGTGAGAGCAAGTACAAGTGTAAGGGGTGTAAAGACAAGCATAAGCAGCATTACACCCCATATGCCTGTTCTGATCCTGTATCCGCTGAGTACCGAGAATCCTGCCAGGAACTCAGCTGTAAAGAGAAAAATTGCAAGAACAAGGGCAAAGGGTTTGAGGAAATCGAGGTTAAAGGCAATAAAATAATCATTGAACTTGTAGGCAGATCCAAGAGGATCGACGGCCTTAACAATTCCTGAGAACATAAAAACAAGTCCGACAATTATTCTGCTTAGGAATCTTAGTTTATCCATTATGAATAATATTTCTTTCCGTAATTTTTTGAATTATCAGCGATGAAACAGCAGCGGGAGAAAGCATCGATCCCTGATGATCGCAGCAGTCGATAACCTCGAGATCATTTTCCGTCTGTGCTATTTCGAGGTATACGTCTCTTACCTTTCTCTGAAAGTCGAGGCTGGCCTCATGAATATCGCCGGAGCCGTTCAGGTAGCTTCTGTCTTTTCCTGCTCTTCCCGGTTTAAGCTTACCCTCGGTAAAGGAGAAAGGCACATCGAGAAAGATATTTAGTCCGGGACGTGGAATTGCAAAGTGTCCGAATTCAAGTGAGAGTATCCATTTCATCAGCCGGGTGCGGGCGGAGGTATCCTCCAGTTTGGCACACTGGTAAGCAATATTAGAATAAGTGTATCTGTCAAGAAGAACAATCCTGTTATCATCGAGCCAGTTTGTTATCATTTCAGAGGCATCTTTCCTGTCGCCGGCGTAGAGAAGGGCAACGAGATAGGGATCGACTTCGCTCAGGGAACCGAATTCCCCCCTGAGGAACCTGGCAATAAGCTCTCCGAAATATGGTGCTCCGGTACGGGGAAAATGAAGAAACTCACATTTACAACCTTTGCTGACAAAATATCTGTTGAGCAGTTTCAGTTGTGTTGATTTCCCCGATCCGTCAACGCCTTCAATTACAATTAGCCTCATCCGGGATTTTTTTCGTAAGGTACAAAAGTAATAACGGGAGATCAAAGTTGAAAGTTATGGCTACTTTTAATTAATTGCATTAATTTTAGAACGTCAATTAATTATCGGATGAGTTTCAGACCCGGGTTCATAAATATAAGGGGAAGACTGATAGATCTTTCAGTTCCGAGGGTTATGGGTATAATTAATGTAACCCCTGATTCTTTTTACGGTAAGAGCCGTTATACCAGGGATGATGAAATCGTCAATGCAGCCTTCAGGATGATGGAGGAGGGTGCTGATTTTATTGATGTCGGCGGTTATTCTTCCCGTCCGGGTGCTCCGGATGTTACGCCCGGGGAGGAACGTGAACGGGTTATAAACGCAGTAAGACTCATAAGCCGTGAACTTCCGGAGATCGTTCTCTCGGTTGACACATTCAGGAGCGGGATTGCCCGGGAAGCTGTCCTTGAGTACGGTGCAGCCATTATCAATGATATTTCGGGAGGGGAAGCCGACCAGGCAATGTTCAGCACGGTCGAAAAGCTAAGGGTACCATATGTTATTATGCATATGCAGGGTACGCCGGGAACAATGCAGAATAATCCTTCATACGATAATGTGGTTGCGGATATTCTGAAATGGTTCGGAGAAAGGATACACCGTCTCACTTCAATGGGGGTGAACGACATAATACTTGATCCCGGGATAGGTTTCGGTAAAACGGCTGAACACAACTTTTTAATTCTGAAGAATCTGGGCGACTTCGCAGTTGCAGGCCTGCCGGTAATGGCGGGGGTGTCGAGGAAGTCAGTCATATGGAAGACTCTGGGAATTGATCCGGGAGAAGCGCTGAACGGAACAACTGTGTTGCATACCATCGCCCTTCTTAACGGCGCAAGCATTCTAAGGGTGCATGATGTCAAAGAAGCTGTTGAAGCTGTTAAACTTGTTGAAAGGATTAATAATTCAGGAATAAGGTGATATGGTTATAGATATTCGACTGATTGATTTCATAGATATAGTGTTGGTTGCTATTATTCTCTTCCAGCTTTACAAGCTTATCAGGGGGACAACGGCGCTGAGCATTTTTATCGGTATTTTCATAATTTACATGTTCTGGCTCGTAGTAAAGGCATTGAACATGCAGCTGATCGGGGCTCTTATGGGTCAGGTTATCGGTGTCGGAGTCATTGCCCTGATTATTGTTTTTCAGCAGGAGGTCCGCCGCTTTCTTCTGGCGATAGGCAACAGGTACATAGCCAGGCAGAAGTTTTCCTTCAGAAGGTTTTTCACTGAGGTGGAGGAAGAGACCGGCAGTCCCAAAGAGGCTGAGGAGATCGTAAGAGCCTCTGAATCGATGGCAGCAAAGAAAACCGGCGCACTAATCGTTCTGGGGAGAAAAAGCAGCCTTGATATCTATTCGGAGGGAGGGGAGAAAATAGATGCAAGGATAAGTGCGCAGCTTCTTGAATCTATATTTTTCAAGAATTCACCTCTTCACGACGGTGCGGTTCTTATCGAAGACGGCCGGATATTTGCTGCGCGATGCCCTCTTCCCATAACCGACAATGTTGCAATACCTCCGAGGCTTGGGATGAGACACAGGGCTGCCCTGGGAATATCGGAACATACTGATGCGCTTGTTGTGGTTGTTTCTGAGGAAACAGGCAATATAACCCTTGCGGAAGGCGGTGTGATAAGGGAAAACATTACAGCCAACGAGCTTCGGCAGGTACTTCTGAAAGAGAAAATTTAACTGACTGAACAGTTCCTCAGAATTTATCAAGGAAGGCAACTATCATCTCCTCCTTGTCAGCAAAAGAGTTCTCATCAACCTTCCCGCCTGCAAGATCCTTCTTGCCGGGATAAACCTTTAATACCGACTTCTTTGACAGCTGTATCTGGTGATAGGTGCTGTCTGGTCCTTTGAGGTAGTATTTGTTCATTAGGACATATTCGTCATAACGTCTGTCGGCACTGTAGGCATTTTTATAATCGGCTGCTATAAACTGTTTGTCAGGGACCTTTATAAGCCGGTAGCTGCCCTCTTTCAGAACCTGATAAAACTTATGCTTCTTAAGTTCTTTTTCAAACGCGAGTCCCGATGTACCGCGGAACAGCACTTCCTCGCCGTTAATGTTAATTATGACCTCATCTATTGCATCAAGAGGCACCGAGAACATTTTTCTGTTCACAGGATGCCTGTAGATCAGGTTGTTCTCAACAAGGTCGAGATCAGCATCCATAGTTATGTAATATGACTGCTTTACTATCCTCAGCGCCGCAGGCATCAGCGTGTCAAGAAGGCGTGGGGTTCCCTTTATTCCCTCGTACCTGTTGTCAAACCCCATTCCTCCCGTCGAATAAGGTCCAAGTGTTGCAATGGCCTGCAGGTTGTCTTCCGACGAAAGGTATTTCTGGAGGCCGACAGCAACCTGCGCTTCCAGGGAAGAATATATTAGCATCAAAAATGCGATAAAGGCAAGTCTTTTCATGGCAGATGGTTTTATTTCTGAGACAATCCCTGATCCATTCAACTTAGAACAGCTGTTCACAAATTTACAAAAGTTTGTTGTCATACAGACTATTATATGAGACAGACAGTCAATATTTCACCGGCTGAATAATTCTTTTTCTGCCGGAGAATGTTATTTTCAGCATTTTTAATAACTTTTCACCTCAAAATCAAGGATTGTTTACACTAATAAACCGGATCTTGAGTCCGGAAGAACGGTATGAGAAAATCAATATTAATTGTTGTTGTAATGGCACTATTGGCAGGCTGTAAAGGTAATTCCGATCCTTCGGAATGGAGCAGCAAAAAGATTGACCACTGGTTTGAAAAGGGTGAATGGCTTGGGGACTGGAAAGTCAGTCCGGATTCTTCGATTGACAGGAGAGCTTTTGCTGTTTCCTGGTTCAGTAACAGGGAGAGATGGGAAAAGGCCTTTGCCTTCCTGAGGGAAAATGATCCGGACATGCTGGAGATCAGGCGCTATGATATCGACGGAGACAACCTCTATGCGACTGTCAGCGAATACATTACAAAGAATGAGGAGGATGCGCTCTATGAAGCACACAGGAAATACATCGACATCCAGTATGTTGGCGCAGGAAGGGAACTGATCGGGATTGCTCCGCTGAGCGGGAAAAAAGAGACCCTTGAAGCATATGATGATTCAAGGGACATCGAGTTCTTTACAGTTTCTAAAGGTGAAAACCGCCCCGCTATTCCAGACAGGTTTTTTATACTCTTTCCTCACGATGCTCACCGTCCTGGACTTAAGGATGGTGAAAACTCACCGGTAAGGAAAATTGTGGTAAAGGTGAGGGTCGACTGACAATAAGCATCAAGTATACACCATTTCTCAGAAGTTGAATCTGTGCTTTCCTTTCAGAATGTTGCGGAACATTGTCGGAGACAGCAGACTGAAGGAATTGTGTCTGTCAGCTTATTGCCCTGTATTTCTTCAGGATTGCCGAAGTGCTCATCTTAAAATCGATGTACTGGGTTCGCTGATACGGAAGTGCATCTTCAGCCCGGCTCTTCGATAGTATGCCCCTGAATTCACCAATGGTAAGGTACCCCTTTGAATCCATCCATCTGGCAGCATCGGCAAGCATCGATTCAATTACATTTATCTGATTGAGATAGAGTGTGCTGACAACCTGTACGGCATCAGCGCCGGCCAGCAGCATTTTAATAACGTCGTTGCCTGTGAAGATGCCCGTGTTCGAGCAGATTGAGGCTTTAATGTTATCGTAGAGCAAACCGGCAAACCTTAGTGGAAGCCTGTTGTCTTCTGAATTGCTGAGTGACCAGGGGTAGAGGTGTTTTTCTGAATTTATGTCGATATCGGGCTGGAAAAGCCTGTTGAAAAGAACAACGGCATTTGCTCCCGCCTTGTCAAAGTCCGCTATCAGCTTAAGGGGATTGGTGTAATACGGACTTAGTTTAACAGCAAGAGGTAATTTCACTGCCGATCTTATTTTCAGGAATGTTTCAAGCTGCTTCTTTTCTATATCCGTTACGCTTTCAGCCGATTTCTCGGGAACGGTGTAGAAGTTGAGTTCAAGTCCGTCGACCCCTGCAGCCTCAATTTCCTTTGCATATTCTACCCATGAGGCTTCACTAAGAGCATTGAGACTTGCAATAACGGGAATGGATACTGCTTCTTTTGCCTTTTTCAGCTTCTCAATGTGTAATACCGGGTAATTGCTTTTTTTAATGCTGCCCGGGAAGATGGTTACCATTTCGGCATTCCTTTCTTCATACTCTGTCAGAAGCTCATGTATCTCGAGGTTTTCAAGCTGTATCTGTTCCTCAAAGAGAGATTTGAAAACAATCGCGGCCGCACCGGCCTCTTCCATCTTTTTAAGGTTTTCAATGTCGAGCGTGAGGTTACTAGCTCCTGCTATTATCGGGTTCTTAAGTTCAAGACCCATGTATTTTGTCTTCAGGTTTGCCATGGTAAATAGTTTTTATTAATCGTTAAACAAATCCGGGAGGAAAAAGTTCTGTCATATATTTTTATATTTGTTATTGTAACCAATAATCTGGAAATGCATATAGATCATGTTGCGATCTGGACAAGAGACCTTGAAAAAGTAAAGGATTTTTATGTGAGATACTTCAGCTGCACGGCAGGGGCTCTTTATGTGAATCCGATTAAGAAATTCTCCTCATATTTTCTTTCATTCCAGGACGGGGCAAGGATCGAGATAATGAACAGGGATGATATTAACGGGGAGGGGAAAGGGGAGGAGCCCGGGCTTGCTCATATTGCCCTTAATGCCGGAAGCAGGGAAGAAGTTGACAGGCTTACCGAACAGTTTGAGCGGGATGGCGTCAGGATCAAGGGAAAGCCAAGGATCACCGGAGACGGCTATTATGAGAGTGTGATACTGGATCCTGAAGGAAACATTGTGGAGATAGTCAGCAAATGATACATGTAACTTTTCTGCAGGCGGATTCTTATTTGTATACAGGAAAAAATAAATAATAACCCTTAACCAAAAAAACTATGGCAAAAGTCGCAATGCTTGGCGCCGGTTTTATCGGCGATTTCTACACATTCTCAATGCACGGGCAGCGCAACCGTGATAAGGTATGTATCATATATTCGCGCGATGAAGCAAGAGGAAAGGCCTTTGCTGCTAAGCACGGGATTCCGCGCTGGACTGTCTCGATGAAGGAGGCGGTAAATGATCCGGAGGTTGAAGTTGTGATGATCGGTCTCCCTAACAATCTCCATCTCGAAGCAGTAAGACTGGCTGCGGAGGCAGGTAAAGCTGTTTTCTGCACGAAACCGCTGGGAAGGAATGCACCTGAGGCAAAAGAGATGCTTGACCTGGTTGAGAAGGCCGGGGTGGTGCACGGTTATATGGAAGACCTTGTTTATACGCCAAAGACAATCAAGGCTTTGCTTTCGGTGGAGGGCGGTGCATTGGGCCAGGTCATCTGGGCCCGTTCGAGAGAGACACATCCCGGTCCGCACAGCGACTGGTTCTGGACGAAAGATGTTTCAGGAGGGGGCGTTCTTCTCGACATGGGATGCCACTGTATAGAAATATCCAGGAATTATATCGGAAAGGACATTAAACCGGTGGAGGTAATGTGCTGGGCTGATACGCTTGTCAAACCCATTGAGGCCGAAGATAATGCACTGGGATGGGTTAAGTATGAGAACGGAGCCATCGGGCAGTTCGAAGTAAGCTGGTCGTTCAGGGGTGGTATGGATCTGAGGGATGAGGTTATGGGGACTGAGGGAACAATCTGGGTGAATAATTTTCTGAGGACCGGTTTTGAAATGTTCACAGCGGGAGGGAAGAAAGGTTATGTGGCCGAAAAAGCCGAGACCGAAAAAGGCTGGCTCTTCCCTGTGGGTGATGAAGTTGTGGAACTCGGATATACCGATATGCTTACGGACATGTTCAATGCCTACGACAACAAGACCCTTCCTAAGGAAACATTCTATGACGGATATATTGTGAATGAGATAATGGATGCTTGCTACCGGTCAGCAAAATCCGGAAAATGGGAAGCAGTTGAATTAAAGGAATGGAGGGGAAGGGAAAAAACGGAGAAGATTAATGCTCTGAAGGATTATGATAAAGAACATTTACTGGTAAAGGAAGAAAGGATGCCCGACGGATCGGTGAAACTCATTCTGAAAAACAAGCATACAGGAAAGATAAGTCAGAGAATTACAAGCTAAAAAAGAGATTATTCCATTACGCCCTTACAGACCTGCAGGTCTTTCTGTAACAGTCATAATTTATTATGCATTTCCTTTTACGGGTGAGTTAAAGGGAATTGCTTTTCACGATCGACAACCAGAAAAATGCGAAGGTTGCTTCTCCTGATTCTCAGGAAGTGCCTTCGTATTTTTATTGACCTGTTTCATGAGCCAAAGCCCCTTCCATTGGTCAAAATATTAATTTTTACAGTAATAATAGACAATAGCTGCCGTTAATAGGATGTGAAATGAAAGTCAAACTCAGCATTAGTAGTTTATGTGGATGGAAATCAGTAGCATAAACCATTTGTTTTAGTCATCCGTGGGGCAGGTTTACCCTAAGGTGTTTCGGAGTTATCTTTTAATGAAGAAAAAACTCTTAGGTATATGAAAAAAATTCTACTTCTGGCATTATCGGCGGTTCTACTGTGTCCTGAAGTATTTGGTCAAAGCTGTACGATTATATCCAAGGCCAACAATATTACACCCGACAAGCTTTGTTCTCCTGTTACGGCAATATGGAATGTAAGCTATTCGGGTGTCAATAATGCAGGTACTCCGGTAAGCATAAGATTCGACTGGGATAACGGGGTAGTAAGGACGGTTCGTGCCATTCAGACCTCTCCCGGGGTTTTTCAGGCTGAGGATACGAATATTTACACTTCTGCAGGCAATATCTGCAATTACCATCCCCGGGCAACTTTGATGGTGAACGGTGTTCTCTGTACTTCATCCGCACAGGAGCAGATAGTAACAGTGTGGGATGATGATGATCATAACGGAGGCCGCATGCATATCCATCCCGAAATATATCCTGTATGTTTCGGAAAAAGTGCAGAGGTGAGGTTTCAGGACCTTACAAGGTTTAACTGCGTTCCTCCTCAGGAGAGGGATAATCCCAATGTTAACACCCGCTGGATACAATGGATTTATGGTACGGACATTACAATGACAGGAACTCCGGTAAGGGTTGACGGTCGTAACAGGAGTTTTCCCTATGCTGATAACATTGTTACTCTGAACGGTCCTGTGACGGGTTCAGGTGTATGGTCGGATGTTATCAGCGTGGCAGACGACAAACTAATAGGACAATACTTTCAGGTTACTCTCAGGAACTGGAACTACTGCAATCCCTATGATGATCCGAGAATTCCCGGACCGCCCCGCGACAGGGTGAACGGCGATCATGCCCCTGTTGTTACAACAGCAAGGATCCTTATTGTACCCTATCCTGATGCTACCATTACCCCCGTTGATCCCTTATGTGCCAATGCCCCGCCTGTAATGCTTACTGCTCATGATCCGGGTGGAACCTGGTCAGGACCCGGTATGTCGGGCAATATGTTTAATCCGGCAGTGGCCGGTGCCGGCAGCCATACGATAAGGTATCAGATAACAAATGCCGACGGATGCAGCGATTCGGATGAAACAACAATTACCGTGGTGCCTATTCCCAACGCGACAATTGTTCCAGTGGGTACACTGTGCTTCACCGATAAGACGATCGAACTCAAAGCTCACGATCCCGGCGGAACCTGGTCAGGCCCGGGAGTATCGGGTAATACATTTGATCCTGCAGTATCAGGTTACGGCAATCATATCATAAAATATGAGATTACGGATGCAAACGGATGTACAGCATCGGATGAAACAATAATCACCGTTGCCACTCCTGATGCCACAATAGAACCAGTCGATCCATTATGTGTCGACAGCCCTCCCGTTACTCTTACTGCTCACGACCTTGGAGGAGTCTGGTCCGGCCCTGGTGTAAGCGGCAATACATTTGATCCTTCCATAGCCGGGCCAGGCGATCACGTGATAAGTTATGATCTGGTGAATCCTGACTGTCAGGATTCTGATACTGAAATTATTACGGTCGTGCCAATACCCGTAGTGGACTTTCCGTCCATCGGAACCCAGTTTATTAACGGACCTCCTGTAATTCTGGCGGCAACTCCTGAAGGAGGTGTTTACACGGGTAACGGTGTCTCCGGAAATATTTTCACTCCCAATGAGGCAGGATTTGGGGATCACATTATTACGTACGAGACTGCCCACGACCAGTATGGCTGTTTTGGCATCGATACCATCCATGTAAGGGTGATGATGCCTCCGGTACCTGTGGCCTCATTTTCACCCGACACGGTGGGATGCTCACCGCTCGTTGTTCAGTTCAGAAATACAAGCCTTTATGGTGAGACCTATATATGGGGCTTTGGTGATGGTCAGTTTTCGGTGGAAAAGAATCCTGTTCATACTTATTATATGCCAGGCAGCTATATTGTCAAACTTATTGTTTACAATGCAGCCGGTGAATCGGTCCATAACGGGATAATAACCGTTTATCAGAACCCTTCGGCATTATTTGAGGTTTATCCCACTGATGTCATTAATAATGAGCAGATAGTGGTTTTCTCTAACAACAGCATCCATGATGCGTCATCATTGTGGCTTTTTGGTGACGGAAATACCTCTACTGAAGAAAATCCCTATCACAAATATGAGTCGGAAGGCGTCTACAATGTGACTCTTGTGGTTGTTTCGGAGGACGGCTGTGTGGATTCCACAACTTTATCAACTCCCATAAATGTGGAATGGGTTGAAGGGCATATTGACTTCCCCAACGTTTTCAAATGGAACAAAACCGGGCCTACGGGCGGATTCTGGAGAAAGGGTGTTTATCCCGAAATGGATAATGTCTTCAGGCCATTCTTTGAAAATGTTACAGAATACAAGCTTCAGATATTCAACAGGTGGGGTGTTCTGATCTTTGAAAGTCATGATCTTTACAAAGGATGGGACGGGTATTTCAACGAAAGTGATCTGGCTGTACAGGGTGTCTATGTCTGGAAGGCCACGGGGCGTTATGCTGACGGCAAATATTTTGACGAGGTAGGGGATGTTACATTTTTACATTAGGATATTAGTCAGAACCATTGTTCCCTGATGGGAGGGCAGTGAGTTGTTTATCAGTGAGATGATTAAGCCCGGATGACGCCTGTCAGTCCGGGCTTGATTGTAATGGAATGCGGTATTACCTGCGGTGATCCTTTAGGGTGGTGATTCAAAAGAAAAAGCCCCGCAACGCAAAGCATGATGACGGAAGCAGGATTATTTCATGATCCTGATTGGGGAATGATTCAAAAGAAAAAGCCTTTCATTCGCTTCGCGCATTCACGGTCTTTTTTGTCTTCTCCAGACTCCGGACGAGTCCGGGCCTGGTTCAGACAAAAAAGCCCGGCACTTTCGTGCAAGGCTTTTTCTTTTGTCGGGGTGGCAGGATTCGAACCTGCGACCCTCTGGTCCCAAACCAGATGCGCTAACCGGGCTGCGCTACACCCCGATAATTGTTTTTTATGACATGATTCTCAATACCTTTTCTTTTCTTCAATTTCTTAATCTTCTTTTCTTCTTCCATGGATTCTGACCTTGTTCCGAATTCCTTCCACCACTTCAGTTCCCAGGGTACTCCGCTTTTTGTCGATTCATTCCTGCCTGAATTATGTCTGATAAGTCTTTGCTTCAGATCTTCAGTCTGGCCTACATAATATTTTCCATTAGTAACGGATTCCAGTATGTAAACATAATAAATCATCGCTCAACAGCGCTAATCCCGATCCCGTTTCACGGGATCGAGGATCCTCGTCACACCTCAAGTGTGACGGGACCGGGCTGCGCTACACCCCGCTTCGGCCTCCGTAGCTTCAGCGTAGGAGGTCTTAAAAGTGCGGCAAAAATACAACGAGTTTTGATAAAATCATAATATGTCTGAAATATTATTCTCAGACGTCAATTCCTGTCACAATTCTTGTTTCACCAGTTTGTTTCGAAAGAGTAGCTCCCGGACCCGACTGAATAGACCTCATAATCCTTTTCCCTGCTCAGGAATGTCACTCCTTTGGATTTTTTTGGTTTCCTTCCGGTTTCTCTAACAGACGAGTTTTCTTTAACCGGAACATAAACAGTAGCAGTGGATCCGACGGGTACAGTTGTTTCGACAATGAAGCCGTTCCCTTCCTTTTTCCATGATATCGAAGCCTCGCCGTTTTGTGTCAGGTTGGAGTATGAGACGTGATCGATGTCTCCTGCAGGCTGGGGTCTGAAGAAAATATGTCTGTAACCCGGATTCTCAGGGTCTGCATTCATTCCTGCCAGTTTGCGGTAAAACCACACAATGCCGCCTCCGAACATAGGATGGTTCCTTGAGTTTGTTCCGTCCCATTGTTCCCATGAGGTTGTTGCACCCTGTTCAATCCACCATCCATAGGAAGGCTGGGTTCTTTGGTTCATAACCCTGAATGCCAGCTCATGCAGACCGTATTCAGAAAGGACCTCGAAGAAGAACTGAGTCCCGAAGATACCTGTGTCGAGATGGTCTCCTGCATCCTTTATTCCCGTAACGAGAGCGTTTATCACCTTCTGTCTCTGTTCGTCGGGCACTCCCATTCTGAGAGCGAAAATATTTCCGCCTGCAGGGCCGTATGATCCTTTTTCATTGTCGTAAAACTTTGCATGGAAAGCTTTTCTGACTTTTTCCGCAAGATTATTGTAATATGATTCATCATCTTTCAGTCCCAGTGCTCTGGCAGCCATTGCTGTAAGTTCTGAGCAGCGCCACAGGAAAAAGGTATGAACCATCTCATCGGGAGGAAGCTCTCCGGGAGCAACCCAGTCGCCCAGGTTGATCCATCTGTTGGGTTTGTTCCTGTCTGGCGCCTGCGAATGCATTATCCCGTTTTCATCGGTCCAGGTTAACATGTACCTTACATATCCCTTCATCCCTTCGTAATTATTCCTGAGGATATCAAGGTCTCCGTAATGGAGGTAGAATTCCCAGGGCATAATGTTCATTGCTGCACCCCAGCCGACTCCTCCTCCGCAGCCGGGCTGCCATGGCGCTCCGTTTGGGACATATCCGTTTTCAGGATTCTGTGCACCGTAAATGTCTCTGATCCATTTGGTATAGAATGCCCTGGCATCGAGATTGTGCATCACTGTTACGCATGCAACCTGGCCGTCTCCGGTGTAGGGAGATCTTTCCCTGTGAGGACAGTCGCTGGCTATTCCTCCGTGCATATTATCGGTCTGACTTCTCCACCAGATTTTGTTTATTGTGTTGAAAAGGCTGTTTGATGTTTCGAAGCGGCCCGTTGTTTCGACATCGGTATAGACTGCTTCTGCTCTCAGGTGTTCGGGACGAAGTTCTCCGGGCCAGTTGCTTATCTCTGCTTCCCTGAAGACGAACCAGGTGAATCTTGCTGCGTATGATTCAGGTCCGCTGCCCCTCATCGTGTATGAGTTGGCCCCCATGGCTGATTCGCAGATATATTTTATGTCGATCTTCCTTCCTGCCTCGCCCGTTACGTTTAAGAGGCGGATCCATCCTGATATCTCCTCACCGAAATCAACTTTGTAATGACCTTCTCCCAGTTTTTCAATCTTTTGAGGAGGGAGGATCTCCATTACCTTGTCGGTGGGCGAACTGTGAGCCTGAAGGATACCGTCTGGAGCTCTCCGGATTACAGCATTCTGCCAGCGTGAATCGTCATAGGCAGGTGCAGCCCATCCTGGATGTTCCAGACGGGCGTCATAGTGTTCACCGTCATAAACAAGATCCATGACAATGGGACTTTTCTCTGCTTTCCATGTTTCGTCGGTTGAGATAACATCTTCGGTCCCGTCAGTATATCTTATATGTATCTGGCCCAGGAAACGAGGTGTTCCGTAGCCCTGGCACCAGTAGCTTTGCGGGTTATAAAAACCGTTGCCGACTATTGCACCGGTAACGTTTTCACCTCTTGTGAGCAATGTGGTAATATCATACGACAGATACATCACCCTGTATTCCCTGAAGTTGTTCCCTGTCATTGCTGCAATGGCTCCCACGTCGTCCCTTCTGCTGTAAAGAGTTGTATTTGGGACCAGAACGTCGTCGCCGGCTTTTTTTCCATTTACATAAAACTCAAAAAATCCCAGCCCGGTTACGAAAGCCCTGGCCGAAGCAATTTCTTTTTCAATGGTGAAGCTTTTCCTCAGCAGAGGTGCAGGAGGGGGCATATGAGCAGGTTTGAAGCTAACCGGTACCGGTCGCGGTGATGCAGGTCTTGGAAGGGGATCTTCATCCTGCCATGGAGCACCGATCCATCTGGCTTTCCAGTCTTCAGGCGACAAAAGCCCCATGCACCAGAAGGCAGGTTCGCTCCAGTCAGATACTTTTCCCTTCCGGTCCCAGACCCTTACCTGCCACCAGCATTCCTGCCCTGAGGTTAACTCCCTTCCCCCGTAAAGAACATTAAAGGAGACCTCCGACATTACCCTGCCGCTGTTCCACAGGTCCGGCTCACCGGAAAGAAGCTTTTTCCGGGTGCTGGCAACCCTTATTTCCCTTGCGGTTTGAATCTGACCGCGTTCTCCCGCTTCTGCAAGGTTTACCCAGGATAACCTGGGATGGGCAACATCAATTACCTGCGGATCCTTTAAATATTCACATGTAAGCCGCGAAGGCTTTATTTCTGCATTAAGCAGGCTGCCTGTCAGCAATAAGGCTGATAAAAATAAAATATTGGTTTTCATTCCATAAATGTAAATAATTAGTATTAAATTTTAAGCTTGTTTTAAAACGATTAATCACATTAATAAATCATCAGAAAATGAAATCCAGGTCAGTCAGAACAATCGTGTTTACAGCGCTCTTCATGATAATAAGTGGTCTGTATTCGGTTATTTACTCACAGTCGGGAGCAGCTGAAGTAAAGCTCACGTATAATTATCCTGCCGGTACGGGTGTGAACTATATGGTCTCAACGGTTATGGCCCAGGTAATGGATATCCAGGGCCAGACGATGCAGAATGATGTTAATTCTGCTTTCGGGTTTTCAGTCAGAGGAGCAGGAAACCAGGATGCAAATCTGAAACTCGAGATAGTAGTTGACACTCTCGGACAGACAACAATGTCTCCGATGGGAGGTTCGGGAGGAGCAGTAAGTGATGTCAAGGGAAAATCGTGTTTTGTTGTGGTTTCTCCTGACGGCAAGATGATAGATCTCACAGGTGCGGAGGAATTTAAATACGTTGTCGACGGAACCGGGGAATCAAATCTCGGTCAGGCTCTGGCCGATTTCTTTCCGAGACTTCCTGACAAACCTGTGAAGGCAGGCGATACCTGGACCGTTCAGGATTCAGTTATGTCAAAATCTCCGTCAAGTTCAATGAAAATCGTATTCAAGTCGGAATACAGGCTGGAAAGCATAGAAAATACGGATGGGGTTGAAATCGCAAAAATATCCATTAACAATGAAGGTAAAATTGCTCAGTCAATATCGGCACAGGGTATGGATCTATACCTTAGCGGCCCCTTTACCTCAACTTCAGATTTCACATTTGCTGTAAAGGAAGGTTATTTCCAGCAGCAGACAACAAACATGAAAATGACCGGAGATCTTGAAATTCCATCTATGTCGATGGTGATGCCCATAACCCTTGATATGAAAACTGTTGCTGAGAAGAAGTAGGATAAAGCAGAAAATAATACCACGGGGAGAACGGGCAGAGTTATCCTGTCTCCATTAAATATGTTATATGCCGGTGATCGGTAAGGTAAGTAGTAGACTTTAGTTGCCGGGTGCTTGTTGCTGGGTGCTGAACAAAAGCTTTCAGAAATTGTTTAACGTGAAAAATTTTGCAAAATGAAGAAGTTCTCAATTTTACTTACAGTATTGATATTAGCGCCTATGGTTGGATTTTCACAGCAGAGTCTCTATGATTTCAAGGTACTTACCCTTGAAGGAGAAGATTTTGATCTTTCATCGCTGAAAGGGAAAAAGGTAATGGTGGTAAACGTGGCCTCCAAATGCGGATTCACTCCCCAGTATAAGGATCTTGAGGAGATGTATCAGAAATATGGCGGTGACCTTGTGATAATCGGATTTCCGGCAAATAATTTCGCAAATCAGGAACCTGGTTCAGCCTCAGAGATAAGGCAATTCTGCTCGGCGAATTACGGAGTGACATTTCCTCTGATGGAGAAAGTATCAGTCAAGGGAGATGATATTCATCCTCTTTACAAATGGCTTACATCGAAGGATCTGAATGGAGTAATGGATTCAGAGGTAAAATGGAATTTCCAGAAATACCTTGTTGATGAAAACGGGAAGCTTTTTGACGTAATGTATTCAAAGGAAAAGCCTGAGTCGGAAAAGTCGCTTGCATGGCTCAGTTCCCGTAAATAATGTTTTCATTTCTGATTAGGTTTATATTTTGAAGCTCCCGGAGAAATCCAGGAGCTTTTTTATTTCTGTTAATTATCAGATAATAAATGGTATGAACATTTTGGTTCCCTTCATGTAATCCTTATAACCGTCTCCGAATTTTTTTATCATTTCCTTTTCTTCGGTCAGTCCTGTCAGAAACACTGCTGCTAAATTCACCAGGGCAAGAATTACCGCCGGTAAGCCAGGATTTTTAAACATGATCCCTGTTCCCAGAAGAAAGAGGGAAAGGTAAAGGGGGTGCCTTATCAAAGAGTAGATACCTGAAGTTACCAGTTGTGTGGTGTTTTCAAAACCTCCTTCAGCCATACCTTTCCTTCTGAGGGTTATGAAACCTGCAAGTCCTGCCCATGCTGAAAGGATTAGAAGTATCCATGACACAATCTGGCGGGGAGAGAAGGGATCGCTGAACCATCCATCTGCATTTAACAATAAAAGAAGGTAGATGCTTTCAAAGGAGAAAAACCTTGGGATGCCGTGATTTCTTCCTGCTCTCAGTGAATAATACCAGGAAAAAACAATTATCACGATCGTACCGGCAATGAATGCAGGGATATTAATGCCTGGTATCATTTCTCTGAACATCTTGCAGTTGTCTTCTGAATAAATTCATAGACCTCAGTCTGCGACCTTACAGATTTTTTCCCCGGTTTTACGAATTTGTTCGACAGGGAGGGGTCGAGTTTTCTGGCTTTCACATTATCAGACCATTGGATCTCGAAAATATGCTTCAGTTCATTTCTGATATTACGGTCGAAAACAGGGCAGGTAACCTCGATACGGTGTTCAATGTTGCGGGTCATAAGGTCCGCGGAAGAAATGTAGCATTCCTCATCCCCTCCGTTACAGAAGATCATGAACCTTGAATGTTCAAGGAACCTGTCGACGATACCTATTGCCTCAATGTTCTCGCTGATGTTTTTAATTCCTGTAACGAGAGAGAACATACCCCTGACGATCATCCTTATCTTAACACCAGCCTGACTTGCCTCATACAGGTGATTGATTATTTCCTGGTCACTTATGTTGTTAAGTTTGATGTCGATGTAAGCTTTTTTGCCGGCCTTGGCGTTTTTGATCTCATTATCGATGAGCTGAGTCATTTTGTTCCTCAGGAAGAAAGGAGAGAGGACAAGGTGATAATAATTATCCTTACGGTAGTTTACGTTGAAGAAGCTGAATGTCTTGAACACCTCGTAGGTGATCTTTTTATTTGCGGTCAGGAGAAGGTGATCGGTGTAAATGCGGGCTGTGTCCTCGTTGAAGTTGCCGGTCCCGACGGCAGCAAACCTTTGTGTTTCTTCACCTTTGGACCGTGTAATCAGGCAGAGTTTTGCATGAACCTTTAGACCAGGGACACCGTATATTACTTTAACCCCTTCTTCCATTAACTTATTACCCCATAGTATGTTTGCTTCTTCATCAAAACGTGCCTGAAGTTCGACAATTGTGGTAACCTTTTTCCCGTTCCTTACAGCATTGAGGAGCGCATTTATTACACTTGAGTTTGTTGCGAGGCGGTAAAGGGTTATCTGAATTGAAGTAACATAGGGATCGATGGATGCTTCGCGTAGAAGGTCAATAAAATAATCGAAAGGGTGGTAGGGGAAGAATAGCATTATATCTTTCTTCTTTATCGCCGAAAGAATGCTTTTCCCCTGCTGAATGTCCTTGTGTTGAATTGGCACCAGTGGTTCGAAGTAGAACTTTTTTTTCCCGAGAAAGGGGAACCTCATGAAATCCTTGAAATTGTGGTATCTGTCGCCCGGGATAATGACATCATCAGGTCCGAATTTCAGAAGTTTTGTAAACATTTTGAGCATTTCGGGAGGCATTTCCCTGTCGTATATGAAACGTACGGGGTTGCCATGCCGGCGCTGCTGAAGGCTCTTTGATATCTTTTCTATATAACTTTCGGATATGTCGTCGATTATCTCAAATTCCGCGTCTTTCGTAAGTTTTATTGTATAAGCATGGATCTCGTCAAAATTGAAGATAAAGAAAATGTCTTTCAGCCCGAGTCTTATAATATCCTCAAGGAAGATCACATATTTGTTGTCATCGTCTGAAGGAAGCTGGACAAACCTTGGAAGCATGCCTGAAGGTATTTCGAGAAGAGCATATCGCTTTTTCTGGTCATTTTTCAGCGACAGGTATATTGCCAGGTAGATTGCATCATCGGTGAGGTTGGGAAGTTCTGAGTCCTTGTTTATAAGAAAAGGCATCAGCCTGTTCCTGACCTCCTTGAAAAAGAACTCCCTGACGAACTCAATCTGTTCCTTCTTCAGTTCTTTCTCGTTGACAATATGTATTTTATGTTTTGCCAGTTCTTCAATGAGGTTATCGTAGATCTTCTCAAACTTGGTATTCTGCTCTAGTACTATCTCATGGACCTTTTTCAGGGTTGCCTTGGCGTTGTACCCCAGAACATCGTTGGATTTGGGGCCGAATTTTGAAAGTCGCCTCAGGGTGGCCACCCTTACCCTGAAATATTCATCAAGGTTGTTTGAATAGATACCAAGGAATTTAAACCTTTCAATAAGAGGAACTTCCTTGTTTTCAGCCTCCTGTAATACGCGTTCATTAAATGAAAGCCAGCTGATCTCTTTTGGGACATAGGTTTTGTTCATGCCGATTTCTCAGGTTTAAGGAAATACTCCAGGTTGCCTCTTTCACGCATAATCCCTTTCCAGGTACTGGTAAGGAATGTGAGGCACACAATTCCCGTTTTTGGAAGGAAGTCACATCCGCTTTTTGACAGTCTGTCGGGTATTTCTGTAAAGGAAGGGTTGTGTCCGAACATTATAACGCCATTAATATCATCATTCAGCTCATCGAAGATTGCAGCGAATGAATTCAGGGTGGCTTTTGTATATATCTCGTTCCTTAGGAGGATCATGTCAGGGTCGGATCCCATTGTCCTTGCAAAGATTACAGCAGTTTCATAGGCCCTGAAAGCGGGGCTTGTTATGAAAAGAAGCTTGTCCTTTTCCTTCTCGAGAAGCTTCAAAGCCATTTTCTCGGATGTCTTTTTTCCGTTGGTGGTGAGTGACCGCTCGAAGTCAGAGAATGATGAAGAGTATTCTTCGGCTCTGGCATGTCTGACAAATATGATCTTCTTCATTAATGGAGCTTTATGTAGTTACGTTTCGGTTCCCGGAATATTGTTCAGTCGCCGAAGCTGGTTCCCATATTTTTTGCCTGAATTACCATTGGATTCAGGGGATCCACCAGTTTAAGCTTTCCTGCTACTTCGGAAAGAGGCACTGAAGTGATCATGTTGTTATTCAGGGCTACCATCTTCCCATAGCTGCCTTTTGCGATAAGGTCTGCCGCAGCAGCCCCGTAACGGGTAGCCAGCACTCTGTCCATGGGTGAAGGGGTTCCACCGCGCTGAATATAGCCTAATACTGTTTCCCTGGTCTCTATTCCGGTAAGTTCAGGGATCTTTTTACTCAGGTATTGGGCTGGTGAGATATCCTTCTCAGGTGTCCTGATACCTTCCGCAACCACCATTATTGAATAGGCTTTGTTCTCCCTGAAACGGCTCATAAGGTATTCAGCGACCTTTTTTTCGTCGTATTTTATTTCCGGGATAAGAATAACATCACCGCCTCCCGCAAGTCCTGAGTAAAGGGCGATCCATCCGGCGTTATGGCCCATCAGTTCGATTATCATTATTCTCTTGTGCGAGTTGGCGGTTGAGTGCAGCCTGTCGATGGCCTCTGTTGCTATGTTCACTGCTGAGTCGAACCCGAAGGTAAGATCAGTTCCCCAGACATCGTTATCGATTGTCTTGGGGATCCCCACTACGTTAAGCCCTTCCTGCGAAAGAAGGTAGGCAGTTTTCAGGGTACCGTTGCCTCCGATGCAGACGAGACAGTCGAGCCCCAACTGTTCATAATGCTCTCTGATCAGGGCAGGTTTTTTAAGATCATTCTTGCCTTTGCCGTTGCTTTTAAAAGGCTTCTCCCTCGAAGTTCCAAGAATAGTCCCGCCCATTGTAAGAATTCCCGACAGGTCGTGTTCGTTAAGCTCGCGGTATTCTTTATTTATCATACCTGTAAAACCGTCGCTTATCCCGATAACCGTCATGTTGTAGTTTACTATTGCGGTTTTGCTTACACCTCGTATCGCTGCATTGATCCCGGGGCAGTCGCCTCCCGCTGTCAATATGCCTATTCTCTGACCGGTACGTATTTTTGCCATCGGAGCCTTCCTTTTTAAACTCTGACAAAATTACTCTTTTTTCGTCAACTGCACCGGGCGGACTTAAGCGATTTAATGCCATATTAAAGGTCTGAAATTTGCCCGGATGGGCTATAAATTTTATCTTTAGGAAGTCCATATAGCATAAGGCAACAAATGCTGACAGAAAAGACAAAGAAGGCAACAGTCAAGTCTTCCCTCTGCGAATATATAAGGGAGGCGGAAGAAATGCTTGATCCTTCACTTATTCCGGACGAAAAATGCGTTCATGATGTAAGGGTCCTTCTCAAAAAAGCAAGAGCGTCGTTAAAGCTGCTTGAAGCTCTTTTCGATATAAAATCGTATGAAAGAGAATATGCTGCATTACGGGAGGCAGGAAGGCTTATGGGTTCGTGGCGGGAATCATCCGTAAACAGAAAGCTTCTCAAAGGCTACAAAAAAAAGTATCCTGAAATTTTTGTTAGTCTTGCAGATAATGAGAAGATTTCCGGCATTCTTGCAGGGATGGAGAAGGATCGTCTGCACGGGCAGGATCCTGGAAAGGAGCTTGATAGAATAATAGGTATTTTGCACAGATCTCTTTACAGGATAAGATTCCACAGGCTGAATGAGGGAACAAACGGACTTGTTTTTTCAGGATTGACCAGATCATATGATACTGTATCGGCTTACTATTTGAATGCCCGTCTCAACCCTAAAAGCCGCAACCTCCATAATTTCAGGAAGAAGACCAAGGATTTGCTTTACCAGCTGTATTTTTTCAGGGAACCGGATCCGCAAGCGGTCAGACGCCTTGAAAAAAAAGTTGAGTCGCTTGCCCGGCTTCTGGGAAAATACAACGACAATGCTGTTCTCCTTGGGACAATAGGATACAGGTTCAATGCCGGAAAAATTCCTGACAGCCTCGATCTGCTGGCATTAAGGATAAAACAGGAACAGGACAGATATCTGAACAAAATATGGCCGCTGGCGTTCAGTCTTTTCAGACCGGGGCAGAAGCCGGGTGATCTGCCAGGACTTAATGACGGATTTGCTGCTGATCCCGGTCAGATAATCATAAACGGAACAGTGCGGCAGTAAATAGTATAAGGATAATGGAAGGGATTTCAGCAGTGATCCTGGCCGGCGGGAGAGCCAGGAGGTTCGGCGGAACTGACAAGACAAACATCATCATTGAAGGAAAGACGATTTTCGAAAGGATAACCTCTGTCATTGAAGGTCTTTTCGGGGAAATAATAGTTGTAAGCAATAATCCTGAATCATTTGTTTCCGACAGCAGATTCAGGACGGCATCTGACCATTTCAGTGGTTTCGGCCCACTGGCCGGAATCCATTCCGGGCTTAAATCGTGTACCGGAACTGCAGCTTTTGTTTTCGCAGGAGACATGCCATTCCTCAGCCGTGAAATAATAATGGAAATGATCTCTGTGTTTGAAACCAGTGACAAAAGCATCCTTGTTCCAATGATGAGAGGTAATTCTGAACCGCTCCATGCAATATATTCATGCAGTCTTGCCGGCAACATTGAACGCTTCATTGCGGAAGGACGGAGCAATGCTGTAAGGGATTTCTTTGAAAATGAAAACTTCGCTTATTTCAATGTCAGTGAAACCAATGAGAACAGGCTGGCTTTTACTAATATCAATTCCCCGGATGACCTGAAAGGCACAAACCGATGAATTAAACGTCTGTCTGAAAAAATTTCGAAATTGATTTTTATATTTGGGTAAACAAAATTATTGTCTTATGAAAAACAAATTTTTTCTTCTTGCGGCTCTTTTGATTTTTTGCGCTGTTACACTTTCTGCACAGACAGGAACAAAACAGGACAATGCAGTGGGTAAATGGAAATTTGAAGCTCCTTATGCACCAGAAGGATATAATACCGGGTTGATAGAGTTCAGCTTTGCTGAGAACAAGTATTCATCGTCGATTACTTTTACCGGCAGCGACTATAAAATTTCAGGGGAGAATACAAAGCTGGAAAAGGATACCCTTACATTTTCTGTTTATGTTGAGGGTAATGAAGTTGCAATTTCACTGAAACCCGACGGCAAGGACAAAATGACCGGCAAGGCATCTTATATTGATGGAGAGATTCCGCTTACTCTCACAAGAAATACCCAGAACAAATAGGATCATGGGGTTTCAGTCTCAGAGGAAGCTTTTCTGTTTTGCAGTCCTCTGGTCTTTTACAGTTCTGACGCAGGCTCAGATTGTTGTAAAAGAGCCTCTCAGTGAAAGAATTACCGGGTATGAAATTAATGTATCACTCGACACCGTTGCCAAAACGGTCAGCGGTGATATGGAAACGTATTGGGTAAACAAATCTGCAGACACTGTACCGGATGTCAGAATGCATCTCTACATGAATGCATTCAGAAGCAACAGGACAACCTTCTATCTTGAAAGTGGCGGCTCACCCGGAAGGAAAGAGATAGATCCGGGCTGGACCGAGATTAGATCCATGGAGGACAGGGAAGGAAATGATCTTCTGCCCTTCATGGAATTTATAAGTCCGGATGACGGCAACAGGGAAGATAAAACAGTTATACGCATAAAACTGCCCGATCAGGCCTTGCCCGGCGACACAGTACATCTGAAAATAAGTTTTGAGACGAAATTGCCTTCTCAGATAATAAGGACCGGCTTTAACGATGATTTCTATTTTGTTGCACAGTGGTTTCCCAAGTTTGGAGTCTATGAACCGGCGGGGATGAGATATTCGACCGATGGCGGATGGAACTGCCATCAGTTTCATGCCCGTTCTGAGTTTTATTCGAACCATAGCGTATATGACGTTACGATCACACTTCCTTCGTCTTATGTGATAGGAACCGGAGGTCTTCTTCTGTCGGAAGAAAAGAAAGGTGCTTTGAAAACGATGAAATTCAGGGCCGAGGATATAGTTGATTTTGCATGGACAACCTGGCCTGGTTACAAGGTGTTCACGGATAGGTGGAAACATGTGGACATTACCCTTCTTATCCCCGGAGCAAGAACCGAGCAGGCGGAGAGACAACTAACGGCAGTCCGTAATGCCCTTGAATACTTTGAAAGAAATGTCGGACCATATCCCTGGCCTCACCTTACTTTTATCGATCCTCCTTCAAAAGGAGGAGGTGCCGGCGGAATGGAATACACTACTCTTTTTACCTCGGGCTCGTCTGATAAGATGCCGGAATTTGTATATATACCTGAGATGGTTACGGTGCATGAGTTCGGTCATGCCTATTTCATGGGAATAATAGCAACGAATGAGTTTGAGGAGCCCTGGATGGATGAAGGTATAAATTCATACTGGGAACAGAGAATAATGGATCATTACTACGGCTCTGGTTATGGCAGGCTGAATCACAGACTTCTGAAAGCTTCCGACAAATCGCTTGCCAGGATGAGTTATGTAACATCCCCACTGCGCCAGGTTGCGTCAAATTATGAATATTCATGGAAATATCCACAGGAATCATACTTCATGCTTTCGTACCAGAAGGCTTCTGTCTGGCTTCATACCCTCTCCGGGATAATAGGAGAGGAGACTATGAATGAAGTATTCAGGGAATATTACAGGAAATGGGCCTTCAGACATCCTTCAACAAATGATTTTATTAATGTGGTAAACGAAGTTGTTAAGAAACAGCATGGAGAGAAGTTTGGAAAGGATATGAAATGGTTCTTTGACCAGACTCTTTTCGGAACGGGATTATGCGATTATAAGGTCTACATGATAAAAAATCAGAAATTCAGAAAACCTGAAGGTAAGGCTGATTCCACTGACATGGAATTACCTGAAGGTGCTGATCCTGATTCATTGTTCATATCGACGGTCCAGCTTCAGAGACTGGGTGAGGTAATGCTGCCCGTGGATGTTCTTGTCGGTTTCAATGACGGCAGCGAGATACTTGAGAAATGGGACGGCCGTTCGCGATTCAGGGATTTTGTCTATAAGGGTAAGCGGGAAGTTGAATGGGTCAGGATAGATCCTGAATTCAGGATCATCATGGATATCAATTATCTCAATAATTCGATGACGGAAAAACCCGATCTGACTCCCGTAAGGCGCTTTTCTAACAAAATCCTTGCTTTTGTTCAGTTTTTTCTGAGTATTTTTCTTCTGTAATATTATTTTAATGAAGTTTCTAAGTTCACTGCGTTCAGGTTTTTCGAGGGCTCTTTCAGCCCGCAGAATGGTTCTGGTCTGGTGGTTCACCTTTTTTATCCTGGTCATACTGTTTGTTTATCCCATGCGCAGTACAATTAACACAGCTGTCGGAAGCAGTATGATAACCGAACGCCTGGCAGAAGGGTTGGATATTGATATGATTACTGATCTCGGACAGACCCTAAGGAGCATTATTTCTTATTTCTCAGCAGGGATGCTTTTTGTCTACCTTGCAGGATTCCTTCTTAATGCTTTTGTTTCAGGCGGCATTTTCGGATTGTTAAGGAATAAAGCGGACGGAACTGGTCCGGATGAGTTTTTCAGGGCTGGGGCCAGGAATTTCTGGCCAAATATTATAATTCTTTTCATTGTAACAATTATACTTTTTGTTTCGATGGCAATATTGCTTTCCCTGACGATAGGAGCAGAAGCAACACCAGGAAAAGTCTCCGAAAGTGTCATGAATATTATATTGGTATCGTCGGGTGTTGTAATGTTAATTATAATTGCTGTTTTGCTGCTTGTCGCTGATTACGCCAGAGCCTGGGTTGCAGCTGAACGAAACAGATCAGGGCTGCAGGCTTTAGGATTCGGATTTGGTGAGACTTTTGGAAAATTCAGGTCATCAATACTAATGATGCTGATACTTGTTATTGTCCAGGTTTTCTTCGTACTTCTGATGATGAGAATTCTGTCAGCATGGACGCCTTCGTCATCGGGAGGAGTATTTTTATTGTTAATCGTTTCACAAGTAATGCTGTATGTCCGGCTTATGCTTAAAACTTGGAGATATGCAAGCGTCACTTCGCTGATGGAAAGAAACAGTGAGAAAATAGCTGAATAATCATTAAATTATGAGTTATGGTAAGAGAAGAGGTAATAAAATTCAGGGATGAAGCCCGCCATCATCTGGAAAATGAACTTCTGCCATTCTGGACGACGAGAATGACGGACCATCAAAACGGCGGATATCTTACTCATTTTGACAGAAATGGAAATGATACCGGGGAGGATGAAAAATCCCTTATAGCGCAGACCCGGTGTCTGTACACTCTCTCTTCAGCCCACCGGGCAGGTTACGGCGACGGGAAGCTTGCTGAAATGGCCAGGCACGGCGCCGATTTTATCATTGACAGGATGTGGGACAGGGAACATGGCGGATTTTTCTGGATGATGGACAGAAAGGGAAATGTGAAGATTGACAGTAAGATCATATATGGTCATAGCTTTGCCATTTATTCCCTCAGCGAATATACACTTGCCACCGGAGATAAAAGAGGAATCGAATTTGCCGAAAAGGTCTTTGACCTGATTCAGAAATATTGTGCAGACACCATGTACGGAGGTTACTGGGAGATGTTCGACCGAGACTGGACCCTCAGGGGGCCGGGTGCAGCCGGGGGCGACCGTAAGACACTCGACGTGCATATGCATCTGATGGAAGCTTTCACCACCCTTTATGAATGTTCGGGAAAGGATGTTCACAGGAGAAAGCTTCTGGAGGTAATAAATATTCTTCAGAAAAGGATCAACCATCCTGTTTACAGGACAGGCATCCCGCAGTTTTTCGGAGACTGGAAGATTGCCCCGCAGATCAAGTTTGAAATTATCTGGGGATGGGACAGGTTTACCGGCGAAGGGACCAAGGTGAATGTAACAGATAATACGTGTTTCGGTCATAACTCAGAGTTTCTGTGGCTTCTGAACCATGCTGTTGAGGTTCTTGGCATCGACAGGGAGCCTTTTCTTTCTGACTTCAGGAAAATATCGGATCATACAGTAACCAACGGCATTGACACAACGTACGGCGGAGTATTTGTTGAAGGGCCGCATTCAGGAGGTGTTTCTGACCGTGAGAAGGAGTTCTGGCAGCAGGCCGAGGTACTTACTGCCATGCTTGATGCATACCTTATTTTCGGTGATCCGGTTTTCTGGGAATCATATAAAAACGTTCACAGGTTTGTTTTTGATAAAATGATAAACAAGGGTGTAGGGGAGTGGTTTCCTCTTATGACACGGGAAGGCGAACCGATCTGGACACATATGGGCCATTCGTGGAAGATTAACTATCATACGGTTCGGTCGATGGTTCTGAGTGTTGACAAAATGAACAGGATTCTCACAATAATATAGCATGAAATTATCACTGACCTCTCTCGACTGGATTGTGCTTTCCATCGTAATGGCAGGCAGCCTGGGATTTGGAATGTACATGGCATACCGCAAGAAGTCGGGTCGAGACAGTTCCAGCTTTTTTCTGGGAGGCCGGTCGATAGGATGGCCGGTGGTGGGAGCTTCACTTTTCGCAACAAACATAGGAGCAGAGCATCTTGTGGGTCTATCGGGCGACAGCTACCGCTATGGATTATCAGCAGGGCTTGTTGAACTGACAACGGTTATTACCCTTGGGGTTGCCTGTGCTGTTTTATTTCCTTATTACATGAAAAACAGGCTATTCACAATCCCGGAATTCCTTGAATTAAGATACAACAGAAGAGCGAGAACTTTTTTTTCAGGCCTGATGCTGATTATCAGCGTTATGACCAAACTGGCCTTTACTCTCTTTGCAGGAGCGTTGGTACTGCACAGCATAATGGGCTGGGAAATAATGACAACGATATTCTGGATCGGGATTATTGTGGCAGTCTTTACGATGATCGGAGGCTTTACTGCGGTGGCATATACCGATTCCATCCAGGTGATAATTATGATTGCCGGCTCACTTATTATGTTAATTATAGGGCTTGGCAGGATCGGAGGTATGGAGGGTCTTATGGATAAGGTTCCCGATATGATGGCAATCGCCAAACCGTTCGACGATCCTGTTTATCCATTCTGGGGTATACTTGCCACTGCCTTCTATGCAGGTGTTTTCTACTGGGGAATGGATCAGGTGAATGTCCAGAGGGTTCTGGCTGCAAGGGATCTCAACAATGCACGCTGGGGAGCAATGTTCGCGACCCTTCTGAAACTTCTTCCGGTTTTTATCTTTGCCTTGCCGGGAGTCATTGCTTTTGCCCTTTTCCCGGGTGAACTGGAGGGTGATGATACCAGACAGACTTTTGTCCTTCTTCTCAACAATCTACTTCCGGCAGGACTGAGAGGTCTGCTTATGGCTTCACTTCTTGCTGCTCTCATTACTTCACTGATAGGTGTACTGAACTCTGTTTCGACACTTGTTGTAAGGGATTTTATTGTTGAATTCAGGCCCGCAACGGAAGAGAAAAAGCAGGTCTCGCTGGGCAGGGTCGTCATTGTGGCAGTGACCCTTCTCGGGATAGGTGCAGCATATATGGTCTATAAAAATGAGGAAGGTTTGTATAAGTACCTTCAGACGATTTCGGCTTATCTGGTTGTACCTGTATTTCCGGCGATCCTGTTCGGGATACTCAGCCGGAAGGTGACCCTGAAAGGGGCATACGCCTCAGTGTTTGTAGGGATAATTCTTGCGACCATCTTTGTCATCGATCAGCTTGCTGGTGAAGAAGCCGGATCGAGGCTTTTTCCCTTCCTTCATCACAAGCTCACACTGAATTTCGGATACAGGGGCCTTTGGGCAGAACTTATTATTACAATCGTTTTGTTTGCTGTTTCTGCTTTTACGGAAAAGACAGATCCTTCAAAGCTTGTTAAAACGACGGTCGATTATTCAAAGGGGCTGGCAGCCTTCAAAGGAATCAGTGACTGGCGCCTTCATCTAAGCTTACTGACAGTTGTGACCATCCTGATCCTTATCTGGCTAAGATAGTTTACTGTTTGTCAGATTCAGCCAGGCAATGGTAAAGCTGGCACAGGAAATCCCTGTTATCGGCAGTCAGATAATGCATTTCACCTCCCATGCGGCTGAAGGTTTTGCAATATCGAAGGTAGTAGGAAGGATTGTCAGGGGGAGGCTCTCCATTGCTTTTCCAGTCCCAGGTGTTTTCAGCCAGGTCCGCAACAAGCATAAAATGGTTCCGGATGAGGCCTCCATTCTTTATCTCAATATTCTGGGCCATCGAAAGGGATTTTTCAAAAATCATCGGTGACATAACCGCCGAACCTACAGAGATATATACCCCTCCATCGAGATTGCTGACACTGTCTGCATAGCTCAGAAAGTCCCTGAGAGCGGTTCTTCCGATTGCAGCTCCGTGGTTGAGAGGGTGGGTGTATATTATATCGTGTCCTATCATCGGATGGCCTGTGAATGGAATATTCAGCTCGAATGCAGCACACTGGAGCGAATATGACCTGAACGGATGGGGAATGGGAAGAAAACCGGGTTTCAGCCTCCGTCTCCTTATAACGTCGTAAAAGTCAATAGCTGCGGCCGATAAATCGGGATCCGTTTTAATATTCTTTACTGCTTCGCTTATCAGCTGTTCCTTTTCGGGGATATACAGGCCTTCCCTGAAGATCATTTTTCCAACCGATTCACCGTAACCCAGTTTTTCATATGCACCTGCCACAATAGCCAGGTTAAGGAAAAGTCCTGTCTCTTCCCATATTCCAAACTGACCGCTGCTTACATTTTCCCTTACATTCTCGCCCGACTGCCCTATGAATGCAAACTCCCAGTCGTGAATAATTCCTGCTCCGTTGGTTGCCAGATGTGTAACCCATCCTCCTCTGATCATTTCAGTGAGAACGGGGCCAAGTCCGTTCTTTATTGTATGTGCACCGAAGGCCAGGATAACCGGTTTTTCTGATGACCTCGCCCTTATTATCCTTTCAGCTGTTATACGGATAAGCTCCAGATCGCTGTCTTTAAGATTTTCAGGTAAATAATCCAGCGGGACATGCTTCTCGCTGAAGTTTATCTGGTTCTTCCTCTCATCAAGGCTTTTGATGACCAGATCTGACCTGTCAAATTGTTTGTGGGGCATTTATCTGATATTTAACAGTTGAAGAAGCTTTTCATACTGAGAGAAGTCGGGAATTATAAGGTCGGCTCCCGCCTTTATCAACCTGGTGCGTTTTGTAATATTCAGGCCGTATCTTCTTATCTCGTTACTTGCGACACCAACTGTTACCCCGCCCCGTTTACGTGTCTCCCTGATTTCAACGGGTCCGTCACCAAAGGTCACTATAGCCGATGATTCCTCAGTTCCTAATGAATCAAGAAGCCTGTCAAGAACGACTTTTTTGGCTTCGGTGTCGATTCTTCCGGTTGCACCGTAGATCCTGCCCTCAAAAAGATGATCATATGCAAGGACAGCGGCCTCGTGTTTCACATCCTCCTCGTCTGTTCCGCTTGTGAGGAAGAGTTTTACACCGCGGTTGTAAAGTGCATGAAGGAAAGCAACAGAGCCCTTGATGGTAAGGTCATCAACCGATATCTCTCCTTCTTTGAGCTTCTCCTCCCTTTCTCTGACCATAGCCAGGAGCTCCTTGTTATAAATGAGCTTGTACCCGGCTTCATCAAGAATATCTTTTTCGTCAACGCAACCGAAGTCCCTCACAAGTTTAATGAGCATCTGCATCTGCTTCAGGGTCTGTACTCCGGTTGTCTTGTCAATCATTTCATTAACGGCATTTTTCACCCTTGCATATAGCGAAAGGGGGGCTTCGCTGTACTTTTCTCCCAGGATTGCTTTTATCATCATGGGGGCCATTATATGTTCCCATCCTTCCCTTAAAGCTGATATTGTTCCGTCGTTGTCAAATACGGCATATTTCACTTTCAGTTTCTCGTCCGGTTTTTTGATTATCTCGATTTCGGTTCCTCCATGATATTCTGCATGTCTGATATCTGAAGCAATATCCGGGTTATAAGAAAAGTCGGGTGAACTTCCGATAGCGATAATCTCTTCAGGTGAGGCAGTTCCGGTCTGATACAGTTTCTGGACAGTGACTCCTGCTGTGTAGGTTCCAAGTAAGGCGGATGTTTCAAGTGAATATCCTGCAGCAAGGGTTGCAGCAGCTCCGGCCAGGTAACTGTCGCCCGCCCCGACCGTGTCAGTCGGAGATATTATCATCAGCCCTGGTACTTCGGTTATTCCGTTTTCCCCTGCTACAACAGAACCGTTGCCTCCGCGTGTTATAAAAACAGGTTTCCCGAACCTGAGGTTCAGCTGACTGGCAAATTCAAGAACTTCGTTACGGGATATTATTTCACCGGGTTGTTTTGCAATACCGCACAGCCTTGCTGCCTCGCTGTCGTTCATCTTCCTGTATGCTCCTGTATAATCCTCCATGAAATTCCTGCTGTCGGCAATAAAGATCTTTTCAGGTAAGCTGCTGATAACATCAACAAGTTTCTTTCTGAAGAAAGGAGTATGGATGCCTGAAAGAACCTGCTGGTTTATTATTACCAGGCTGGCTTCTTTCGAGACTTTCTCAAGGCTTGCAAGAAGACTTACAGCTGTTTCTTCAGAAAGCCTGTTGAAATTGCCGAAGTCGATGCGGCTTTGTTCAGTTTCTCCGATATGAGGCTTAATGTAGACATGTGTTGACCAGCTGGTCTCCTGCGTAAGAAGGTAATCTGTGTTTATTCCAGCCGACTCCATCAGCGATATCATCTCGGATGCAAAGGGATCGCGGCCGGTAACACCAAGGGCCCATATTTGTCCTGCCCCCAGCGAGGCAAGATTACTGGCGACGTTCCCGGCTCCACCGAGAGAGTATTTCTGGATGCTCACAGGAGTTGTGGGTTTGCCTGTCTCTATGGATATCTCTCTTTTTGACTCATCGACAAACCAGTAGGCATCAAGACAGAAATCCCCAATAATTGCTATCCTTACATTCCCTATTTTTTCAAGCAGTTCCTTAAGTGTTTCAGGTTTCATCAGTTACTGTTTATTGGTTGTAGAAATGGTTTTCGGTTATACGGCAAAGAGCATGCATTACCGGGAGGTGGAGTTCCTGTACCCTTGCTGTTTTTTTCTCAGGCACATTTAAAACGACATCACAAAATTCCTTCATTTTTCCCCCCGACTCTCCTGTTAATCCTATAATATTAAGATTTAGTGCTTTAGCTGTAATGCATGCATCTACGACATTGGATGAGTTACCTGAGGTGCTTATTGCCACAAGAACATCGCCTTCGTTGCCAAGACCCACTATCTGCTGGGCAAATACAAGGGCAGGACCGGTATCGTTTGAAATTGCTGAGGTAAGGGCAGCATTGGAACCCAGTGAAATCGCAGGAAGTGCATGTTCAAGCTTTTCGCCAAGATAATCTCCCCGGGAAACCGAAATTTCCGAAAGTCTTTTCTTAAGAGAACTATCGAGAGTCCTTTTTGTTTCGAAACTCTTCATCAGCTCGGCGGCAAGATGATCTGCGTCGGCACTGCTTCCTCCGTTTCCGCAAAGCAATAGTTTCCCTCCCTTCTCATAACAGTCAATGATCATTTCTGCAGCCCTTGCAAGATCTTCTTTCAGGGAGTTCAGAGAAGGGTATTCAGCACAAAGCAAACTGATGATTTCGTCATTTTTCATATCTTTCATATTAATACATAAAAATATTAATTTTAAACAGAATTTGGGATTTATTTATTGATTTGATAAATAATTAGTTATGTCGGAAAAGGAAATTTTTGTACTGAGCGACCCTTCCGTCTTTCCTTCAGACGGGATCATTTGCGGTATTCTTGGAGAGAAAGAAGAAGTGTGGAAGAATGTACTTGAATATCCAAATGCAAATTATAAAGACGTTATTTCAGGTTGGAAATACTACAACGACGGCAAGCAATGGCTTTTCAGGATGCAGATTAAGAAGAAGACCATTTTCTGGGCGGCAATGCTTGCCGATACCTTCAGGATCACCTTTTATTTCGGCGACAAGGCAGAGCCTTTGATTGAAGGGAGCGCACTTCCGGAAAATGTCAAAAGCGATTTCAGGTCAGCAAAAAGATTCGGATCAACACGACCTTTAACAATTAGGGTATCAGGTTCCGGCGATCTTGCAACGATATACAAACTGATAGACCTGAAGGCAAAAATCAAGTAGTCCCGGGATTCTCCCTGAATGCGTCGAGGGCTTTTTTTACAGATCCGTGAAGAAGCAGAAGTTTCTTTGATGTTTCATTATCCAGTCCCAGTTCTTCCGCTATCATTCTTGTACCTCTCTTAATCAGCTTCTGGTTTGTAAGCTGCATGTTGATCATCTTGTTCCCTTTTACACGGCCGAGCCTGATCATTACGGAAGTGGTTATCATATTGAGGACAAGTTTCTGAGCGGTTCCCGCCTTCATTCTTGTACTGCCTGTAACGAATTCCGGACCGGTAACGACTTCAATTGCAACATCGGCATTCTCAGCAACGGGAGTTCCGGTATTGCAGGTTATTGCACCTGTAAAGATCCCGTTTTCCCTTGCTTTTTTAAGTGCGCCGACAACGTAGGGAGTGGTGCCGGAAGCGGCTATCCCTACAACAACGTCGCGAGCTGAAGGATTAAAGGCCATTACATCTGACCATCCCAGTTCCTCATTGTCTTCGGCCATCTCGACAGCCTTTCGTATAGCCCCGTCGCCACCCGCAATAAGTCCGATAACGTATCCATGGTCGAGACCAAAGGTCGGAGGAATTTCTGACGCATCAACAATACCTAGCCTACCGCTTGTTCCTGCGCCGATGTAAAATAGTCTTCCCCCTTTATTCATTCTTGCGGCCACAGCCTCGACCAGAATTTCAATCTGAGGGATACTCTTCCTTACTACTTCAGGAACCTTATGATCTTCAGTGTTTATTGATTCAAGGAGCTCCCTGACCGACATTTTTTCCAGATCGTGGTAGAGCGATTCAGACTCTGTGAAACTGATCATATTTTCGTCTAACGGATATTGGTTTTACTATCGCTTTCTTTTAACGGACTCAATTGCTTTTCATTCGGAACGACGTTCAGCTGATCAGTCATGAGTCCTGTGATATCTGACAAGGCCTTTTACAGGGCCCTTCGTTATTGTTTTTATAATGAAGTCATTGCCTGCAAGCACCTCTTCGAGGATTTCCCTGAAATGCCAGGCAACAGATCCTGTAACGGCAATTTTTGTTTTTCCTTCCGTCGGGTACAGCCTGAGGTTTCTGGCTACAAATTCCTCAAAGC
>Ga0116141_10000296_pt1 | contig 37537 bp, 20 predicted proteins | sample AD_UKC097_MetaG_FD_89744 | JGI IMG/M metagenome (GOLD analysis project Ga0116141, IMG submission 89744) | Active sludge microbial communities of municipal wastewater-treating anaerobic digesters from USA - AD_UKC097_MetaG | ecosystem: Engineered > Bioreactor > Anaerobic > Digestate | place: USA...
ACATATCCAGCCGGAGTGGATATTCACCCATCACGGTGGCGATTTGAACCTCGACCATGCCCTTGTCTTTCGGGCGACGATGACCGCCACTCGTCCAATGGCGGGGCTTTCGGTGCAGCGCCTGTTGGCCTACGAGGTGGCGTCTTCGACCGAGTGGGGGTTTGGCCAGTTCCAGCCAGTCTTTCAGCCTAACACTTTCTTTGACATTTCCTCCACCCTCGCCCGAAAACTTGCAGCGATGCGGGCTTATGAAAGTGAAGCGCGTCCTTTCCCCCATCCACGTTCTCCGGAGGCCTTGGAGGCCGCGGCCCGCCTGTGGGGCAGTACCATTGGCTTGCCTGCGGCAGAAGCACATCAAACGATTTGGGAGGTCAGGTAGGCTGGCAACCGCCAGCCGCGTATTCTGCCGCTCGCTCTATGTCGTCAAGGACATGAAAAAAGGCGGAAGGTTCACGCCCGAAAATGTCCGTTCCATCCGGCCGGGATACGGGCTGCCCCCGAAACATCTGGATGAGATCCTGGGGCAGAAGGCACAACGGGACCTTGCGCGGGGCACGGCGCTGGATTGGAGCATGGTGGCAGGCCCTGAGGGGTGAGGGGTGAAACTTGAACCCTGAGCGTGAAGGGTGGAAAAGAAGACGACGGAGAAACAGCCGGTTGAAACTACGAATCGCGCGAATCATGCGAATGGCACAGCCGGAGCCGCCAAATTCTCGCGCAGGGCCGCAGCGAGCAGCTCAAAAGGGAAGAGAAACGAGAGGCCGCGGGCACGCTCGCGGGACAAGGCAAGCGGGCCACTGCGGCATGTCCCGACTCGTCAAACCCGGCACAAAGCGGCACAGATTTCCGCTTGACAGGCGCGCGCTTATATGTACATTTCAACATGTACATATTAGGAGATGCCCATGAAGATGCTGACACCGACCCATTTCAGGAAAACGATGTTTGCAACCTTGAGAGAGGTGATCCACGGCAGTGACATCCTGGTCCAAACCCGGGAGGGAGGGGTTTTGATGCGCCGGGCGGGGCAGACGCGGAAGACCCAATCTGACTTGCCCAAGATCCCGGGCCACATCCGGGAGGAACTTGGACCGGCGGCGGATGCCGCGCTCCGCAACCATATTGAGTGGCCGGCATCATGAAGGCGGTCGCTGCCGACACCCATCCATTGGTGTGGTGGTTGTTGCAGCCATCCCGGCTGTCGGCCGCCGCCCGGAAGGGGTTTGAGCAGACCCCAAGCATTCAAGTGCCCACCATGGCGCTGCTGGAAATCGCATACTTGAATGAGATCGGCCGAATCGAGTTGGCAGTGCCGGACGTGCTGGCCTACATCGGACAAACCCCCCGTTTCCAACTGGCTCCGTTTGATGGCGGGATCCTTTTGCGCAGCATTGAATTGCAGGCCACCCGGGATCCGTTCGATCGCGTAATTGCCGCCACGGCCTTGTATTGGCAGGTGCCGCTCATCACCAAGGACCGGTGGATGCAGGCGAATCTGGCCCGCACCATTTGGTGAATGGAGCAAACGGGACGCGACGAATGGCCTGCCGCCTCAAAATCAGCAGCCTCCAGCCATAGTTCGACGCATGTAGGGCTCGGGAATGCCGGACCGATCCCGGAATAGGAGGGGCATTCCTCGCGAAGAGGGCGGGCTGCAGATAGCCACGAGGCCGAACCTGTGATATAAGCCAGCCATGACAGGCACCCTTGCTTTTATATTCAATCCGGAGCAGTTCCGGCATGCAGATCAGCCGGGGCTTGTCCAAGACGTAGGAACCACCGTGGCGACCGCCGACGTGGATGTTTTGGGCATGTGCTTTCGACGTTCAATCCCGGCCATAGACCTGACGGAGCACCTCGAGGGTAATCCGATGGATTATCCGGAACAGGCGCTGGGGGCGTGCGAGTTTATCAGCGCGGCGTTACACGATGTCCTGCCGGGAGTGTACCGGCCGCTGGCTTTCCACATGGCCTTCGATTTGCTCTGTCCCTTGGCTTATTGCCTGCAAATGCAGACCATGGCCAGCAACCTGTTGCGGTCCTTTCGGCCGGAACAGGTGCTATGCTTCGGTGACCATCGCGAAGCGTTCATTTTGATACCCCGGCGGTTGCCACCGGATCTGGCCAACGGGGTGGTGCGCTGGATCCTTGAGCAGGACGGAACTCCAGTGCGGATCCTGCATGGTCCGCCGCCGGCTGGGGCTCCCGTATATAACGAACCGATCAACTGGAATCCGGCGGATGGGGAAGCCGTGTCGCGCTTTCCGCCGGTGTTGTGCCTGACAGGGGGGGCGGGAATCGGAGAGCAGGAGGCGCTCTGGCGGGAAAATCTGGGGGCGGGTGGCGGGCGGGCGGCGCCGATGTTTCCGGTCATGTGGCGGCGCGCGCTGTGCTTCCGGGGTGTGGAAGGCGCCCGGGAGTGCATGGAATGGGTCGCCCGGACGCTTGAACGATTGCGCCGGGAGGAGTCCCTGCCGCCCATTCTGCTGCACAATGGCTATCTCGACTGCCTGTGGACCCGATGGGCGCGGGAGATGCAATCCTGCCTGCGAGGATTTCAGATGGGGCGGTTTGTGGCGGAGGTGCTCCAGCCCAAAGTCGTGCTGACCGGCTATGATATCTTCGGCCACACGCGCTGCCTGAGCGAAGCCCTCTGGCAGACGGGCATCACCCCGCTGTCCGTCATTCATGGCGGCATTGGCGGGATTGGATTCGCGCGATTGTTTCATCACGGGGCCACAGGACATGTCGCCTGCTGGTCGCAACAGGATGCCAAGGTCTTGAATCATTGCCGGGCGTCTGTTTTCCAGGTTTGGCCGGTCGGTTCGTTGCGGACGGATATCCATCGCGCTGTCACCGGCATGTCGACGGAACGGCCCGGCCCGCTGGAGGCACCCGCCCGCCCGCCGAACATCCTTTTCCTGACCAGTCCGGTGGCCAGCTTCGTGCCGGTGCTGCAATCGCCGGGGCGCCACGTGGCCGCCTGGCAGGGGGTGTTGGAATATTGCGCCCGGCGCCGCGACCTGCGGTTCCTGCTCAAGAAGCATCCTCGCTACGACTATGCGGAATTGTATTCGACGGACCCCGGCGCGGCGGACGGCGGGGGCTTCCTCACCTTGGTCGACTCCCTCCCGGAGGCCTTGCAGCAGGCCGATCTCGTTGTGCTGGTGAATGTCATCACCACGGCGGCGCTGGATGCCATTTGCGCGGGCCTGCCGCTGGTGTATCTGAATGCCTCCGATCGCGGCCCGGCTGCTCCGTGGGCGCAGGAATCGGGCGTGGACATCGTGGCCAGCGTGCCGGAGTTGGAGGCCCGAATCGACCAGTTGTTGAGTGATCGCGCGCAGGCCCGCGCCTTGGTGGCGCGCCTGCAGGCGAACCTGAAAAGCACCATCGCCGCGACTGGACCCGAAGCGGTGGAGCGGCTCTGGCGTTTCGTGGAACAGGTTCGACCGGATGTTTGGGAGCCGCGGGCGACCGACGCTCCGATGGTCAATCCCGTATCGCTCTGGTGCCTGCGTTTCCTGCAACAGGCGGATCAAATCGTGCTGGGCGCTTCTGGTACAACCGATCGGATGCAACAACTCCGCTTTCCTGCGGATGCCGCGGCCGAGGCCGCCTGCCCTGTCGATCTGGCCCGCATGGTTGAGCCCGTGTTCGCTCATGTGCTCTGGAAACTGCAGGCCGAATGGCGGATTCCCGCCGGCACCATCCTCCGCCGTATTCACGGATTGCTCCCCCGCCGCTATCGTCTGCCGTTCTCCCGCTGTCGCCCCTATCTGGTCCAGGCGCTCCTGCTGGATGCCAAAGACTTGCGCCGGTCCATCTGGCGCCGGCGCTTCTCCGCCATCGCGGCGTTCCTGTTGGCCCCGGGTCGATGGGGTGCCCAGGGGCAGGCAACGGATCAGGAGTGAAGGACAAACGTGCGGTCATGGTCATTCATTTTTCTGAAACCGAATTCTACGGGACCGAACGCTTGATAGAGAATGCCGCCCCCACCGCAGACCGCATCGACCAGTCCGAAAATACCTTAGGTACGCGGAACCAATCGTCGGCGACGTCCCAGCAATGAGACGAGATCAAAGCCCATGAGCGCAATGATGACCCAAGCCCGTCGTAACATGAGGCGACGGAACCAGGCGGGGCTATGCGGGTGCCGGCGATAACATCGCCGGTTGGTCAGAAAGAACCAGAGGGCATCGCACTTGGCTTCATGAATCGCCTTCGCCCCAGGGGCTGCGGTGTCGGTATCCAGAAACCATTTTGAAAGATGTGCGAGGCAGTATCTTCGGTGGAATGCCCAGAATCCGAGGTGCTTGCGCCAGAACAACAACTCACTGCGGCACATGTGGTAGGTCCGAAAAGGATTCTTGAAATGATAACCGCCCGTGGCGGCCATTAAGTGGTGGTAAATCCGGGTGTCTGCCACCACATCCATGTCGAATCCGGCATCTTCGGCGCGCAGCGAAAAGTCACCATCCTCGTAATACATGAAGAAGCGTTCGTCGGGCAGCCCTGCCTGTTCAAAGACGGAACGGTGAACCAGCAGGCAACAGCCGCTGATGAACCGCCTAGCCGGTCGGGCAATAGACCGAAATTCCGACAAGCTGGCGCAATGGGAAACCAACATTCGGGCGAAATCGATCTTTCCGCCCTGGTACCAAACGCGGTTTCGATCGGATGTCAGATGAATGACGGGGGACAACAGCCGGACATTCGGATGCTTTTCCGCGAATTCCAGCATGTTCCGGAGGCAATTCGGCTCCAGTTCGATATCGTCGTTCAAGAGCCAGATCCAGTCTGCGCCATGCTGCAACGCATGGCGGATTCCGACGTTATTCCCTCCGGACCAGCCCAGGTTGCCGCCCGCCTCGAGCAGGCGGGCCGTTGGATAATGGGCTTGCAGCCATTCTGGCGACCCGTCGGTCGAGGCATTGTCCACCACGCACACAGTCAAGCCGGGATGATCCTGTGCCAACAGCGTCTTGAAGCAGGCATCCAGATAATCGGTCCCGTTGTGATGCAGGACAATGGCGGTGACAGCGGGCATGCTTATCTGCCACCTCGGCAGGGGATCAAATGATTGGCGGGGCTGTTCTCCATATTAAACGTCGGTAATATATGTGCCTTTGCTTGTGATTTCCACGAAAAAGCGCCCGGGGATGTGACCGCCATGCCGCGCTCAAGGCTAGGGGGGGGCGGCGGGAATCCGGCCTGCAGACGCTACTGCGTTTGATTGACCAAGAACCCATTTTGAAGTGCGCGGGCAAGGCTCGGCGCGCCCCCCCCCCGAAAGCCCGGTGCAAAGGCTTGCCACGCAATCGGACTAGGGTTATATTCAAAAATAAGGCGTTCCCCGTGGAAATCCCTTCCTGTGGGAATGCCAGATGCGAGGATGACCACCATGAGATCGCCGCTTGGGATAATGACTGTCGGGGTGTGTCTGGCGTTGGGAACGGCAGGGGGAGGATTGGCCGCTTCCTACTATGTTGATGACAATTCCAATGCCGGAGACGTGTATACGCCGGGCTTTACCGGCCTCGATTCCAATGACGGATTGACTCCAACCACCCCGAAGCGGACGTTGAACAATCTGATTTCCAGCGTGACGCTGGGGGCGGGGGATGTCGTATACATCGATACCGGTACCTATGCCCCGGCCACGATTCCGGCCGCGGTGAAGGGGGTGGCGGGGGACCCCATCGTATTCCAAGGTAGTACGAATCTGGTGGCCGGCGGGACGGTGTTTTCGGGGAGCGGGCTTGTCGTCGTCCTGACGGTGAACGGGAGCTACCTGCAATTCCGCGATCTGCGCAGCAGCGGGGGAACGTATGCCCTGTACATGAATGGAGCCGCGTTCAATGAGTTCACCCGGGCGCAGTTTACCGCTGGCACCTTGTACAACACCCGGCTGATTTCCTCGGCGAGCAACGTGTTCCGCCAGTGCGTCTTCTTCACGCCGGCATCCACGGCTTTCTCCCATGTTTCCGGGGCGGGCAACTATCTTGAAAACTGTGTGCTGTACAGTCCGGGCGCGACGGTGATGGGCGCCGCCGGTGGCGGCGTGACCAACATGGTGAACTGCATCATCGCGGGCCGGTATCCGTTTTCCGCTTCCAATGCCATGCCGGATGCGGGTTCGCGGAATGTCATCTGGGCCACCGAGCGCCTCCACAACGACTTTGAATCCCTCGTGGATCTCCAGCGGAACTTCACCAACTGGCAGGGCAACGTGGCGGCCGATCCGTTGTTCCTGGATGCCGCCGCCGGGGATTACCACCTGTTGAGCGCGGCAGGATTTGTCTCCAACGGCGTATGGGTGACGAATGCGGCGGTGGGTTACAGCCCGGCGATCGACTTCGGGCGCCGCGCAGACCTGGCGTACACCAACGAACCGAGCCCGAACGGCGGCCGGGTGAATGCCGGCATTTACGGCGGCACGGCGGAGGCCAGCAAGAGTCGGACGAACCCGTGGCTGTTCGCGATGAGTTTCAACGACGGCGGGACGTTGCTCCAGACCGCCCGGCTGGAATGGGTGGCCGGCAACATGAATTCGGGAACCGTGAACCTGCACTACAGCACCAACAACGGAAGTGATTGGGTCTCCATCACCAACGGAGTGGCGGCGACCAATGAAAGTCATCAATGGACGCCTGCCTTTTCCCATCCGCGCGTGTTCTGGCGGGTGACGAGCAGCACCAATTCCACCTTGGCCGCCACCAACGCCAAGCCGTTCAGCATCCGGACCACGACCAACACCGTCTTTACTTTCTTCGTGAACGACGGCAGTACGGCCAATGACGTCTATACCACCGATATCGGCAACGATGCCCAAATCGGGAACGCCTCCAACGCGCCCCGGCGCAGCCTGCAGTCCATTGTCAACGACTATGCGCTGCGGGGCGGCGACACCATCTACGTGGACACCGGCGACTATACGACCAACCTCACGATCAGCATCGGCGGCTTCGATTCCGGCTCCGCCGACAATCCGGTCCGGATCATCGGCAGCCCCAAGGGCACGACATTCAATCGGGGCAACACGGCCGCCGATACCCTGAATCTGACCGGAGCAGTGAACCTGGAGATCGAGCACCTGCGGCTGCTGGGCGGGCGGTACGGGCTGAACGGGGGGACGGCCAACATCGTGCTGCGCAACATGCAGTTCATCTCCAACCGCAGCGGCGTCTATGTCACGGGTTCATCCCATACCTTCGAGCGGTGCCTGGCAGCGGACAATACCGAAGCCGCCTTCACCGGCGCGGGCACCGGCGGCAATCGCTGGCTGCAAGGTGTGCTGTGGAACAATCCCACCCTCGTACAGGCCGGGACCAACTCCACGCTGTCGGTTTCCAACAGCATCTTAGGTAATGGGACGGTCTTGTTCGGCAATCAGGCGGTGCCGGGGGATCACAACCTGGTCTGGAATTGCCCCGTTGGGTTGGAGATTGCCAGTTTTACGGCCTTCCAGAATGCGAATTTCTGGACGAACAGCCTGTATGCCGACCCGCAGTTCGCCAATGCAGCGGGCGGGGATTATCATCTGAAGAGTTTGACGGGACGGTACAATCCGGCCACGGGCTTGTTCGTGACCGATGCCGTGCACTCCGCAGCCATCGATTTGGGCAATCCGGCCGCACCGGTCGGGGCGGAGTCCCTACCCAACGGCGGGCGCCTCAACGTGGGATTGTACGGCGGCATGGCGCAGGCGAGCCGGTCGCGTTCAGACGCGTGGCTGCAGGTGGCAACCTTCAATGACGGCGGGACGTTGAATGCCCAGGCCGGCATCATCCTGCGCTGGCTGGGCGGGAACTTCGCCCCGACCAGCACCGTGACCATCTCCCTTTCGCGTGACAACGGAGCCAGTTGGGAAGCCTTGGCAACGGGTGTTCAGGCCACCAACGGTTTTTATCACTATCTGGATTCCACGCCGGACAACACCTCCTCGCTGCTGGCGCGTTGGAAGGTCACGCTGGATGGGGCCAGTCCGGTGGTTTCCAGCCAGACGCCGACCAACTTCACCTATCTGAACGGAACATTTGCCTTCTATGTGAATGATGCCTCGACCGCTGGGGATGTGTACTGCACCGCGCCCGGAAACGATGAAAACATCGGGGTGGGCCCCGGGGCCCCCATGGCTTCTCTGGGCGCCTTGCTCAACCGGTATGATCTCGAACCCGGAGCCATCATCTACGTGGATACGGGCCGCTATTTCCATCCGGGCACGCTGCCCGTCCTGACGAGTCAGGACTCCGGCCTGCCGGCGGAACCGGTTTTGATCCAGGGCAGCACGAACCGCATGGCCGGCGGCAGCGTGTTCGGAGGTTCGAGCGTCCTGGGCCTGGGCGTTGGATTCAACCAAGCTTCCAACATCGTGCTGCGGGACATCCAGGTCTCGAACGTGGTCCGCGGGGTGGCGATCACCAATTCCGCGAACATCCGGCTGGAAGGCATCGAGGTGCGGCGGGCCTCGGATCGGGCCTTCGACCTGCAGCTCCTCGCGCGGAACATCGAACTGCTGAACTGCGTGGGCCACGGCGGGGGCATCGGCGCCTATCTGCAGCAGGTCACCAACGTGATCATTCGCAACTGCGTCTTCTGGCAGAACACCAACAACGCTGTCTTTGTCGGCAGCCAGGTCGGCGCGCTGCTGGAAAACAGCATCCTCGGTTCGACTTCGGCGAACATGGCGTTGTATTCCATTGCTCCGCCGGCGTCCGGTTTTTCCGCGAACTATAACGGATTGCATGCCGGGCCGGATACGCGGGTGGGGGTGAACCGGTCCACAAGCGCGCTGGCCGACAATCTGGCGGCCTGGCAAGCACTGTCCGGGGGGCTCGATGCCCGCAGCGTTCCGGGGGATCCCCGCATGGCGGATCCCGATCAATACGACTACCATCTGAAGACCCAGGAAACCCTGGGCCGGACATTGCCCAACGGCCAATTCACCGCCGATTCCGTTTCTTCCCCCTTGTTGGATGCCGGCAATCCGTCCTCCACCGCTTGGACCAATGAGCCAGGTGCCAATGGGGGGCGGATCAATATCGGCCGCTTCGGCGGCACGCGCGAGGCCAGCATCGCTCCGACCATGCCTTGGCTCCAGGCGGTTTCTTTTGCCGATGCCGGCGGGGTCTCCGATGGACCGGTGCCGTTGAACTGGATCGCCGGCGGCGGCTGGTCCAACCAGACCGCGAAAGTCGAGGTATCGTTGGACGGCGGCAACACCTGGGGGACGACCGTTACCTCCGGGGTGCCGATCACCAACGGTCTGGCGGTCTGGACCTTGGCGGGCCTGCCGGACACTCCGGCGGCCGCGTGGCGCGTGGTCTGCCTCGAAAACACCAATTCGATGGCCCAATCCACGAATTTCTTCGCCATCCGCAACGCCAGCCTGAATGTGTATGTCGCCACGGCGGATACCAACGCAAATGTCTATTGTCCGGTGCCCGGCCGGGCGACCAACTGGATGGCGACCGCGAGTGCCCCCTTGGATTCGCTCCGCACGGTGTTTGAGCGCTTCGACCTTGAGCCCGGTGACCGCATCTGGGTGGATTCGGGCACCTATGCCCAATCGGACGCGCTGGTCATCGGCATGAAGAATTCCGGGACGGCGGCCAACCCCGTGCGCGTAACCGGCAATACCAATGCCCCCTTCCAAGGGACGGTCCTGGCCCGCGTCAGCCGGACAGACGGATCGGCGGTGATACGGATATTGCAGGCGGGCGGGATCAGATTGGAGGCCCTGACGGTGTCCAACGCCTGGAACGGGATCGAAGTGGCCAATTCGCCTTCCGTCGTTATGGAATGGGTCCGGGTCACCGACTGCCTGGCCAGCGGCATCGGAGCCGGACCCAACACCCAGATGGATCTGGGGCGGGCGCTGTTGGAGAACAACCTGCGGTACGGCCTGCAAACGACCGGGGGCGTTGTGCGCATCCGAAACAGCCTGATGCGGAACAACGCCCAGGCCAACCTGGCCCTGCCGTCCGGCCAGATCGAGGTCAAGAACAGCATTCTGGAGGCGGTTGGCGCCGGCCGGTTTGTCTATTATTATCCGGCCATGTCCGGCGGCGGCACGCTGGTCTCCGACTACAACAATATCCGGGCCTGGGAGGGGGCCAACGTGGCGGGCGGGACCAACCGCCTGGCCGATCGCTTCCTGATCGATTGGCAGATCAGCACTGGTTTCGCCAACGACAAGCGCAGTTTCGGATATGCCCCGCTGTTCGCCAACCCGGCAGGCTATGATTTCCATTTGCAGAGCCAGTATGGTCGTTTTGACCCCGGCACCGGCGCACATATCCTGACGGACACGAACACCTCCCGCCTGATCGATCTGGGGGACCCGGCGGACCTGTTTGGATCCGAGCCGATGCCCAACGGCGGCCGCATCAACGTGGGGCTCTACGGCAACACGCCCGAAGCCAGCAAGAGTTCAGGGCAGGGAGCCTTGGTGCCCCTGACGATGTCCGACGGCGGGACCATCCGGGGTGAGGCGAAACTGTACTGGGCCTTTCCGGGCATTGCCAGCAATGAGATTGTCAAGGTGCAGTTCTCCGGGAACGGGGGCGAAACATGGAGCGACATCGACACCAACAACATCTATGCCAGCGCGGGCGCCAGTGGGTTGGCGTGGCAGACCACCAACTTCCAGAGCACCGCCCAGGGGGTCTGGCGGGTCATGACAACCAATGAACCGCCCATCATAGGGCAGACCGAGACGTGGTTTGCCCTCAAGAATCAACCCCTGGCCTACTACATCAACGACGGCAGCATGGCGGGCGATGTATATTGCGAGGTCGCCGGGAGTCCTGCCCATACAGGATTGGGACCGGATTCACCCCTGGATTCGCTGGCTCGCCTGTTGGGCCGGTACAAGGTGGAGCCGGGGGACACCGTGTATGTGGATACGGGACGTTATCCCCTGTCCGAGCCGATGCGATTCACGCTGCCCGGGATCGGTGCCACCAACCGTCTGGTGATCCAGGGCAGCACCAACGAGGCGGCTGGGGGCACGGTCTTCACCAATTCCGCCGGCAGCACCGTCATTGAATTCCAGAACGTCCAGCAGATGGAGCTGCGGGACCTGCATCTCCACGGCGGCGCCCGCGGGCTCCGGCTGAACCAGTCCAGTTCGAATTACTTTGTGCGCCTGCGTTCCGTCGGGGCGGGCGTCAATGCCTTCCAGTTGGAAAAGGCATCCGACCAGAACCGGTTCATCCAGTGCGCCGCGCTCGATTTCTTCCGGACGGGATTCACCATGGACATGTCCACGAACAACTACTGGATCAGCGGGGTCATCGCCCCTGTCGGGGTGACCACCAGCGGCACGGCCATGTCCACCGGCACCTTGATGGACGCCAAGTCCGGGCGTCTCTATGTGAGCAACAGCGTATTCGCGGCCCGCGGGCCGGCGGACGTTATCTATCAGGCCGGTCCGGGGGAGGTCATTCGCGGAGATTACAACTGCTACCACCGGGTCTATGAAAGCGCGGGGCTGGGGGTGATTACCGATCCCGACATTCCTTTCGGGGTCAACCGCATTGTCTTGGAGCATCTGGGCGCCTGGCGCGACCAGAACCAGAGCGACACCCATTCCATGGATGCCGACCCGTTGTTTGCGGATCTGTCCGCCGGCGATTTGCATCCCCGCAGTGCCCAAGGGCGCTACTCGCCCGCCACGGGGGAGTGGGTCGCGGATGCGGAAACCTCCCCGCTGATTGACGCTGCGGATCCCGCCTTGGACTGGACTCTGGAGCCGGGAGCCAACGGCCGCCGGGCCAATATCGGGGTCTACGGGAATACACCCTTCGCCAGCCAAACCCCCAGCAACGGGACCTTCGTTCTGCGGGGGTTGGGACAGGGAGGGTTGATTCGCGGCAGCCAGTCCCTGGAGTGGTTTGCGCGCGGATCGGCCACCAATCTCGGTCACATGGTGGACATCCTGGTTTCCACCAACAGCGGCGCCGGTTGGCAGACCATCGGCGCGAGCCTGGCGACAACAGGTTCCTTTGCATGGGACACGGCGGGTTGGCCTTCACTGCCGACGTTCCGCTGGCGCGTGCAAAGCCAAAGCCAGCCCGCCTGGCGGACGGAGTCCGAGCGGGACTTTATGGTTCGCAACACCAACCTGGTCTACTACGTGAATGATGGTTCCACGGCGAATGACCTCTACACTACGGCGCCCGGCGCGGCGACCAACACCGGCCGGAGCGCCGCCTCTCCGCTGGCTTCTTTGGGAGAGGTTCTGGAACGTTACGATCTGGAACCGGGCGACATCGTCTGGGTCGATACCGGGGTATATTCCAATGCCGTGCAGACAGCAATGGGCTACGCCGACAGCGGCACGGCGGCCGATCCCGTTCAAATCCTCGGCAGTACGCACCCGGATGGCAGTATCCTGCTTGACCGCGGTATCTGGTTCTTCAACGTGCGCGGCTGCCGGCTCGAAAATATGCGATTCTCCGCCTCGATTCCATCCCGCGATGCGATTTCCGTCGACCGGTCGGAAGACATGGCGGTGCAACAGGTGGATGTTTCCGGATCCTGGGGCACCGGGATCGGCATCGATTTGAGCTCCAATGTCGTGGTACGAAATTTCTCGGTGGCCGGGGCCCGGACCAACGGGGTGGCCAACAGCAAATCGTACAACACCCTGCTGGAATTCGGCGTGCTCTGGTCGAACGCCCTGGGCCAGATCCAGGTGCGCAACGCCCCCCGGCCGCCCCGTCCGTCGGGCGATAGCAACACCAACGGATTTGTAACCGTGAGCAACTGCGTTTTGGGAGCATTTGGCCAGCGTATTCCTGTCTATGCGATCCAGGGCAATTTGCAGGCCGATTTCAACAATCTCTTCATCGGCAGCGGCGCACTGGCGGGGTTGGCCATCCTCGCGACTTTCGAGAAGGAATATGATTCCGTTGGCAACTGGTCGGCGGAAACAGGCCAGGATCTCCACAGCCTGTCACACGACCCGCGGTTCGCGGATGCCGGGGCGGGCGACTTCCATCTGAAAAGCTCCGCGGGGCGGTACCATCCCCCGACGGGCGAATATGTGCTGGATTCGGCCCTGGAGAACTCGCCTCTGATCGATGCGGGGGATCCCGCCCGGGCCTGTACGGAACCGGCTCCCAATGGCGGCCGGGCGAACATCGGACGCCATGGGAATACCCCCGAAGCCTCCAAAACGCCGACCAACGCCGTCCTGACGTTGATCAGCTTCAATGACGGCGGCCGGGCAGTGGGAACGGATGTGCCGGTGAATTGGCTGGCGAGGGGTGCGGCCACCAATGCCACCGTCTCCATCTCCTATTCCGCGGATGGCGGCGCGACCTGGACACTCTTGACCAACGGAATTTCCGCCAGCGCGGGATTGTGGGTCTGGAATTCAACCCATGTGGCGCAATCGGTTCAGGCCAAACTGAAGATCCAATTGGAGGACGGCAGCGGGATTTTCACCCAAAGCGACAAATTGTTTGCCGTGCGCAACCAGCCATTCTCTTTTTACATCAACGATGATTACACGACCAACGACGTGTATTGTACCGTGGCAGGAAACAATGCCAACAGCGGGTTGACACCGGAAGCTCCCATGGCGGATTTCAATGCGCTGCTGGCCAAGTACGATCTGGACAGCAGTGTGAACGGGGGGGATGTGGTCTATATCGATACCGGCGTCTATCGCGGGGTCTCCCCCTGGCGGATCACCCAGACGGATTCCGCCGGAGATGTCAGCCTGCCCCCGGTGGTTTTTCAGGGGGTGCCGCGGACATCCACTGGCCGGACCATCCTGGATCGCTCGTTTGCCGCCGAGGGCATCACCATGGAATATGTCATCGGAGTCGAACTGCGGGATCTGGTGGTGTCCAACACGATCGACAAGGCCGTGACGATCAAAAACAGCCTCATGGTCACTGCCGAGGACATGACCGTCGAGGCGGGCAATCTGGCGTTCAGCCTGGAGAATGGGGCCGGGCTGCGGCTGTCCCGCTGCCTGGTGTTGGATTGTGTCCAGGCTGCCTCCATTGCCACACCTGCCTCACTGCCTGTGGGGCTGGCCGCGCCATTGCTCGAGCACAATGTCTTCTGGCAACCTTCCAGCGACGCCATTGTCCTGCAGGGGGCTGCGGTTGTTCGGAACAACATCTTCGCTTCCGCGCCGGGGCAATACGTTTATCTGCTCAACTCAAGCTCTAACCTGGTTTCCGACTACAATGCCTTTTGGCGCGGAAGTGGCGGCCGCATATGCCGTCAAATCCAGCCCAGTTATATATCGCCGGTGCCCTTGGTCTACGAAACCGTGGGCCACTGGGCGGCCGCCACCGGCCAGGATCGCCACTCCTTTGATGGCAACCCGTTGCTGGCCGATCCCCTTAACCGCGATTTCCATCTGCAGAGCCAGGCGGGCCGTTTCCTGCCGTCCGGCGGCTGGACGAACGATGCGCTTTCCTCGCCGCTGATTGATGCAGGCTGGCCGCAATCCGAAGCCTGGTCGAGCGAACCCGATCCCAATGGCGGCTGGGTCAATATCGGCCTGTATGGCGGCACGCTCCAGGCGTCGAAGTCGCCGACCAATGCGGCGTTGCATCTGGTGTCGCTGAACGGAGGCGGCATCGCCTCCGGGCCAACCCTGTTGAGCTGGAAGGCGGCCGGCGCGACAACGGGACATACGGTCCGGTTGGAGGTTTCCAGCGACAACGGCGCCACATGGGTCCGCATTGCGGAAGGGATTCGCGCCGATTTGGGAGAAGTGGTCTGGAACAGTCTCGGATTGTCCTCCTCGCCGCGGGCATTATGGCGCGTGCAGGATGAACAGCAGGCCGGAGTGGAGGCGGTCAGCGAACGCAACTTCACCATCCATAATGATCCGATCTATTATTACGTAAACGATGAATCCCAGGAAGGCGATCTCTATTGCAGCGCGCCCGGGACCTCCGGCAACACAGGCCTTTCTCCTGCCTCGCCCCGGCGCCAGGTCGCGGACATCCTGACCGACTACGATCTGGAACCGGGCGACGTGATTTACGTGGATGCCGGCAACTATCCCCTGGCGGAACCGATTGTGATCGGCGACCTGGATGCCGGCGATATATCGAGGGATCCGGCGCGGCAGGTGACCATCCAGGGCAGTACCAATTTGCTGGGGACCGGCACCTTGTTCGTCGTTCCCGATCCGGAGAAAACCGGCTTTCTCCTGGATGGCACGTATGGCATTCGCTTCAGCCATCTGGAAATGGTTGGCCCCAGCATCGGCTTGGCCATTCAGGACGGTCATTACATCTCGGGCGATTGGCTGCGAATCCGGGGATGCGGCAACGGGATCAGCATCCAGTCCTCCTCCAATATTTTCATCACGCACTCGGTACTGGATGGCAACCAAAACGCCGGTATCCGGTTTGCGGGCGGAAATCGGGGGGAAAGTCTGTGGGTGGATGCGAGCGTCCTGTGGTCGAACAGATACGGCATCTATCTGCTTTCCGGCAATGTCTATATTACCAATTCGATTGTGGGTGCGGTTGCGCCCGGGTCGTTCGGATTCTTCCAGCAGTTGGGGCAACCCGGGACATTCCAGAGCGATTATAACAACCTGTTTGTCTCCGGCCCGAATGTCGGGGTGAGCGCCGTGCAGTCCGGCGGCGGATCCAGTGCGCGCACTTCCGTCTACGCCACGGTGGCTGCCTGGACGCGCGCCACCGGCATGGACGTCCATTCCCTGGCGCAGGACCCGCAGTTGGCCGATCCCGGCAATGGCGATTTCCATCTCAAAGCGCGAAGCGGACGGTATCTGCCTGGCACCGGCTGGGTCTTTGATTCCGTGAACTCCCCGCTGCTGGATTCCGGGGATCCTCTTTCGCCCGCATGGACAGCGGAGCCCGCCCCCAACGGCCGCCGTCTGAACATGGGGCTGTATGGCGGCACGGCCGAGGCCAGCAAGAGTCCCATGGACGGGGCGCTGACTTTGATCTCCCTCAACGATGGCGGAGTGGCCTCGGGGCAGGTCGAACTGCAGTGGACCGTGGGGGGGGCGGCGACCAACTACACGCTCTGCTTGGAGTACTCGCCTGACGACGGAGCCACCTGGACCAATATCATCTGCGGCTGGCCGGCCAGCAAAGGCAGTTATTCGTGGGACAGCGTGCCCTATGGACGGTCCGCCCTCGGCCGTTGGCGCGCCTACTGCCTGGAGGACGAATCCCTGTTTGTAACCAGCCAGGCCCGATTCACCCTGCGCAATGGCGGGCAGATTCCCTACTACGTGAACGACGCCAGCACCGCCGGGGATGTCTATTGCACCGCGCCGGGAAATGATACCCATGACGGCCTGACTCCCGCCACGCCCAAGGCCAGCTTGCAGGCGATTCTCGACGAATTCGAATTGGAGCCGGTCGACGTGGTCTACGTGGACGCCGGCACATACTTTGCCGGGGCGCCCCCGATCACGATCACGCAGACCGATTCCGGCTGGAGCAACCTTTATGTGACCATCCAGGGCAGCACCAATCCCGCCGCGCCCACTATGCTGCGCGCTCCCTCCCTGACCACGCCCTTCGTGATGGAACTGAAATACGCCGTCAATGTCCGCCTGAAAAACCTGTCGATCATCAATGCCGCGGCGGGCCTTGTGGCCAACTATACCTCCGGGTGCGAACTGGATTCGGTGCGCCTGGAAGGCAATCAGGATGTCGGTCTGCAACTGCAAAACGATAACGAAGGGTTCCGGCTGGTCCGGTCCATTCTGCGCAACAACAACAGTCTCCAGGGGGGATTGGGCGCGGCCATCAACCGCAGCTCGCTCAGCATCGAAAACAGCGTGTTCTGGGGCAGCCCCAAGGCGGTATTCATCAGCAGCGGCAACCTGACGGTGACCAACAGCGTGATGGAAGCCTCGGGCCCCGGCGGACGCATCTATGATTTCGCCTCAGGAGCCTCTGCCACCGCGTTCCGTGGAGATTACAACGCCTACTCCCTCAACAACGGTGCGCTGATCTGTGAGCAGCAGCGGCCGGCGATTGGTTCTGAGTTTTACGGCGACCTGCCGGCCTGGACCGCCCTGACGGGGGCGGACCGCCACAGCATGTCGCAGGATCCCCTGTTTGCCGATGCGGTCCGGGGTGATTTTCACCCCCGCAGCACGCAGGGCCGATTCGTTTCCGGCATCTGGACCAACGATGCCGTCCTGTCGCCGCTGGTGGATGCCGGAGCGCCGGGATGGCCGGCGGACCGGGAGCCCGCCCCCAACGGGGGCATCATCAATATCGGGGCCTATGGAAATACACCCGAATCCTCCATGACCCAGACCAATCCGCCCTGGCTGCGCGTGGTCTCATACAACAGCGGCGGGACCATGGCCGGGACCGTGCTGCTGTACTGGCTGCACGGCGGCATGTCCAGCAATGCCCACGTGCAGTTGGAGTATTCCACGGACTATGAAATTTCTTGGAATCCCATTGCCAGTAATCTTCCGGCCGGATCGCGTGAATACGCCTGGGATGTCAGTGGATTGCCGCTCAGCATCGGCTTGAACTGGAAGGTGGTGCTCCAATCCGACACCAATGTATTCGACATCTCGGATACTCCGGCGTCCCTGAAGACCAAAAACTACGACTATTATGTCAACGACGGGTCCACCGCGGGCGATGTCTGGTGTTCCAGTCCCGGCATGCCCTGGGACCCCTGGACCACCATCGGCACCAACCCGGCCATGCCGATTGACAGCCTCAATTCCCTGCTGGAACACTATCCCGTCGGCGGCGGCGACCGGGTGTACGTGGATACCGGAATCTATCCGGTGTCGAGCGCCGCCCGGCTGATCCTGGAAAACGCCAATGCCGGCACCGAGAGCAAGCCGCTGCTGATTTTCGGCAGCACCAATATACTGGCCGGCGGCACGCAGCTGATTGGCGATGGCGGAACGGACGGATTGATCATCCGGAATACGCGCAACATCGAAATTTCGGATATGCGGATCTCCGGATCGCGGAACGGACTGACGATCCAGAATGTTTCCGGAATCCGGCTCACCGGCCTCCGGGTCTTCAACAATCTGACCAACGGGCTGGAGGTTGCGGGCGGCGATGTCGAATTACGCAACAGCCTGGTCTGGGCCAACGGAAACTACGGACTGGTGTCTGGCGGCCAAAGCGGACGTGCGGTGGTCAACTGCACCTTCTGGGGCAATCAAGCCGGACAGATTCTGAACAGCGGCGGCCTCCGGGTGTCCAACAGTATTCTGGTCGCCACCAACCTGGCCCCCGTATTTTATGAGGCCGGGCAATCCGGGAATGTCAACGGCGATTACAACCTGTACGGAATGGTACCGGGCGGGACGCTTGGCACCAACACCGCGGAACGAATCTCCTATGTCAATCTGCGCCAATGGCAGGACAAGGAGCGCGATTTGCACAGCTTGGTGGCTGATCCGTTGTTTATCAACCCGGCGGCGGGAGACTTCCACCTCCAGAGCCGGGCGGGATATTGGAGCAATGGCACGTGGGCGACAGCCGCCAACACCTCCTGGGCCATTGATGCCGGCGATCCCGCCGCGCTCATCGCCGGCGAATTGCCCCCCCATGGCGGACGCATCAATCTCGGGGCCTTTGGCGGCACCGCGCAAGCGTCCAAGAGCGATTCTTCCGTGCCGGAACTCTTTCCGACCACCCTGCGGGACGGCGGCGTGACGGTCCAAGGGCAACCGCTGTTCTGGCTCTACCGAGGCCTCGCTGCGACCAACAACCTGCGCATCCAATATTCGCCCGACGGAGGCCTCACCTGGGTGACGGTCGCCGACGGCATTCAGGCTGGATCTGCCCCCTTCTACTGGTTCAGTTCGGAGACCCCGACGCCGGAAGCTCTGTGGCGGATCGTCTTGCAGTCCAACACCAACATCGCCGGAACGACGTCAACGCTTTTCACCTTCCGGCCCACCCCCCTGACCTATTATGTCAATGATGCCAGCACCACCGGAGATGTCTATACCTCGGCCTTTGGCGCCGCCGGCAACAAGGGCTATGTTTCCCGCAGTCCGTTGCACTCCATCCGGGCCGTGCTGGACAGATATCAGCTGGGGGGCGGCGATGAAATCAAAGTGGACACGGGGTCCTACCTCTTGACGGATTCCGTGTTTATCACCCCGCTCAACAGCGGTTCAACCAACAATCCCGCCAAGATCACCGGGAGTACCAATTTCGCCGCCGGCGGTTCCTGGTTGCAGCCGGCCGCCGGCTTTCTGAGTCCCGCTTTCCAAATTCATCAGGCGCGGTACATTCAAATCGCGAACTTCCGCCTGACCGGATTCACCAATGGAGTGGCAAGTTCCGGAACTGGCACCCGGTTCTGCACCTTGGCCGATCTGGATATCCAGGCTTCGATCGGGCCTGGCGTGGCCCTCGCTCAGGCCCAAGACACCCGGCTGGAACGGGTGTTGATCCGGGATGGCTTGAGTGTCGGCCTTTCGGCCAATTCGTCCGGACTGGAACTGCTGGGCTGCGTGGTGTGGTCCAACCGGGCTTCCGCGGTCAGCCTGAGCTCCACCGCTCTTTTCATGACCAACTCGGTCCTCGAAGCATCCGGCAGCGGTAACTATTGTTATCTGGCGTATACCAACGTCACGATGCGGACGGACTATAACAATCTGTTTATTCGCAATGGCGCCCAGATTGCCTTCAAAGACGCCATGCAATATGAAAAGCTGCCCCAATGGGTCCGGGGATCCGTTCAAGACTTGCATTCACTCAGCACGGATCCTCTCTTTTCTGATCCTGCGGCCGGGGATTTCCATCCGCGCAGCCGCACGGGCCGGTATCAACCTGGAACGGGGTGGGTGTCGGATGTTCCGGAAGACGGCCGGCCGGACTACTCGCCGCTCATCGACATGGGGGATCCCCGCACGGCCTGGAGCAACGAGCCCGCATCCAACGGAGGCCTGCCGAACATCGGACTGTATGGCAATACGTGGCAGGCGAGCAAGAGCAACACGAACCAGTGGCTGCTGGCGGTTACGGCCATGTCTGGCGGGATCATGTCCGGCGGCATCACCCTTACCTGGGGCTACGGCGGCGGCATTCCCAGCAATGCCCTGGCCCAGCTGCAGTACTCCTACGACGATGGAACCGCAAACTGGAGCCTGATCGGAAATGTTCCCGTCGGCGCCCGGGAATTCTATTGGCAAAGCGATTTGGTACAGGCCGGCATTGAAAGGTTTTTCAGCAGTCCGGCCGGACGCTGGCAGATCTTCTTGGTCGAGGCCACCAACCTGGTGGACCGGACCGATACCTATTTTGGCCTGCGCAACAATCCGTTCAAGTATTATGTCAATGACCTGTCGACCGCCAATGACATCTATGCCGCAGGTCCCGGTGACGATGCCAACATGGGATTCTATCCGGCGGCGCCCAAGCTGACGCTGGGCGGGCTGCTGGCAGATGTGGACTTGGAGCCGACCGACCAGGTCTTGATCGACACAGGAGTTTATGAATCGGACACCAATGTGCCGTCGGTGCGCTGGGAGGCTTCGGATGCCGGGGCCCCCGGACAACCCGTGCTGGTGCGTGGCTCCACCCATCCAGACGGATCCCGCTTCGTCTTCACCAGCCTCGATCCCTCCGTCCGCGGCTTGGTTGAGGTTCAGGCCCCTTTCCTGGATGTGCGGGATCTGCAGTTTGTCCGGCAAAACCTGGAATTCACCGGTTCCGGGCTGATTGTCAGCAATCTGTCACTGACCAATGGTTCCCTGGATGTCAGGAGCGACGCTTCCCGGTTTGAAGACATCGGGATCGACCGCGGTTCGGTTTCGTTGTCCGGCATGAGCAATCGGCTGGACCGGATGCGGCTGCGATGGGGCGATGCCACTCTCATCGGAACCAATGCCGTTTTGACCCGGTCCGTGATCTACACCACCAACCAAAACGCCATGGCGTTGACCGTCAATGCGGTCAGCCCGGTGGTCTCAAACTGCACCGTGGTCTCCTCCCGTGGAACCGCTGTCGCCAAATACGGAATTGGCACGTTGCGCCTGGGCCACAACATCCTGGTGGCCGGCGGCGTTGCGGATACCAATGCAGTCATCTCCTGGCAGGACGGCGGCCTGCTCTCCGACTGGAATAACTTGCTGGCCCGGGATTCGGCGTGGATCGGCGTCCGGAAAGACAAGTGGGAGAAACTGGCTTATTGGCAGGCGGCCGAGGGACAGGACGCCAACAGCGTGTCCTTCGATCCCCTTTTCCAGAATGAACTCCAGGGGGATTTCCATCTGAATTCCATGACCGGCCGCTGGAGTCCGATCTTCAACGATTGGGATGTGGACGGGGTGCACTCGCCGCTGATCGACCTGGGGAATCCCTGGATCGGCACGGGTGACGAGCCCTGGCCCAACGGCTACCGACGCAATCTGGGCGCGTATGGCGGCAGCGCCCAGGCCAGCAAGAGTTTGACGAATCTCTGGCTGACCGCGTTGACGCAAAACGACGGCGGCGTCCTGAAGGGCTCCAACGTGGTCCTGCGCTGGGCCGCCGGCTATGCCTCCGGCAAGACCGTTGCCCTGCAGTACTTCAATGGATCCGCTTGGACCAACATTGCCACGGGCTTGTCCGCCGACAGCGGAACCTATATGTGGGACACCACGACGGTACCCGACAGCTTCAACGCCAAGTGGCGCGTCGTGGCCGAAGACGGCTCGGGCGTGTCGGATGAAACCGATGCCACGTTCCCGCTGCGCAACCACGTCCAGCAGTTCTATGTCAACGATGCCAGCCAGGAGGGCGACATGTACTGCTCGGCCCCGGGTGCGGCCGCCCACAACGGCCTGACTCCGGCCACCCCCAAGGCCAATCTGCAGCAGATTCTGGATCAGTACGACTTGGAAGGGGGCGACACGGTCTACGTGGATACCGGCACCTACTCGACGAATGCCAACCTGCGCATCATCTGGTCGCGCAGCGGCGATTCCTCCGCGGATGTGGTCATCCAGGGCAACACCAACGTCCCCCTGACCGTGCTGGACCGCAGCGGCGCAACGGGTTTTCCCGCCGTGGGCATTGACGTGAAGGCTTCACAGATCCAACTCAACCATCTCGTCGTGAAGAACGTGGACCGGGGCTTCCTCCTGGATTCCAACCGGAACGTCACGATCCGGGGCGGCTTGTTCATGGATACGGCGACCGGGGTCGCGGCCGACGGGGCCCAGAACACCCAGATTCGGAATACCGGTTTCTGGCGTACGGGCTACGGAGTCAGCCTCAACAACACTGCGACTTCGGTACTGGAAAACCTGACCTTCGCCCAGTCCATCCTGGCCGGCATTCGCTTGAATTCCTCCGTGCTCGACACGCTGCGGAACAACATCTTCGTGCCGCGCACCAACGCCTACGCCTACGCCATCGGCACGGCGACCTCCCTGCTGGCCAACGCCACTCTGGATTACAATCTCTATGATTTCAGCGCGGAAGGCTCCGACTTCTATGCCGGGGCGCCCTTCGGCAGGGACCTCCGCCGGCTGCAAGTGGGCAAGGTGTTCGGCACCCCCAAGTATGGAGGTCTCAACCGGGACTTCCGCAGCGCCGTTGCCCCGGCCAGTCTGGCCGACATCGATGCCGGAGATTTCCACCCGCGGTCGGAATACGGACGCTGGGAGAACGGCGGCTGGACTCTGGATACCAATACCTCCTGGGCGGTTGACCATGGCGATCCGGACCAGGATGCCGGTTTAGAACCTTCGCCCAACGGTGGGCGCCGGAACATCGGCATGTATGGCAACACCGTCCAGGCCAGCAAAGGCGACAGTGTTGACGTATCCTACGACCTGCGCACGCTGGTCAATCCAAACCAGATCATCAAGCAGGATGATCCGATCTGGCCCATGATCTGGTCCGCCCATGGGATTCCCGCCGATGAGCAGGTGCAGGTGCAGTTCTCCGGCGATGGCGGCCTGTCTTGGATCACCCTGACCAATACCTCGGCCCATACGGAATATTATGTCTGGCAGGCGCTGGTCGGGTTCCAGACGGTGAAGGGGCGCTGGCGGGTCATCGGCGTGAACAATCCCCTCGTCTTGGCTGAGAGCCCGGCCGGAGATGACGGCGGCTTCGATGTCCGCTATCGCGACTTCGAAATCCTGACGGGGCCGCTTCCGGTCCGGGGCCTGATGCGGTTCGACTGGGCCGGTGGCGTGCAGGGCTTGCGCTACCGGATCGAGTATTCCGACGACTTCGGCCAGACCTGGCATCCCTGGGAGGAAATTTATAACGGTCCGGCTCCCATGAATCGCAGCAATTTTGTGATTCCCGTCGGGGAATCCGCGCTGGTGTATTCTTTCGAGGACCGGACATCCTATCTGCGAAGGACCCGCTGGTATCGGATCTGGGAAGTATCGGAATAGGGGTTTGAACATGCGGCGACCCGCGTGGCGGCGAACCGCCCTGGCCGGTACGGCCGTGCTGGTGCTGCTGCTGGTGCCGTTGCCTTTGCCGAAGGACTCCCGGATGGGGCATGCCGCCGCCGGCGCGGTGCATGTGCTGCTGTTTGCCGGATTGGCCCGGGCCGCGGGGAGCGTCTGGCCGGAACGGATTTCCCGCGGGTTCCTCTGGCTGGGACTAGCCCTGTTGGCGGCCGTCGTGGAGACGATCCAACCCTTGGTCGGGAGGTCAGCCGGTTGGGCGGATTGGCTGTATGGAGCCGGCGGCGCCGCCTGTCTTTGCGGCGGCTGGCCCCTGCGCCCGGGAACGCGCCGCCGCTGGGTGGCGCTGGGCGCGCTCGCCCTGTTTCCGCCGGTCTGGGAGGCCGCCATGTGGCATCAGGAAATACGGGCCTTTCCCGTGCTTGCGCAGTCCGGCGCCTGGTGGGCTCGCCGGAGCTGGACGCTGAATGGCGTCGACTTGTCTGTTGATCCGCACCGCCGGTTCAAGGTGGCGGGACGGGCGGCGCCGGATGACGGCGCCCCGTCGCCGTACCCGGGAGTGTTCCGCCGCGGGGTCCATCGCGATTGGCGCGGCGTTGAATCCTTGCGCACCGCGGTGTTCTGGCCCAAAACCGAACCGGCCGTTTTTGCGGTTCGGGTGGACGATCGTCCCGGAAATCCGCCTTACGCAGAACGATTCCAGAAGGAGCTGCTGATCACCCAGGGGTGGAATGTCGTGGAAATTCCCGCCGCCGAATTCGGAAGGTCTGCGGGCGGCCGGCCCTTGAACCTGGAAAACGTCTGCCAGTGGGGGGTTTTTCTTGTCTCGAATGTGTCCCTGGACTATTTTCTGCTCGAGCCGGTGCATTTAGTTCCGGCACGGAATGCCCCATGAAGTTGTCGATTGTCATACCCGTTTACAATGAAGCCGGAACCATTGCCCGGGTCGTGGATGCGGTCCATTCGGTCGAAATCGGCATGGAGAAGGAAATCCTGCTGGTGGACGATTGTTCCCGCGACGGCACGCGGGAGGTACTGCAGAACATGGCCGCAGCGGATCCGGATCTGCGCGTTCGGTTTCACGACGTCAACCAGGGCAAGGGAGCCGCCCTGCGGACGGGATTTGCCGCGGCGACTGGCGACATCGTGATCATCCAGGATGCCGATCTGGAATACGATCCCCAGGAATATCCGCGCCTGCTTCGGCCCATTCTGGACGGCCATGCCGACGTGGTGTACGGTTCGCGCTTTTTGGGCGGCGGGGCGCACCGCGTGGTCTTCTATTGGCACTATCTGGGCAACAAGCTGCTGACCACGCTCTCCAACATGACCACCAACCTGAACCTGACGGACATGGAGGTCTGCTACAAGGTCTTCAAGCGCGAGATCATCCAGAACATCCCGCTCAAGGAAAACCGGTTTGGATTCGAGGTGGAGATCACCGCCAAGGTGGCCCGGCGCAAGTGCCGGATCTACGAGGTGCCCATCTCCTACTACGGGCGGGACTACTCCGAAGGCAAGAAAATCAACTGGAAAGACGGCTTCAGCGCCTTGCGCTGCATCGTCAAATACGCGTTCATGGACTAGCCCTTCCGCCGGAGCGCGGGCATCCGGCCCGCCGTGCCGAAGAATTTCAGTCCAGATATCCTGCATTGCGCAGACGATCCCAGGTCACCGGAACTGGAGGGCGGCGATCCTGGAGGGCGGCGCGCACATATTTGCCGATCATGTCGGTTTCCAGATTAACCCGCGCGCCGGATGCCAGGGAGGAGAGTGCCGTGTGGCTCCAGGTGTGGGGGATGACATGGACGGAAAACATGTCGGGGCCAGCGGTCACGACGGTCAGGCTGACGCCATCCACGGCGATCGATCCCTTGGGCACGATGTCCGCCATCAGATTTTCCGCCTCGATGACCAGGATCCGGTCGCGACCGGCGGTTTCGACCCGGCGCACGTCTCCGGTCCCGTCCACATGGCCGCTAACCATATGGCCCCCGAGCGGATCGCCCATCCGCAGGGCTCGTTCCAGATTCAGCCGATCGCCCGGCTTCTTGCCGGCCAAGGCGGTCTTTTCAAATGTTTCCCGCAGCACGTCGAAGGCCAGCCGCTCGGCCTGCTGGTCGATTAGTGTCAGGCAGGCGCCGTTAACGGCCACGCTTTCGCCAATCTGCAGCGGGGAATCGAATTGCGCCGTCAGGGTCAATCGCCCGGCCGCCCCCTGAAAGACGATGCGCTCGAGCTGCCCGACTGCCTGAATGAGACCCGTGAACATTCAATCCTCCCGGGCTTTCGGGAACAGGTGTACGAACAGGTCCGGGCCGATTCGACGGACATCCCGAATCCGGAACCCGGGAGCGGACTCCAGCATCCAATGCCGAGTGCCAACGGCGCCGACAGGCCCGCCGATCAGTTTCGGAGAAATGAACAGGCAGAGTTCATCCACCAGGCGTGCCCGCAGCAGCTCGCCGGCCACAATCCCGCCGCCTTCGCACAGAACCCGCAGGATGCCCAGGTCCCCGAGCTCCTTTGCCAGGGCCGGAAAAAATCCCCGGCGGGGCAGTTCCAGCACCTTGACGTTGGCCGCGCGGAGCCGGCGGGCGCCGCCCGGGTGCCAGCCGCGCGGGGCGGCGATGATGGTCCGGTCGGCATGGACATCACGGAAAACCTGTGCCGCAGCCGGCAACGGCCGGTCCCGCACCACGATGATCCGCCACGGATTGCGCTGGCGGTCCGGCCGCGGCCACAAGGAGGGATTGTCATGCCGGACCGTACCGGCGCCAACCAGGATGGCATCCGCCCTGCGCCGCATGGCTTGAATTTCCCGACGGGCGTCGGGGCCGGTGATCCAGCGGGAATGATGCCGGAAATCGGCAAGGCGGCCATCCAGCGACACGCCGAGCTTGAGGGTGAAGAACGGGCGATGCCGCACAACCTGACAGGCAAACGGCGCGATGAGTTCACGGGCTTCCGGCCCGCCGACACCCGTCAATACCTGGATTCCTCCCTGGCGCAGAACGCGCAATCCTTTGCCCGCATGCCGGGGATTGGGGTCCGCGGCGCCGACCACCACCCGGGCGATTCCGGCCTGCTGAATGGCCGTTGTGCAAGGCGGGGTGCGTCCAAAGGTGCTGCAGGGTTCCAGGGTGACATACAGAGTGGCGCCTTTCGCCCGCGGTCCGGCCTGGCGCAACGCATGGATTTCCGCGTGGGGACCGCCGGCCTGACGGTGCCAGCCCTGTCCAAGAATCCGATTGTTCTTCACCACGACCGCGCCAACCGGAGGATTGGGACGGGTCAAGCCTTCCCCGCGGCGGGCAAGTGCCAGGGCCGTTTGCATCCACTTCAAATCGGAATCGGAAAAGCGGCTCATTTCAATTCGTCTCCGTTCACAAGGGCATCGGCGAAGGCGGCGGGATCGAAGGGAACCAGGTCATCCATGGCTTCGCCCAGCCCCGCAAAGAAGATGGGCAGCTCCAATTCCTGTCGGACTGCGAACAGAAAGCCGGCCTTTGAACTGCCGTCGAGCTTGGTGACGATGGCCCCGGTCAGCGAAGTCATTTCGTGGAACTGGCGTGCCTGTACGACGGCATTTTGGCCGAGCATGGCATCCAGCACGACCCAGGTGTGGTGGGGCGCCCCCGGCAGCCGTTTGGCCATGGCGGCGCCCAGTTTCTGGAGTTCCCGCATCAGCGGTTCCCGGGTGTGCATGCGGCCGGCCGTGTCCACGATTACGGTGTCGCACCCGCGGGCGAGGGCGGCGTCGATGGCGTCATAGGCCACCGCCGCGGCATCGCCGCCCGTGGCGCCTATCACGGCCTCGCAGCCAAGGCGTTCGGCCCACAGCTTGAGTTGATGCGATCCGGCGGCGCGGAAGGTGTCGGTCGCGCCCAGGAGCGGCCGGCGGCCGGCCAGCAGGGCCATCCGGGCCAGTTTGGCCGCGGTCGTGGTTTTGCCGGAGCCGTTCACTCCCACCAGCAGGATGGTACACGGATCGGGCAGGGCATGCCAATCCAGTGTGGGAGCGGGTTCAAGCGCCGCCACCAGTACCCGGCGCAAGGTGGCTGCCAGGGACTCCCGGCGCGAGGCGGACTGTTCCCACTCGCGCGACAGGGATTGGACCAGGCGCATGGGCACGTCGGCGGTGATGAGCAGGTTGGCGATCTCCTCCCTGGTTTCCGGGGCGGCAAGCGTCGGCGCGGATACGGCCCGCAGCGCGTCGACCAGGCGGTCGCGTGTCTTGCGCAGGCTCTGGAACCAGGAACCCATCGGCCGGACCCTATGTCTCCGTCCGGCCGGACGGCGGCATATGGGGCGCCCGCGCCGGCCGGTCCAATCCCAGGCGGATCCGGTCCAGGATGCCGTTGACGAACTTGCCGGATTCGATGGAACTGTAGGCCTTGGCGAGTTCCACCGCTTCATTGATCGAGACGACCGGCGGAATGTCGTCGCGATACAGCATCTCGAAGGCCGCGATGCGCATGGCATTGCGGTCCACGGTGCCCATCCGGGCGATTTCCCAGTTGTCGGCGTATTTGGCGATCAACGGGTCAATGTCCTGATGGTGGGCAATCACCCCGCGGGCCAGTTCTTCGGCGAACTGGCGGGTGCGGACGCGCGCGGGGCTGTTCCGCGCCTGCATATCAGCTGCGGGCGCCTCCGCGTCCATGTTTTCCCAGAACAGCCGGAATCCTTCGTCGAGGGATTCCTCCTGGTTGAATTCGGACTGGAAAAGAAACTGCAGCGCCCATTCGCGGGCTTCGTGGCGGCTTCCCATGGGGGGGCTCCTTTCAGGTCGGGGAGGAGTCCAGGAATAAGAGGCGGTTTTTCCAACGCGCCATCATTCCCATGTTCCAATAATCCCTCATGTCCATGTTTTTCGGCGGTTAGCCGATCGCCTTCATCAGGGCGGCCATTTCGATGGCGGTTTGGGCGGCGTGCCAGCCGCGATTGCCGGCCTTGCTGCCGCAGCGTTCGATGGCCTGATCGAGGTTGTCCGCGGCCACGATGCCATCGGCGACCGGCAGGCCGGTTTCCAGGCTGATCTGGGTGAGAGCGCGGGCGACCTGGGCATTGATGAGGCCGGCATGGGGCGTGGCGCCCTGGACCACGGCGCCGAGCGCCACGAGGGCGTCGAACCGGCCGGTTTGCGCCAGTTTCCTGATGGCGAGGGGTTGTTCAAAGGCCCCGGGGACCCAGACGATTTCGATGTTTTTTTCATCTGCTCCGTGGCGGGCGAGGCAGTCGAGGGCGCCCTTCAGGAGCTGGCCGGTGAACAGGTCGTTGTGCCGGCTGACCACCAGGCCGAACCGGAGCCCCTGGGCGTTCAGGCGGCCGCTGTATTCCTTGCATTTCATGGTGTCCTTTCCGGGTCAGATCAGGTGGCCCAGTTTTTCCTTTTTGGTTTTCAGATATCGTTCGTTATGCGGGGTGGGGGGGAAGACGATCGGCACCCGCTCCACGATTTCCAGGCCGTAGCCCTGGATGCCGACCACCTTGCGGGGGTTGTTGGTCAGCAGCCGCAGGCGGTGGATGCCCAAATCCAGCAGCATCTGGGCGCCGATGCCGTAGTCGCGCAGATCGGCGCCGTATCCCAGCTGCAGATTCGCCTCCACGGTATCCAGGCCCTGTTCCTGAAGGGCATAGGCATGCATCTTGGCGGCCAACCCAATGCCGCGGCCCTCCTGCCGCATGTAGAGCAGCGCGCCATGGCCCGCGGCGGCGATTTGCCGCAGGGCGGCGTGAAGCTGGCTGCCGCAATCGCACCGGCGCGAGCCAAACACATCGCCCGTCAGACATTCCGAATGGATGCGGACCAGGGGGGCCGGTTGCGTCCAGGGTTCGCCATGAACCAGGGCCACATGGTGGGCGCCGGTATGCACGTCGGCGTACAGATGCAGGCGGAAATCGCCGAATTCGGTGGGCAGGTCCACCTCGGTTTCCCGGCGGACGGTTTTCTCCCGCGCCCGGCGCCAGGCGACCAGGGCCGCCACCGTCAGGATGCGGAATTGATGACGCCGGGCGAATTCCATCAGGTCCGGCAGCCGCGCCATCTGGCCGTTGTCGTGCATGACTTCGCAGATGACGCCGACGGGAACGAGGCCGGCCAGCCGGGCCAGGTCCACGGCCGCTTCGGTATGACCCGTGCGGCGCAGGACGCCTCCGGGCACGGCCTGCAACGGAAAGACATGGCCGGGCCGGATGAAATCGTCGGTCCGCGCCTGGGCAGCGGCCAGCAGGCGGATGGTATGCGCCCGGTCGAAGGCGCTGATGCCCGTGGTGATGCCCTTCCGGGCGTCCACCGACACCGTGAAGGCGGTCCGGTAAAGGTCGCGTTCATCCAGCGGAGCCATGCGGCCCAGGCCCAGTTGGCACAGGCGCGGCTCCTCCATCGGCACGCAAATCAGACCCCGGCCGTGCGTGGCCATGAAATTGACCATTTCCGGCGTGATCTTTTCCCCCGCGGCGACCAAATCCCCCTCGTTCTCCCGGTTTTCATCGTCCACGACCAGCAACATGCCGCCGGCGCGCAGGATGTCCAGCGCCTCCTCGACCGAACAGAAGACCGACTCTTGACCGGCGGTATCCATCGCCATGAAAGACCGAAAACCTTTCTGTATTCGGGCGGGGGAGGGGAGAGAGCGGCGGTCAGATACCGCGGGTCTTCTTCCATCCAGACTGTGTACTGTCGGCCAAGGAATCGCACCTTGTCTGCCTGTCGGCTCGCGGGCTGTACCGCCGGTCGGGAATTTCACCACGCCCTGAAGACATCCAATACCCTATCACGCAGGCCCATCCTGCGCAACAGGAGAAATCAAGAATTCCGCGCGGCTTCCCTGCCGCGTTAGATCCGATTTTCCACACCGTGGAAACATTCTTTCCATTGTGTGGAAAAATCGGCCTCTTTTTTCCACAGTGTGGAAAAACCGCGATCCGGCCGCTGCCGGATTCCATTGTGTGGAAAATTGACCCAGGCGGTGGCGTCAGCCCGCCGCCTTGGATTCGTTCCACTCGTCGTCGGCGTCGTCGCCGGCCGCTACTTCGACCCGTTGTCCGCGGTTCAGGAGCCAGCGCAGGGCTCCAAAAGCCAGTCCGGGCACCACCAGGCCGACCATCATCAGATGCAGGAAGGTGAAATGATAGGTCATGTTGGGCTGGCCCCGGTAGAGGTTCCAGAAGATCAGCAGGCAGGAAATCCAGACGGTCAGGAAGTTGGGCAAGCCGTCGCCCGAGTGCATCCAGTGCAGTCCGGGGGTGCGCAGCTTCGTGATCGGATAGAAGATGTTCGAGCCCATGTGGCCGAGCTGGTCCTCCACGACATGCACGCCGTAGCAGGCGGCGATCGTGACGAAGCATTGCCAGGCCATGGCCCAGCCGGAGGCGAGCCAGGCCACCGCTCCGACGAGCACGCCCAGGATCGCGCCGACCGTGAGGGAGTGCGACCACTCGCGGTGCCAAGGCAGAAATTCCAGGTCGAGATCGCCGTTCGGCAGGGGATTGAAGCCGATGGTCGGGCCGTCGAAGATATCCACCTTCAGCGCGGCATCATAGGTCTGGATGACCTTGGCCTTGATCTTGGCGCGGGCGACGGTCGGATAGCGGTTCTCCGTGCCCTCCACCGGCACCTGGCCGGTGTTGACCACGGGACCGAACTTGACCGCGACCTCGAGCTTGTCGTTGTCGAACGTGACGGCGTACTGCTGCCAGAAATCGGCGCCAAGGCGGACGGAGGACAGCTTGAGGCGGATGTAGCGCTTTTCGTCCACGGCCAGGGCGATGGTTCGGGCGACCTCATCGGCGACATATTGCGGGTCCGGCGCCTGCGGGTCGGGTTCGACATAGACGTCGTGCTTGTAGAAGAAGCGGTAGAACTTGAAGTCAATGGTGTCGGGCAGGATGCCGCAGGCGCCGCCGAGTATGAAGAAGAGCGGATTGCCGTTGCGGGCTGCTTCGATGGCCCAGGGGCCGAACGAGGCCACCGCAACCCCGGACATGAAATGCGAGAATCCCTTCATTGTTGTTCTCCTTGGTTGCTAGGTCAGCCCGAGCCAGCCGGTGATGACTTCGCCGAAGCCGGACATGTTGCACGCGATCGGCAGCAGCAGGATGCCCAGAGAATTGAGGCGCCGCGAGCCGAACAGAACCGGCAGCAGCCCGATGCCCGTCCCGACCAACGCGATGAACAGCCCGGTCCAGCCCGTCACGGCCACGACCATCACGATGATGATCGCCAGGGCCACCGTCGAGACGTGGCGGTAGTTGTAGCGGTCGATGAACCGCAGTACCACCCGGGTCAGTGGCTCCATCATCAGGTAGGAAATGGCCGAGGCGACGGCGATGCTGCCCAGGATCATATAGTAGTCGGTCTTGCCGGCGGGCGTGTAGAGCGCCTTGATCATCCATGCTCCGCCGCCGCGGGTCAGATTCAGCCCCGGTACGAACAGCAGCATGAAGGCGCCGACGTAATAGATGAATTTGGAGACGCCCTGGCCCATGATGAAAATCCGCTCGTCGCGCTGGGCGGTGGCATGCCCCGCCAGCATGCCGCCGACGCCGCCAGTCACAATCGGGAAGTAGGCCGCAATGCCGCCTCCCAGCCCGCCGGACCACACGGACCGCAGGATGACGTCGCCGTTGATCGCGAGGCTCTTGGCCGGCTTCTGCTTGGGCACGTCTGCCGCCGAGATCATGTTCAGCAGGCACCAGGGAATCGCGAACAGGCCGACAAACGCCGGCATGATATTCTGGAAGGCCACCTCGTGGCTGACAGGAGAGCGGGTTAGCAGGATGAAGCCCAGCATGCCCGCCAGGAAGAAGGTAGCCAGCCCGGCCAGCAGCGTCTTCCAGGCGTCATAGAACTTGGCCCAGCCGGCGACGCCCCGGTTGCCGCCCTTGGGCCACTCGGACATCAGCATGAAGGTGATGATGATCCACAGCACCCAGTGCATGTGGCCCTTGAGCACCTGCTGGGAAACCGGCAGGTAGCGCGGGGCGCAGGGCGCCACCACGCACACCAGGAAAAAGGCCCCGGCCAGGCCGCCGACTGCCGTGATCATCGTGCCTTCGAAGCCGCGGCCCGCCATGAGGTACTTCTGGCCGGGCAGGACCGTGAACATCGCCGATTCGTCGGGCGTGCCCAGCAGCACGGCCGGAATGGTGTTGAGCATGGCCCAGCCCACGATCATCCCGGTCATGGCAGGCAAAAACACATCGGAGGGAATGGCAAACGCCGTTTCCTCCAGCGCCAGGATGCCCAGCACCATCGCGCCCATCACGTTGTAGACGTGCAGGCCCGGCAGGCAGGCCAGCACGCTCGAAAGCACCGTCCCGGCGCTGACCGACAACAGAACAATCCAAAATGGGGACATGCGGTCGCCTCCCTGCGGGTTACGGAATTACCATCGCGGAATATCCGGGCACGGCCTTCAACTGCAGTTGGCCTTCATATTCGCCCACTTCGCCGGTTGCGGCAATCTGCGCTCCTTCCTCGAGGGCGCCGAGCACTTCGCCGGGGATGATGGACTCCCACAGCACCAGATCGATGGTGCCGGTCTCGTCGGTCAAAGGATATACCACGCCCCCCCGCAGGGCCCGCGGTGCGCCCAGCGTGCCCCGGACCACGCGCACCTGGCCCTTGTCGGCCAAGGCGATGGAGGAAACCGCCACGGCCTGCGTGATGTCCACGGCGGGGGCGGAGGCCGGCGTATCGTCCACCAGCCGGACCTTGTAGCCGCTTTGCACCTTGAGCTGGGGCTTGTCGCGGTATACCTCGACCACGCCTTCCATCTCGAACAGCGCCCCGGGTGTGGGCTTCACCGTGATCACTTCGTTCACGTTGGACCAGTACGAGACGCGCAGGGAGGCCTCGCCGTCCGCGAGCATCACCGCATAAGGCTGCCGGGTGCCCTCCTGCGGAGGGCTGACGGATTCCACGCGGCCGCGCACCCGCACGGTCTGCCCGGCCTGGTCCACGGTGACCGCGCCGACGGACAGGCTGGTCGCCGGCACCGACCGGCCCCGGGAGAAATCGCGCGGCGGTGCGGTCTCCTGGCGGTAGGCCGCGGCCGCCTTCTGGGCGGGGGTTTTCGTTTCGACCGCCGCCGGTGGTTCCTCCAAAACCTCCAGATCGAGTCCCGAGCCCAGCTTGAGTTGCAGTTTATTCTGGTACGTCGACACCTCCACCCGCGCCCGCACCCAGGCGCCGTTGAGCATGTCTTTGTCGGCAATCTGATCGTATTCCGCCTGCCAGAAGTTGATCGTCTGCTCGCCGGAATCGTCCTTGATCTTCAGGGCATAGGGGCGCTTCGAGTCGGCCGGCGGCGGGAATACATCCAGCACCTTGCCCGCGATCGTGATCGCGGTGCCTTTCATGGCCGTTGTGACGTCCGCCAGGCGGACGGCGGCGGCGGGGGCCCGCGTCAAATGCAGTTCCTTCACGCTGAGCAGGCGCATCGACGACTGCTCGTCCGAGATGTTCAGGCTCCCGACGAAATCGATGGCATCGCCGGCCTTGGGGACAAGGTTGCTCTCGGTCAGGGCATCCATCTGCTTCTTGCTGACGAACACGATAATTTTCCCGGTGCCGTCGGAGACATTGAAACTCATGCCGGTGCCGGTGCGGAAGGGGCGGGCATCGGTTTCCACCTGCCCGATCACGCGGATCTGGCCGAAGTTCATCGTCGGCTGGATGTTGCCCAGCATGACCACGGGCACATCCCGATGCTTGGCCATCAAAAAGAGCAGGAACAGGCCAATGGTCGCCAGCAAGATCGCCGCCCAGCGCAATCCGATCAGGCTCATGCGCTTTTCCACCTTCGACCCGCAATACGGACACTTGGTCACCGCCCCGACGAACCGGCCGCATTTCGGGCAGTTCATCTCGTGCGACTGGGTTTCGTGGCCGGGCAATGCTTCTTTCATTTCTGTCATGCGCTTTCTCCTCGCCAATTCCGCTGATTGATCCAAGCAAACAGCACCGGCAACTATATCCCTGTTCACCCGCAACCACAAAGCCCAAAAGGCGGACCCCAGGTTCGGACGGGTGGAACGTTTTCCTGCTTTCCATTTGCCCCGAGGTGTGGAAAATCATCCCGCATGAACAGCAGTACTTGGATTGCGATCGCTTTTGTCCTCAACCTGGCCGGCATGTTGGCCGGCTTTGTGACCGTCATTTTCCGGCAAAGCTGTCTGGGACACCCCGGGCTCTGCGAAATTTCCCCGGGCGTTGTCACCGGCCCCCTCGGGGTTGTCAGCGTCTCCTGTTTCGGAGGCGCCCGGACTGATGCCGTCAACGCCCCGTGCGACCGCGTCATGCGCTACTGCCAGCACCACGGCCACCGCGAATGGACGCAGCCCGGTGGCGGCAACCCGGAAACCGGAGCGGACCGTCCCCGGGAATTATTCTCTGCATCATGCCCGCGCATCCACTGAAGGGGTAACGATGAAATTCAAACAGGTCTATGACATGGTGGGCCATTTGCCATGCACCGAGGAGAGTCAGTGCCGGCTGCTGTATGACTGGATCATGGAGGCTCGGCCCGCCGAATGCCTCGAATTGGGTTTTCTATATGGCAAAACCTCCTGCGTGATTGCCGCCGCCCTGCAGGAAATCGGAACCGGCCATTTGACCTCCATGGACATGGAAGGTGTGAAGCACCATCAAGGCAATCCCAACATTCTTGAAAACCTGAAGAAAACAGGCCTGCAGGATTATGTCACCCCGGTGTTTTCCCCCATCTCCTATACTTGGGAATTGAAGAAACAGATTGAGACGCATTCGGCCAACGGCCGTTGTCAGCCTTTCCTGGATTTTATCTTCCTGGACGGCGCTCATCTGTGGGAGCCCGATGTCTGCGCCTTTTTCCTGGCCATGAAACTGTTGAAACCGGGCGGCTGGTTTCTGTTCGATGATTATTTATTCACCATCGAAAAGTCGGATTGGTGGAGCCGGGCGCCCCAAATGAAAGACAAGCCCGACGAATATCGAAAAGAATCGCAGGTGGAACGATTAGTCACGCTTGTGGTTTCCCAGCATCCCGACATCGAATCTGTGACGATTCGGGACAACTGGGTATGGGCCCGCAAACGGCCCGATGCGACAATCCCATCGGGCCCCACCGTTGCGCATCTGACCAAAACGGTGGCCCGGCGCTGGTTGTTGGAAAAGTTGTTTCACCCCAAACGGTAGAAACAACACCTGAACATTGCTCATTCATGCCTGAACCAAGCATATTTCGCCCTTTGCACATCCTGTTCGTCAACCGCATGGCCTGTCTGGAACGGGGCGGGGGGGAGACGTTCGATCTGGAGGTTTCGCGCCATTTGGCCAAGGCCGGCGCGCGGGTAAGCCATCTGTGCGGCGCGCCGCTGCTTCGGCCGGCGCCGCTGCCCGTGCCCGGCGCCCGGACGCTGCGCACGCCTTGGCTGCGGCGATTCCCCTGGGACAAGGTCAAGGGCGGCTGGCGGATCCGGCAATTGGAATTCGAATGGTTTGAATGGCGGGCCGCCCGGTGGGTGGCCAAGCACGCCGGCGAATTCGACATCATTCAGGTCTGCGAACTGCCGAACTTTGTCTATCGGCTCAAGAAACGCGGCGTGAAAACCCCCATTGTCATGCGCCTGACCGCTCCCAATTACCACGATCCCCGCGGCGGCGTGCCGCTGGCAGACGCGTTGATCGCCAGCGGTACCAGCATCCAGAAATTGCGGGATTCGGGATTGGAAGTGACGGATATTCCCAACGCTGTGGACGCGGACCTGTTCCGGCCGCATCTTTCGGATTTCCGCGAAACGCATGGGATCGGCCGCGATGAATTCATCGCACTGTATGTGGCGCGGTTCCAGGCCTTCAAGGACCATCAAATGCTGCTCGCCGCCTTCGCCGGTTTCGTGAAAGACCATCCCGCCGCGCGGCTGGTCCTGGTGGGCAGTGGTCCGTTGCGGCCCCGAACGGAGAAGCAGGCTGCCGCCCTGGGCCTTGCGGACAAGGTCATGTTCCTCGGGGAGGTTTCGTTTCCGCACATGCCCGGCGTGTATGCCGCCGCCGACGTGAAAGTGGTTTCCAGCGTCTATGAATCCTTCTGTTTTGCCGCCATCGAGGCCATGGCCACGGCGTTGCCGGTGCTGACGACCGATTGCGGCTGGGTGCCGAAGCTGGTCGCAGACGGAGCGGGGGTGGTGGTGCCGGTGGGGGATGCCGAAGCCTTCGCTGCCGGCCTGAAGAAACTGGCCGACAATCCCGCCTTGCGACAGCGCATGGGCGCGACCGGCCGCCAGCAGGTCCTCGAACGCCACACCTGGCCCGTCAGTGCGGAGAAGCTCCTGGCACTGTACCTGAAACTTGCAAAATGCTGACCAAGATTATCAGCCGTCCAACCACGAAATGCACGAAATGACACGAAAGCGGGAAGCAGGAAACCCAGGAAAACAGAAAATGATTGGATGGGGGAAACCGTTTGCCGGAGCGCAGCCATCTTGACCGCTATATTGAAACACAGAGGGCCACGGAGAAAACCGCGAGAAGCCAGATACGTAAGCGGAAATCGCAACGGAACCAGGCGGCTGTCCTGTAAGCCACCCCTCTACGGGTGGCGCTTTAGGCCGCGACGGCTCGCCGTCGAAGACCTCGCCCAAACGGGCGGGCTCCGTCCGGGCTGCTCGGCTGCTTCTTTGCGTTCCTTCTGTTCTTTGAGGTGAATCATCCGGCTGTTGGCTCCCCCGGCCATCCCTCTGTGCTCTCTGTGTCTCTGTGGTGAACCGGCTCCCGGCTGTTCCGCCTGTAAATCCAGTCATCCTGTTCTAAATAAGGTGTGTTTGAGTATTTCGTGGTGTAATCAAGGTTGTTCATGCTTTCCCCGGCCTATCAAGTCCGTTATATTGCCCCTCGAGAATGGAATCTCATCTGAAAATCGCTTACATCTGCGAGCCGCAGATCGGCGGGACCTATACCAGCTTCCGGCAGGTGCGGGAACAGCTGTTGCCCATGGACATCGACTACCGGTGTATTCCGCCTTTCGACAAGCAGGCCTTTGCCGCCACCCGGTTTGCCCATGATGCGGGAGTGGACTTCATTGAGTACCCGGACCGGGAACCCGCCGCCATGGCCCGCCGCCTGGTGGACCATTTGCAGGCAGAGCAGTTTTCTGCGGTGGT